>Ga0209986_10004514_pt1 | contig 11767 bp, 17 predicted proteins | sample BlataG_FD_183168 | JGI IMG/M metagenome (GOLD analysis project Ga0209986, IMG submission 183168) | Deep subsurface microbial communities from Black Sea to uncover new lineages of life (NeLLi) - Black_00105 metaG (SPAdes) (version 2) | ecosystem: Environmental > Aquatic > Marine > Oceanic >...
AAGCTTAATATGTACCCAAATGATGTTCGACACGGCGTACTTTTAGCTTGGTTTGGAGGTGGCGAACCTCAGTGGCACATCCTCGATGATTCGCCACCTCAAGGATACAAATGGTCAAAGCCTGTATCCATGTATTTCGAAGACGTTGCTTTAGCACCTAAAGAACTACATGAAAACGTGACTGACCATGGTCACTTTTCTTCGGTACACCTATATCACAGTATCGAGCAAATTGAAGAGCCTAAGTTCGAATTTCCCATTGCATCTTCCAGATTTCGAGCTACACGACCCCGTCGTCTTTTGTGGCTTGAAAATATGAAGATGGAAATCTTAGTTCAAGTCAATGGAATGGGTTATTCTCGAGCTTCAATCTTTCAAAAAGGCATCGGGCACCTTCGCATCGTAGTCATGCCTATTCCAATCATGCGCGGACGTACCGACGCTCGAGTTATCGTTCAGGTCGCCATGCGTAAACGAGTTCCTCAGTTTATCTTAAACGCTGTCGCCTATCCTGCGGCATTTGAGGTGTGGAAAGACTTTTGGCAAGACATTCTTATTTGGCGCAACAAGATTCATTTTCATAAGCCAAGGTTAGTCGATGGCGATGGCCCGATTGCGAAATATCGAAAGTGGGCCAAGAAGTTCGAGAATGATTTGACGATCGTGTCTTAAAGAACAATGACTGATAAGTACGAAGATCTCCCTCAAAGATACCCTCTTCTTTTTGGAGGGAAAGAGTATTTTTATTTTGAGTGCGACAAAGGTTGGTACGATTTAATCAATGGGCTTTGTGCTTCTCTTGAAAAAGAAATTGCAAAGCAAGAAGAAAAAGATCTTATGTTCGTTGTGCAAATTAAAGAAAAATTTGGAGGGCTTCGTTTTTATATGAGCAGCCTAACCGAAGATATATCCAACATGATTGACGCTGCCGAGAAAGAGTCGTACAAAATCTGTGAAGCTTGCAGCTCTCGTGAAGAAGTAACGACCCAAGGTCGTTGGATGAAAACTTATTGTTCCAAGTGTAGGAATAAAAATGATCAAAAATCCTGAAGCTCGTAAAAAGCTACGCAAACATGCCTCTTGTGTCATTGGCGAAAAAGTCAAAGAACTTCGTTTGGCCGAAGGTTGGACGCAAAAAGAATGTGCGGAGATGTTTCAAAATTGCAATGAATCTTATTTTCGAAGCATTGAAAACGGGTGCAAAGAAATTTCTTTAGTTCGCGCCATCGAATTAGCAGACTTTTTTTCAATTTCTGTTTCAGAGCTTCTGGAAGGCGTATGAAGGAATTTCATAGCATCAAAACAAATCAAGACGCAAGAAAAGCATTCTCCGTGCTTTTTCAGCGAGTTCGTTCGGCCGCCGAAACCCAAGACTTCACTCAGATGGACCAGATAATAGAAGAAGTGACCGGAGATGCTGAAGGTGTCCATTCAATTCTTCTTGTAGGAGCCCTCCGACTCACCGCAATCCATCGCTCTCGTCTTGCTTCTTGGAGAGAAGCTGTCGAGCGCGTGGCAGCAGCTTTGGTCGAACGTGGCGAACAGCCCGAAGAAATACTCCGCGGGCTTCAGTAAAGCGAGACTAGTGACAAAGTCTCTTCAACAAGAAACTCTCCGAAGACATCTCCTAGAGGCTTCAACTGAGGACGAAATCGATGATGTCTTCGAGGAACTGTTCGACTTCCTTGACGACGCGCGTCAGCGAGGCGACGCGGAAGGGTTGGCCCAACTCCTGGTTTGGGCTGCTCAACCGGAAGTTTTGACCATCATGAACTACGAAACTCCGCTCACGATTCTACGACTAAGTTTCTCCGCGTGTGAACACGTTGAGGAGTCTTGGAAAACTTTAAGAAACAATGTTACAGCTGAATTAATGGCGCGAAACCTGAATGCGGAACAACTCTTGTGGGGTCTCAAAGACTAGTATCCAACTGCAAAAAGCTTCGTGATACAAAAGGAAGTTATGTACCAAGCACTTCACAAAGTCACCTTTCCTGATTACCAAGAGCGTCACGTCAACATGATGCCCTTCATCATGGGAGACAAATCCACTCTTCCGGAAGAACTTCACGATTATCTGCCCATGATCGAATCCACGGAGCTGCCCAAGAGTGGATCGACAGCATACCTCACCATTCATGAATCCTTCGTGGAAGAAGGAAAAACCCAGAGACGACCGGGCCTTCACACAGATGGTACTTCGACTTCAGGTTGGGGCGGCGGCGGCTGGGGCGGACAAAAGCGAAGTCAGGGCATTTACCTAGCCTCATCTGACGGTCATTGCAATGTTTGGGACTGCATGCGGCATGACTCTGACGAGCATGGAGCGATCTCTGGCATTGTTGGCGAAGGGATTCGTATGTCTGCGAACCGAATGTATTGGATCACCGATCGCACTCCGCACGCTTCCGTTCTCCGAAAGCACGGAGGGAATCGTCAGTTCTTCCGACTTGTAGCTGGTCCTATTGGAGTTTGGTGGGAGAAGCATAGCACACCGAACCCCTTTGGAGTACAGCCTAAGGCTGTCGTCTTGGGCGGGGATAAGTTTCATTGATAAAAGTGCACAAAGCCGAGGTGTTATCTAAAAATCTTAAGCTTTGTCCCAACTGCAAAAAGCTTCGTGATACTAAAGGCTTTGAATATATTTTGAGGGGCAAAAAAGCTCTTCGTAAAAAATGCAAAGAATGCTTTAAGCAGGATCGAAGAGAAAGACAAAAAGTTTGGTGCGAAAAACACCGAGAAAAGCATAATCAAAAATCTCGTGAGTATAGAAAAAAACGTTATCGCGAAGATTCCGATTTTCGCGAGCGCGTAAAATCTGAAGTTCGAGAAGATTATGTCTATAGGGTGATTAAAAATGGAGAATAAAAAATTCGATAAATCAATCAACTCGACCGATCTTCCAGCGACTTCCGACGAGGTTGATTTCGAGCGAATCCGCGCCCGTGTTGCGCAAGCCGAGGCCGAGCGAGACCACTTTCGGACCCAACTCAGGGGGGCCCAGGAGCGTGGGCTTGAAGCTGAACTTCGCGCTGAGAAGGCAGAGAGCCTAATGACAAACGACATACCGGAGAAGAGGTTTATCGCTCTCATCGACGAAAAGCTAGAACAGGTATTGAAGCAACCCGAGGGCTGGGGAGGCCTAGAAGCTCTCGAACCTATCGCCTTGGTTCTTCTGATGTTGCGCAATCGCGTGACCAACCCTGCGGCGTCGGAGAGCGACGTGATCAAGGACTACAAGAGGTTTCTCGCAGAGCGCACCGCTCCCGGAACGGGAGCTTTACTCACACGCCTTGGAGACGACCCTTCTCTCGAACGGATGATTAAGATCCTACGAGAGCGTGTAGAGTATGTACAAACTCGCACAGAACCTCAGCCCGAGCCTGACGAGTATATGCGTCCTGAGCTTGTCGCCTACGAAGGCGGCGCTAGAGAGCGAGACGCCGAGGTGGCAAAGCTAAAAAAGGAACTCGCGCTCGTCTACAGCGACCTTGACCGGGCCCTGGCATTTGATGAACAGTCACTCTTTGACGAGTACAAGCGGCTCTTGTCCGAGAACGGAAAATTGCTACGCGAGCGCAACTTGGCCCGCGAAGAGCAAGCCAACTTGCAAAAAGCGCTCAACATAGCGCAATTACTACTGGACGAAGACGAAGAAAAAAGGCATATGGAAAAAAATGATTGAACAAAAAGACTTAGAAACAATCAATCGACTTATGCAATCACGCTCCTATTCGCTGGTCCGCGAGCCATCGATCGAACAGTCGAATGCACTGGTATCTGATCTACTGCCAACACTTGAGTTTCGTTTTGAAAGATCTAGAGGTCTCCGAGAAAAAGATATTGATGGGCTTGAGGAATTCATCGAATCCTTGAAAAGTCTCGAGGAGAGCACTGAGCTTCATATTTGGAACATTGAAGACGATGCGCATTTTTTTAGAATTGCTATGCTTAAGAATAAGGGGATCTGCGTCGGCCTTTACAAAGTGAAAAAAAGAGCGCATCATTTAATCTGGAAAGTTGATGAGTCAAATAAATTAATTTTCATCGAACCAAGAGAGCGCGGCAACCCCCAACACGAACAAGAAGTGCACCGAGCACGTAAAGAGTTCGACCTCTCTCAAGAAAACAAAGCTTTGCTTTTTAAATTCTATCAAGATATTAAAGCGACTGCTCATATGGTACAGGCCCTTCAAACATCTTCAAAGAAGAAGGCGCCGCAGATCATTATGGATGCACTCCCTGAAAATTTGGAAATCCTGAAACGTTCAATGGACCACGAGCGCATCGAGCATCGTTTGTTGGCTCAATATTTCATCAAAGAAGTATGGAATATCAAATGGGGTACCTCCCTTGATTAGTCAAAAAGAAATTAAAGGCTGGGTTGAAAAGCTCCGCAGCGGTAAATACAAGCAAGGAAATCTCTTTTTATGTAGTAAAAACAACCGTTACTGCTGCCTTGGCGTTCTTGCCGAACATCTAAAAGAGTGGGAAACTGACGAAAAGACTTGGAGGGAAAATCAAGCGGCTGCTCGCCGCGCTAGAGGCGGAAGCAATTCATGGTTATCCTTTGATCTGCTACCAGAAACAACACAAACAGCTCTCGCGCAAATGAACGATCGTAAAAACTCTTCTTTCGAAGAAATTGCTGACTGGATCGAAAAGACATATTTACTAGAAGATCAAGAAAACGATGGACAAACGTAGAACGACGCTCGGTATAGACCCTCGAAACTTTCAAAATGATGAACATGCTTTTGCTCTCAAAAAAGAACGCGAAGACATTAAGGTTTGTCTAAACTTCATTGAGGGAATCGAAAAAGCAAGTAAAGCGATCTCAAATGGTGAAGGCGAATTAGGCATAAATATTGCTGGGTACGCCCTATTGAAAACAAAGGATTGCGACATCCTCATCGATGAAAGATCTAGAGATGAAATTGTCGCAGTCTTTAGACGGGTTGTTGAAAGGCTTTACGTAACAGCTCAAAGAGAGTATCGAGAGGCGCTTGCAAAGGAATTAGAAAAACTTGATTACATGAATCAGAAGTTTTAATAATTATTGATTAGACACTTTCTATAATTATTTCTTGACTCTTTTTTTGCTTGTTTTAAAATATGTAGGTGCTTAAAAAGAAAAGCCCTCCCCCTTCCGCTATCTATTCAAATTGGCTCAATGACGACCTTTTAAAGGAGCGTGAAGAGGAGGCTAAGCACGCCATTGCGATACGCAATGAAGGCGACGCGAAGCGCATCATCGAGGATAGAGCGCGCTCTCAGCGTCGCTTCGAGACTTCTCTCAAGCGCCTCTCCGACCAAACGCTCGAGTCCTACGTTAGTGACATGCGTCACTTCGGCAAGTATATGGGAAGACCCAGAGCTACGCCTACAGAAATCATTGGGCGCCTTATTATCCTAAAGAAAATTGAAGCAGAAACCCTAGTCGAAGAATACATCGATTGGATGAAGCACGAAGAGGATTTGGCGCCGAAGACAATTAATCGTCGACTGGCAGCCATTAAATATTTTGTAAAGACTTCTCAGAAAGTAGGATGGGTTTCTTGGGAAGGCTTGTTTAATGTTGACAGTGTTAAAGATGTTTCACGAAACGATCGAAAAGGACCTTCCAAAGAAGAGTTTATTCGTATTTTGCGTGAGGTTGAAATCCTTGAAGGCAAAGGAGCAGAACGCGACCGGCTTTTAGTATACATGCTTTCGTTTATGGGTTTGCGCGTCTCTTCGGTACTTTCTTTAGATGTTGAAAACATCAACTTCGATCGCCGTGTAATGAAGGTATTGTGGAAAGGCGATGGAAAAGAATACCGAGAAAGACCTTATGGATCTTTAGTCGAAGACGCTCTTCATAAGTGGCTTCGGCTTCGCGGTTATCATCCTGGGCCTGTATTTTGCTCGTTCGATCCAGGTAAAAAGGGAAGCGGTCGCTTGACTCGGCGTTCTGCCGACCGCATTATAGCTCGGATCGGCCGTAGCGCGGATACCGCTGAACGACTTTCGTGCCACGATCTGCGACACTTTCACGGTTCTGACAATACTGAAGCAACCGATGGAAATATGCGCAAAGTTCAGTTGTCTTTAGGCCATGAAGACATGAAGACAACTCAAATGTACGATGACCAATTTCGAGATTATGCTCGAGAAGTCACCGAAAGCATGGAATCGAGGTACCTTGAAGTCTTAAAAAATCCTGCTCCTTCTCCTCAAGAAGAATTTGAAGAGGAAGATCAAGAAGAGTTTGAAGACTTTTTAGCTGAGCCGATCGATGACGATTTTGAAGAATCTTTTCAGCATGCTCCTTCCAAAAGAGGTCCTTTAAAAACTGCAGCTGAGCTTGCAAAGAACTTTGTGAAAAAGCCTCGAATTTCCTGTGGCTTTGAAAACGTCGATCGAGTCTTAGGCGGAGGAATTGTATTAGGATCTCTCGTTTTGATTGCAGGCCAACCGGGTATCGGTAAATCTACTTTAACTCGACAAATTACAGGCTTGCTTTGCAAGAGTCGAGCTTCCGAGAACTTTAAGGCTCTTTACGCCTCAGGCGAGGAAGGCGACGAACAGATTCTCGAGGGGTTTATGCGCCTTGAGTCGGTTACAGATAATCTTTATCCGATTTGTGAAAATAATATTGAAGTGATCACCCAGATTGCCGAAGAAAACAACGTCGATATCTTAATCGTTGACTCGATTTCAACAGTTAAAACTCCAAAGTCTACGGGTAAATCGGGCTCTACCTCTCAGGTTCGAGCTTGCGCTGAACATCTTATGGAGTGGAAGACGAAGACAAATGTACCTGTATTGATTGTTTCACACATTGATAAGTTAGGTAAAGTTGCGGGTCCAAAGGCTCTTGAGCACGATGTGGATGTTGTCTTAATGTTTGAGGGAAATCGTCGTCAAACTCGAAGAGTCTTAACTTCAGATAAAAATCGTCATGGACCCGTTGGACAAGAAGCCTTTTTCGATATGACTAAAAAAGGTCTTATCGAAATCGATGAAGATAATCAGGACGCTTTCGCGTTCGATAACGAGGAAGAAGCAAATGCCAAACATGAATAAAAAGTTTCGTAGGACCATTTCTTTTGATCCTGTAACTTATATTTGGGTAAGAAGCTATTGCAATGCAGAAAATCAAGCTGTATCCGATTATGTTACAAATTTAATTAAAAAAGATTTACAGAAAAAAGGTGTTGAGCCTCCTACGCGCAAAAAAGCCATCGAAGTCATTACCCATGGCCTCGTCAGCCGGAGGCGTAAAAAACGAGTTAAATCAAATCCCGCAGATTTCTTTGCTGGCGTTTGGGAGCTTTGATGGATAGGTTTTGGTCAAACTTTTATGAAGTACCTTACAAAAAACATTCTTTCAAAGAACCTTTAGACTACGACTTAGTTCTTTATCGTTGTGTTTACGATATTTGTTTAGTTACGAAAATTTCGCCTGATTTGATCTTCTCTAGAACAAAGAAAAGAAAAATTGCAAGACCAAGGTTTATGGTTTTTTATTTAATCTCCAATATTTTAGAGGTTTCAAATTCTGAAATTGCCGCTACTTTTAACATCGATGTGTCTTCTGTTTGGTATGGGATTCAACAGGTTAAAAAGTCTCTTGAAGAAAAAAGCTGGGCACTTCAAATACTAAAAGACCTTGAACATGCTTAGAAAGGTTATCTCAGGTGGTCAGCCAGGCGTAGAGCAAGCCGCACTTGATGCTGCGATCGAGGCTACTTCTTTGAGGTGGGGTGGGCGCTGTCCGCGCTATCGCGCTTCCACTCACTCCGGAGGCGCAATCCCCGAACTTTATTTTTCATCAAAAAGATTTGATTGCGGGCTTGTGGAGACTTCATCTTCACGCTATAAGCTCCGAACAAGGTTAAACGTCCTTGAATCGAGCGCGACCCTTCTTTTACGAATAGGCCCTTACACGGAGGGAAGTAAGCTTTCGATTCAATATTGTCAGCAAATTGGACGGCCGTACCTTGACATCGAAGTTTTAAACCCTTATCACATACCAAGAATTGTAAAGTGGATCTGCGACAATGAATTTCAAGTATTGAATGTCGCAGGTTGTGAAGAGCAAAAACGCCCTGGTATTTATCTCCAGGCTAAACCTGTCATTACGGACATACTTTTATTTGTCCGTTTATATCAGACAAAGAGGATCGCAATATGGAAACCCAAATGAACAATGGTGTATATACGAAAACCATCAAATCTTCTGAAGATAAGAATGAAGCTTTGAAGAATTTTCAAAACGAATTAGATAAAAACCAGGCTGCTTTTGCAAAGCAAGCGCTTATCAAGACTTTGTCCATCGAGCCTGACTTAACGGTTGGGGATATTTTGGAAGGCCTTGATGAAAACGAAGAGCGACTTGGAATGTCGGAAATTTTTTCGACACTCACCATTCGTGAAATTGTGAGTGCCTGCGGGGCTCACATGAAGCCGGGCTTTACTCCTCCACCTTCTGAAGTTGTCAGCGCAGAGCCTGCGGCTTCGCTTGCATATAGCAATGACGACGATGTTGAAGTTGAAGGCGACTTCTCCGACTTCTCTCTCGACGAAGAAAGCGATGAAGAAGAGCTTTCCCTTGATGACGATATCGTTGAAGAGGAGCTTGATCTTTCCACGAGTGAAGGAAAAGAGGCTTACAAAGCTCTCATCTTAAAGACTTTGAAGCAGAAAAACTGCATCTCTGAAGAGACTGCAGTTTCGTCTTCTGAGATTCGGGATGTTGTCGGCGGTGAGTCCGATCAGGCTCGTAAGGCTCTCAACGATCTTATTGATGGAGGTCTGGTGACCTTTTTTGGTAAGGCTCGAGGTACGAAGTACTACCTCGAAAAGTAGTCTAGAATCCTTGCCCGCATGGGCAAAATAAGTTGTCGCGCTAGAAGATTCGTTCATAGAGCGTTTTTCTAGCGCGCACTTTTTTATTTTGCGTATTTTGCGCATAAGTATACTTTTTGCTTTTCCAAAAGACGTGGTACAAAGCCATGGCATTTCTAGGTCTGGCCATGGTTGGGCATCGGCGGAGAGACTCCGACCTTTAAAAAGTCTCGGCGGCCAGAATGTTGCGGGTTCAATTCCTGTTCCAGACGCCCACTTTTAACGTCATGTCAAAAGCAAAGAAAAAAGTTCCCAAGCCCACCCGCGCTCCTAAGCGCCCTCTCGATTATCTCGATACTGTTTTGCGTGTCGGTTCTGACGCTGCAGATCTTATCGCTGAAATCAGTCACAATTTAACACCTCTAGGAGCAACTTCAGTTGGCTTGCGCGTCTTGGAGCGTTATCGTGAGTACTCGCAAAAGGGGCTTTTCGATTGGCTCGAGACTAACAATAAAAAATACGCTTCGACTTGGGGGTATGACTCTTACTCGTATCGAGTATGCGCATTGAAAAGTCAACCCTGTGTTGTCTCAGAGGTTAAAGATGATTCATTTGTTGAAACTGAGATTGATGGTATTAAGTATTACTGGATTTTAGATGACGATGAAGGGACTTCTGTTGAAGGTCCATTTGTCGATGAAGAAATTGAAGTCTCCTTAGTGCGGGCTCGAATGGGTCAGTACATGTGGGAAAACATTTCTTCAAATAAAGCCGTTTTGGTCAATGAGGGCGATTCTCTTTTTATTGATGCGGAAATCCCAAAACAAATTTTAAGCTCGAAAACTTCTGAAGAAATTTTAGATCGAAGTAAGAAGTTTATTGATAAAAACATCAATCGTTCGATTGTATTGCTCGGTGAGCCTGGTACAGGCAAAAGCACCATGATGCGATACATCGCTGAATCGATTGGCGGATTTTCTTTGCGAATTGCAGCCGCGGACCTTAAGTCGCTTTCGCCTTCAAAGATTTTGGGTGCTGTACGCTTATTGGCGCCCAAGTGTCTTTTGATTGACGACTTCGACCGAATTCAAGGCCACGATACATTGCTCTCTGAGCTTGAAGAATTGAATGAAACTGTGAAGTTATTTATGGTTTCAGTCAATGACATTGAAAACATTCCTCAAGCTGTATTACGGCCTGGTCGTTTTGATGAACTGCACACCATCAAAGGCATTGACCGAGAGATTGTCGATCGTCTCATTGGAGATGGGGTTGCCGAAGATATCAAGCGCGCGCTCGTGACTATGCCGATCGCGTACGTCGTTGAATTTAGTAAGCGCCGTGACGTGCTTGGGCCTGAGGGGGCCGTAGACGAAGCTCGAGAGCTTTTGCATCGTTCCAACAAAATCTGGCAATTCCAAGCCATGATGCTGCGAAAAAAAAAGAGAAGCCGAAGTCTTCGTCCAAAACGTTCCCCACTTTATCAGCTCCGGAAAGCCGAAAAGCGAGTTGAACGAGCGAAAAAAAGCATCGTCCAAACTGAAAAGTATAACGAAAAAACAATTGAAAGAACAAATAAAGAATTGGAGAAAGCAGAAAGAGCGCTCGAAAAGAAAAAAGAAATGTATGAAAAGCACTTAAAGCAAGAAGAAGAAAAGAAGGCTGCAAAGAAAAAGTCGACTAAAAAAAGTGCTTCGAAGCGTAAACCTGCAAAAAAGAGTCTTTCAACAAAGAAAACTACAAAGAAGAAAGCCGCAAAGAAAAAGGCTACCAAGCGATGATTGACATCAAAAAGCTACCTGATCATGCTAGCGCTCAACGACTGAAAAAAGATGATTGGATCTTCATTGAAGAATGGAGTTTCCAAGGACTTTGTCGTGGATGGTGGCAGATCTTGAAGATTCAACACCCCATTTCATTGGATCCTAAAAATCTTAAGTTGATTTATAACACAAAGGTAAAGCCGCTCCCTCCCGCAGATGACCTGAAGAACCGATATTTATTTCAGTGCAAGCTTATTCGAAAAGATGTTCACATTGAAGATGAAGATCTTACAGGTTATTTTATTGCGGAAAAGCGCCGAGTCTTTATGCGCATGAAACCAGTTACCTTGTTGGAGTGAAAGGTGATCGACCCGTCGAGGATTACAAATTATAATCTCGATCGTTATGGGTTGGAAGAGCATATGATGTTTTGGCTGCTTGTCGCAGGAAAAACTGCGCATGTAGTTTCGAAGCAGCTTGAGAAAATGTTAAGCAAGGTTTGCGGGATACCTCGTAAGCCTTTTGAAGATTTAAGCCAGCTTGAAGTCCCACTGGCTTTGTTTTTGAAAGACCACGGTGTAGGTTGTTACAATCTAAAAGCTCGAGGTCTTTATTTTTTAATTCATCAAAATATCGACTTAGCGCAGTGCAGCGTTGACGATCTCGAAGAAGTCCCCGGAGTCGGGCCAAAGACTGCTCGTTGCTTCTTAATGCATACTCGACGCGAGTGCGAGCACGCGGGTCTTGATACGCATATTTTAAAATTTATGCGAGATCACCTAGGAGTAATCGACACTCCTGTTTCCACGCCTTTTTCAAAGAGAAAATATCTAAAGTACGAAAAGATATTTATTGAGTGGGCAAGAAAGCAAAGTGGAAAAACAGTTGCTGAGCTTGATTTAGAGATTTGGAACTCATACTCACGAAAGGCAAAATAAATGGGATACTCGACTTATTTCGAAGGTACACTAAATATCAACCCCCCTCTCTCTCAAGAGCAGATCGAAGATTTTGAAAGGCTTAAAAAATATTATTTAGACCAAGCTGAAGATTACGAAGAGCAAATTTTAACTTCCAAATATGGAGAATTGCCCGCTTTAGTACACCTTTGTTGGGAAATTAAAAACAACGGAAGTTTGATTGTCCATGATTGTTCTGCAAAAGATTATAGT
>Ga0209986_10004515_pt1 | contig 11767 bp, 16 predicted proteins | sample BlataG_FD_183168 | JGI IMG/M metagenome (GOLD analysis project Ga0209986, IMG submission 183168) | Deep subsurface microbial communities from Black Sea to uncover new lineages of life (NeLLi) - Black_00105 metaG (SPAdes) (version 2) | ecosystem: Environmental > Aquatic > Marine > Oceanic >...
TAGGCGCCGCCAAGATCAAGGGAGTGCTGGAGAGAATGACGGATAGCGCTCTGGTTTCTCTCCGGACGGGCCTGGAGTCACTCATAGAGGCTTTCAGCGCCGGAGGAGAGGTGAATGGATGTAATCGAAGCCAATAATCTGGTAAAGAGGTTCGGCGAACTGGAGGCGGTCAGGGGAGTATCCTTCAGTGTCAAGGAAGGGGAGATATTCGGTTTTCTGGGCCCGAACGGCGCCGGCAAGACGACCGTCATAAACATTCTGTGCACCCTTCTGCTACCGACCGCCGGGGCGGCGAAGGTGAACGGCTATGACGTGATCAAGGAATGCAATAAGGTGCGGCAATCGATCGGGCTGATCTTCCAGGAGCCGACCCTGGATGACTATCTGACGGCCGAGCAGAACTTGCTCTTCCATGGTTATGCTTACGGCATCACCAGAAAGGCCCTGGAGCCGCGCCTGAGAACGCTACTGGAGATGGTCGAGCTATGGGACAGGCGTAAGGCGAAGATAAGGACGTACTCCGGCGGCATGAAGCGCCGCCTAGAGATAGCCCGCGGCCTCCTGCATTGCCCGAGGGTGCTCTTCCTTGACGAGCCCACCCTGGGTCTGGACCCGCAGACGCGCCGTCGCATCTGGGACTACATCCGTGACCTGCGCAAGCGGGAGAACCTGACTATCTTCATGACCACCCACTATATGGAGGAGGCGGAGAACTGCGACCGCGTCGCCATCATAGATCATGGCCAGATCGCAGTCATGGATACGCTGGAAGCACTAAAGGACAGCGTTGGCGGTGACGTCGTCTCCGTCCGAACGGAGGATAATGGGGAGGCGGTGCGGGTGTTGAAGGAGCAGTACAAGCTCAATCCTGGCATCGGAGATGGCATCATCAGATTCACCGTGCCCCGCGGTGAGGAGTTCTTGCCCGGCTTTGTCTCCGGCTTTCCCTTGCGGCTGCTCTCGGTCGGCCTGGCCCGGCCTACTCTGGAGGATGTCTTCTTAGAGGTCACCGGACGCAGCATCAGAGAGCAACAGGCTGACCCGCTCGACGCGATGAAACAAATGGTCAGAAGAAGGGGGCGCCACGGATGATGGCCAACTTTCCTCGCTCAGTCTGGGTCATAGCCTACCGTGAGCTCCTGCGCTTTGTTCAGGATAGGCCACGGGTGATCTCCTCCTTTGGCATGCCGCTTGTCTTCCTGGTCATCTTTGGTGCCGGCTTCGGCAGACTGGTCGGACAGATGATGCCCGGCGTGGACTATCTCCAGTTCATGTACCCCGGTATCGTGGCCATGCCCATATTGATGACGTCCGTCATGTCCGGTGTGTCCATCGTCTGGGACAGGGAGTTCGGGTTTCTGAAAGAGGTGCTTGTCTCACCGCTGAGCCGCAGCGGCGTGCTGGCCGGCAAGGCTGTTGGGGCTGGCATCATCGCCGTCATCCAGGGTTGCATCATGCTGGCAGTGGCGCCCTTTCTCGATGTCCCCGTTGGGCCCGGCACGGTGCTGGCCCTCATACCTCTCGTCTTGATACTTTCCTTTTCTCTTTCCGCTCTGGGGCTGCTAATCGGTGCCCGCATGCGCTCGCAGCAGGGTTTTCAGTTGCTGATGCAGTTGGTGATTTTCCCCATGTTGTTTCTCTCGGGTATTTTCTTCCCCGTCTCGCAGGTAGCCAGGTGGCTAGAGGTGCTCTCTAAGTTAAACCCGGTCACCTACGGAGTGGATGCAATTCGCCAGGCCTTTCTGGGCAGCGAGGTGGCCGGGGTCACCGTCTTTGGCCACACTATGGGCATTGTGGATTCCGCCATCGTGGTGGCGGTGGTGGGGGCGGTGTTCCTGACCGCCGCTACTTGGGCCTTCAACAAGAGGGAGTAAGCCGGATCGCCCGGGGGATTTCAGACCCCCGAAACACGGTTCCCGAAATCTTCCGTGGGCTTTCCACCCTGGACGCGCCACAATCTGCCGTAACAGGTAGACTGCCCGGACTATACGAAACGAGTGTTCGTGAGGGAAGCTGGCTCATGTCGCACAATACGAGCAGACTGAGTACGGGTAATACGGGATCTTAACCGTATTTCTGATGCTTTGCCGTATACTCGGACTTGCTCTCCTCGTGCGCAATTTCCCCTAAGCCCGCACCTGAAAGCAAACTTCGTATTTGTTCGGCTGGCAGGCCATGGGACCTCTTTGCCGGTTCTCTAATAAAGAAAAAACCACCTGCTTTCAGTGTCAGTGAAAGTGTCTTTACAATATCCTGCCCATCTTCTGGAGCTATATCATGAATAGCATGAATAACCGATATGACGTCAAACGAAGAATCGGGTATTTGCAGTTCTCTGATATGCCCTGACTTGCATTCATTACCTTTCAATCCAAAGGTATTGAAATACGCATTGTATAGGACAGGCCCCCCAAATAGAGTTCTGAGCTTGTCTTCCAGGATAAAGAGAATGGAGGGGTGTTCGAAGTCATATTGTTTGAAATCATGATCGCTCAAGTCCGGGTACCTCCCACCTGGATATCAACTTGAATTGCGTGCTGATATGTTCTTCTTGGGTTACTCTTGCTTCTTCATAACAAAGTACACTGAGCTATTGCGTTCGCTATGTTGTTTGAACGTATCCAACTCCTCTTGGGCCCGGTGAAGTTCTTCACGAACCTTCGGGTCATCGGTATGAATTGCTTGAGATTCGCCGATCAGCTCTTCCAGGGGGGCGAAGTACTCCTTCCACCAGGTCTCTTTGCTTAGTGTGAAGTAGCCCAGCAGCTCATAGCTACAATCGGATATCTGTTCCAGTTTCTCTTTGAGGTCAGCTTCCTCATCGTGGACAACCAGAAAACCGCCTGGTCTAAGGAACCGCCTCCACTCCTGCAACCCTCTTTCGAAGCCAACTGCGTATATTGAGCCTTCGGACCAGATGATATCAAAATGCTCATCTGGGAAGTTCATATCCAATACGGAGCGATTTGTCGCCTGAACCTGGTCGGTGAGTCCCGCCTCTCGTATTTGTCTGGCGAATTTATCCAAGGCAGGTTGGTCTATGTCTATTCCTATCACCTCTCCCCGACTCAATCTCGCCAGTTCCAAGGTCGGGATACCAGAACCACAGCCTATATCGAGGATTCGAGGCTTGTCCATGCGGGGAAGCATCCGGAATGCCTTTCTCGTGTATTTGAGCAGACGGTTTCGTATTAAGTTCCTCCGTGCTTGGAATCGCTCGGTTCCAGTCATTGGCGTGCAACCTGTTGGTCCATTATAGTACCTCGTCTTCTGCGCTTGCACCCCTCTAGCTTTGCCTCTGTCGCTTCCACAACCGCATAATCCCCAGGATGAGATTCATTCTGGGCACTCTTTCCATATAGGTTCGATAGTCGTCCCCAAACCGCTCCATGAGATCCTTTTCCTCCTCCCCGGCACTCCAATAGAGAATGATGGCTCCAGGAATACCCAGGACAGCAAACAACCAGTGAGGATAAAACAGCAGTGTAGCGATAAATAGGGACAGAATTCCGCCCAGATACTGGGGATGCCTGACAACAGCGTAGACGCCGGTATCCACCAGTTGCGTGGTATGCACGAATGATTTCCCTTTCGGAACACCACCTCGACGCGGGAACATGACTATTGGCGTCATGACCAGCACCATGCCAATCGCCCAGACCACCCAGCCCGCAATGAATGACGCTGGGTAGAAATCAGGCTCCAGTAATCCTGTCAGAACAAGGGGGTTTACCGGGAAACAGAGGATGCATAGGATTGTTAGAACCGTCATCCACGGTGTACGCTTCCAGTGTTTCACATCTACCTAGTTCAATTCTCCGTCAACTGCCGGTCAACAGGTCGAATTCAGTACAGGGTACAATTCAGCTCAGGCAAGGCTCTGTAGATTTGTATTGTCTTCTCTCTTCCCGCAGGCAAGTTTGTCTATTAGCCGCTGCACAGGTACTGCCACCTGATCCTCCTGAATGTGAGGTGAATAACAGGTATCAATCTGAACCAGTTTGATCAGTGGCATTCTACTGGCTATGGCAACGGCAAGCCTGTCAATTGTTCCCGATACTATCTCCTCCGATATCAACTGAGCGCCTATCAACGTCTGAGTTGTGCGCTCAGCAATGAGTTTATACCAGGCGGGCTTGCCACGCCCTGGCTCTCTCAGACAAGGGGTGTTAACCACGGCAGATGTCGTTTCTATCCCTTTCTCCTGAGCCTCCCTCTCGGTGAAACCCACGGCACCCACCTGGTGGTCAAGTATCCTGGTGATGAGCGGCACGACCGTCCCTCCATAGGAGATTCTATTACCCAGAACCGCGTTTCTTCCTGCTATATAGCCAGTGCGAACCGCATTGGTAGCTGATTGTCACGTCTCTTCTGATTCTTTTTGAGTTCCTTCAAGATATGCCCACGTTCAGCTTACCCCGGCAGACAATAACCATTTCATTCGCGCTCGGAAGTAGATGACCTCTGGGTATCATGGACATCGCCCTCCTTGAGCCTGATCAGGATCTCCTCTACCTTCGGGATGGCTGCAGGGTAGAGTCCTTTTCCCAGAATTGCCCTAAGTTCCGCCAACGCTTCTGCTACGATCATGTAAGGCCTCCTAACTTATCGTTATTTTCTTGCCTAGGCCAGCATCGATGTAGTTCTTGCTACCGAAGCAATCCTTAAAGAGTCTTCTCGTTTCATCACCACTGCAATGGCATGGTGCTATTTCTCGCACTCCTAATCGGAGCAGGCTTTCTGCTATGTAACTGATCTGTGAGCCAGATGCTCCACTCAGATGGAAACCTCCCATTGCCAAATAGATCTTGTTCCCTGCGATTTCCCTGGCTTTCTCGGCGATGTTCACTATGCCGGGGTGAGCACAACCGGTTATTATGAAAGACACCTCTGAGGTCCTAACTAACAGCGATTGCTCTTTTATCCCTCCATCCAGCTCCCCCGTGCTGAAGACGCCCTCGAATAGTTCTTCGGGCTCATGTACGTTCTTAACTTCCGCCCCACAGGATGTGATGTCCTGCTTTGTGTGCGTGGGGAATGAACGCGGCAGATAAACGGTCACACGGCTATTCTGCTTGAGAAACCCCTTTAGTCCTCCGGTATGATCACCATGTATATGGGATAACACTATGGCATCTATCTCAGAAGCCCTAATGCCCAGTTCTTGCATGTTGGCCAGCAGGATCTCTGCGTCCCCTCCAGTATCAAACAGGATGGTCTTCTTTGGGACTTTGACCAGGCAGGAGAAGCCCCAGGCCGTGGTGAGTCGCCTGTCATACTGGTTATTGTCGTAGACGATGGTAATCGTGGCCGCGGCACCACGCTTGATTGCTTCTTCGTCTGGAGTCATCTCGGCTTCGATCTAGCTGCCACGCGATCTGGAGGAACGCACCTTGTCATCAAGGCCGGGGCGGCGACGCAGTGTCTCGACAGCATCAAGTGGCCTGACTTCAGGTGGCGGCGCCTCGTATACAGTAACTACATTCCGAAGATCGCTGAACTTCGCGCGTATGTCAGCTACGGTTTCACGCGGCAGTGGTTTCACCTTCGATGGGCGCAGGGGCGTGTTTATCTGCACCTCGTCGGGTGAAATGCTGCGGGCAAGCTCGGCTATCTCTTCGGCCTGATCCTGGTTAGCCTGAACAAACATTATCTGAAGGGCCAGCTTGCCCCGGTATGCGCTCCTGAATCGCCTCAGGCCATCCAGCATGTGGTCAAAACGCAGGCCGGAAGCCGGCCTATTGACCGAGGAGAATAGCTCCTCGTTTGCTGCATCCAGCTTGGCCACTACCACGTCGGCCCGGGCGAGCCGCTCCCTTACATCCCGGCGGCACATTAGAGAGGAATTTGTGAGCACAGCTATGGGCAATGCCAGAGCTGACCGGACCAGCGCAATAGCCTCACCCAGGTTGGCGGCCAGGGTGGGTTCACCCATGCCGGAGAAGGTGGCGTAGTCAGCACTTACGGGCCCAAGGGACTCGATTTCACCCTCTAATTGCTTCAGGCTGACGAATTCCTCTGGCTCGACGGCACAACGGCCGGTCTCACCCAGTTGACAATAGATGCAGTTAAAGGTGCAGACCTTCCTCCGAACGTTGAGCAGGTCTATGCCCAGTGACCTGCCCAATCTCCATGAAGGGACAGGACCATAGATAATCGCCATTGTAGTATCTAACCCTTACATTAGCAGTCGCCCTGCCTGAGCGCTTTGCCAGCTGTAGAAATAAAGGGAGGCAGTTCTTATCCTCCCTGATTACGGTATGCCCTTTTCCAGGGTTCTCGTTTCATAGCGATGTAGTCTCTTATGGCTGCCTTGAGGGTATCTGCCGCCAGCAGCGCGCAATGCTTACTCTCATCAGGCAGGCCGCCTAAGGCCTCCAGCACATCGCGCTGCGTTATTCTCCGAGCTTCTTTGATGCTCTTGCCTTTGGCCATCTCAGTAACCATGCTGCCGGAGGCAATGCTGGTACCGCAACCATCGGTCATAAAAGTAGCACTAGCGATGACATCATTGTCGACCTTGAGCCATATTTCCATTGTGTCGCCGCAGGGGCCCAACACGCTGCCAAATCCGTCAGCTTCTGGCATAGCACCCAGGTTCCTGGGAGCCATGGCGTGGTCAACAACTGTTGCGGAGTAGATGTTGCGGGCATCAGCCAGGATCAGTTTCTGAAGTTCATCAGAGCCAGTAGATATTTGCACGCCTCCTGCTTATTTGCCGCCAACCGACAGCACACGGACCAGAGATTCGCCCAGTCTGGTAACGATTTCATCGTCATATTGCTCGATTTTGCCCTCATCGCAGAGCCTGGCCAGCTTCGGGTCTATGGGTATCTGGCCCAGGAACGGAGCGTTGACGGCCCGGGCCGTCTCCTCTCCCCGGCTGCGGCCAAAGATCTCAATCCTCTTATCTATCTCGGGCACATACAGGTAACTCATATTCTCGACCACGCCCAGAACACGCTTGTCCATTTTCCGGGTCATGTTCACCGCCTTGCGCACAATCATCTCAACCAGATCCTGAGGAGTGAAAACGACGATTACGCCCGAAATCGGAAACGACTGCATGAGTGTGAGCGGCGCGTCTGCAGTCCCCGGCGGCAGGTCAACAATCAGATAATCAAGTTTGCCCCAGAGTACATCCTCGCCAAACTGCTTGATTGTATTTCCAATCAGAGGTCCGCGCCAGATAACGGCATCATCCTCGCTGGGCAGGAGAAGGTTAATGGACATGACCTCAATCCCTGACCTCGAGAGCACCGGCAGTATTCCACTTTCGTTGCCGCTGGGCCGCGCGCTGAGTCCGAACATCTTAGGTATGCTAGGGCCGGTAATATCGGCATCCAGAATGCCTATCTCATAGCCCTTACGTTTCAGAGCGATGGCGAGCAGACTCGATACCAGAGATTTGCCCACTCCTCCTTTACCGCTCATCACGGCTACGATGTGATCTATCTCGTTGAGGTCCTTGGCCCTGGCAGCAGTATATTCTATGTTGGCCTCATCGACTTCGGGTAGCTTCTCGATGACTTCCTTGACCCTGGTTTTGATCCAGTCCTGGGCGTCCGGGAGCAATCCTGTCGAGGCCAGAGTAATGTTCACTTTCTTATCAGAAGTGGCCACCTTACGCACGAGGTTCATCTCGACTATGCTGCGTTTGACAGTAGGCACCGGTACTGCTGCCAGGCTTTCTCTTACTTGCTCTTCATTTGCCATAGGTTTCGCTCCATTTCCATCTACTAGTGGTCACAGATGTTACCCTCTGTAGCTAGCTGGCCCTTGAGATAACTGAGAACTGCCTTCTCCGGATCGCTTTCCACAGCACCGACGATGACTCCTATGCGGTGTTGCTGGAAAAGGCTTTGCGCCCGCGAGCCCATGCCACCGGCAATCACAAAGGCCACGCCCTGTTCTGCCAGCCACTCCGGAAGAAGCCCCGGCTGATGTCCCGGCGACGGGATAAGCTCTTTCCTGATTATCTCCTTCTTCTTTTCATCGGCATCGATCAAGGCGAAATATTCGCAATGACCGAAGTGCGGCGATACCATCCCGCCGCTTACTGGTATAGCGTATCTCATAGTAACCTCCGTCTGTTGTTTGTTATTCCAGTCCTCTAGTGTCGGCGGCAGGTGTCTCCGGTCGAGCAAGGCGGTGTGTCACAACGCTCGGCCTGGCCACAGCAGGTAGTGCCAGGGGCCTGACTGCTCGTTTTAATCACATATGATGAGGTCATGAGCCTCTCCAGGTCAGCGCTGCCGCAATCGGGGCAGCGCGGGGTTTGCCCGCTACCCCGGACGAATACCTCCGATACCTTGCCACACTGGAGACATCTGAAGTCGTGAATTGGCATCTTTTACACTAGCTCCTTTCCAAACTTGTTTTTCGTGCCATAGCCTGCCTTATTAGTCGACGCATCGGGTCGGGCTGCTCAGCAGATAAGAAGCCTAGGTCTTGCCCCCCTTTGTTAGAATCATCAAAAGCCTGCGCCACATTCCTTCTATCTCCCGAGTGACGTTGCCATTAGAGTATTCCACTACCGGCACTCCTTGCACAATCGATTCAGTGACAACGTTATCAAAGGGAACTCTGCCCACTACCTCGACTCCGTGGCTGAGGCATTGGCTCTCAATCTGCCTCGTGTTCTCCTCATTCAAGTCATATTTGTTGATGCAGACCATGGCCGGAACTCCGAAGTGGCGGCAGACGCCGAGCACTCTCTCCAGATCGTGCATCCCGGAGAGGCTGGGCTCAGTAACCAGAAGGGCCAGCCCTGCTCCAGAGAGAGATGAGATCACAGGGCAGCCGATACCCGGCGGTCCATCACTAATAATATAATCCAAAGCCTGCTCTTCAGCAATCTGTTTAGCCTGCTGCCTGACTACTGCCACCAGTTTCCCTGAATTCTCCTGAGCTATGCCCAGTCGGGCGTGGACAAGAGGACCATACCTGGTATCGGAGATGAACCAGTAGCCGGCCATATTCTCCCTCATAGTTATAGCTTCAGTCGGGCAGACATGGGAACAAAAGCCGCAGCCCTCACACGATACTGCGTCAACCCGGAAATCCTTGATAGCGTCGAAGCGGCAAAGCTCCTGGCACAGACCACACTCATTGCACCCGTCTTCATCTATGTGGGCCACCTGCCCGCTCCAGAACTCATTGTGCTGTTTCTGTGCGGGGTTGAGCAGCAAATGAAGGTCTGCCGCGTCAACATCGCAGTCGGCAAGCACCTTTCTTTCTGCCAGAGCCGCCAGCGAGCCCACGATGGTGGTTTTGCCGGTGCCGCCTTTACCGCTTAGGACTACGACTTCTTTCATCTATTATCTCCGTGATCTTGTCAAAAAGCTGCAGGAAGCTGCTCTTCCACTGCGGCATACCGTCGACCAAAGCTATGCCCCGTGAGTATAGACGGGCGATCTCCATATCTAACGGGATGGTAAGCACGATGGGTATGTTCTTTTCGCCACAGTACTCCTCCACTTTGCTATCACCAACACCGGCGCGGTTGAGCACGACGGCGCAGGGGATACCGAGTTCCCTCGCTGTTTCCACGGCAAGGGCTAAGTCATTGAGCCCGAAAGGAGTAGGCTCGGTTACCAGAAGGCACAGATCGCTGCCCTTGATTGCCTCTACTACGGGGCAGGATGTGCCCGGCGGAACATCTATGATGATCACTGTGTGATCGTTATTGGCATACTCCTTCACTTTTCTGATAACCGGTGGCGCCATCGCCTCACCCACCGCCAGTCTGCCCTGGACAAAGCCCAGGGCACGTGAGTGCCCCCACTCAACAACCCCTATCTCGTGGCTCTCCTCAGTGATAACCTTCTCCGGGCAGAGGTAAGAGCAGGCACCACACCCGTGACAGAGTTGAGGGAAGGTCAGCACATGGTTGCCGAGCACGACAATGGCATGATAGGCACACACTTGGGCGCACTTGCTGCAGTAGGTACACTTCGCTTCGTCTACCCTGGGAACTGAAATCGATACTGCTTTGCTCCCGGCGATCTCGGGTCTCAGAAACACGTGGTCGTTCGGCTCCTCCACGTCACAGTCGAGCAGTTGAACCTTATAGCCATCGCTTAGCGAAAGAGCTAAGCTAGTAGCGACCAGCGTTTTTCCTGTGCCACCCTTCCCGCTGGCAACGGATACTATCATGCTATTCCCTGGTCATCCTGGCACCACACTTAAGACACCTTAAGTCGTAGCAGGGAACACCTGTCTGGTGAGAGATACTTGCCCCACAGCTGGGACAAACACAGATCCCACTGGGGCCTGCCCCGGGCTTGTTTCCACCCATTCTTCCCATACCTCTACCACGTCCTAGGCCTCTTCCGGTGCCCGGTCCCCCACCAGAAGGTCCCGTGCCGTCTCCTCTAGGCATGACTTACCGCCCTTTCTCCAGCTCTGCGATGCGACGTTGAATCTCACCTAACTGCTCCGTCATCATCCGGGTCTGAGATTTGAGCGCCTCTATCTCTTCCTCAGGGCTCATTGCCTGAGGCGCTGCCTGGGGTATCATGCCTGGTTCCATGCCTCTGCCCATGCCCATACCCCTTCCTCCACCCATGCCACGACCCATACCCCTTCCTGCACCCGTGCCTGACCCCATACCCATCCCATAATGGGAGCCGACACTGGGTTGGGCATTCGGCTGGAGCCTGCCTGCCTTGTAAGCTTCAACGGCGTCTCGTATCCGCCCCGAAGCACCGGTGACTACCTGCACCCCCGCTGCCGAAAGGGTCTGGTAAGCGTTGGGCCCACAATTACCCGTGAGCACCACCTCTGCCCCCTTATCGGCGATCATCTGGGCGGCGCTGATGCCTGCCCCACCGGCAGCCATGGCGCTAGAATTCTCTAAAGCCTCAAATTCCATGCTCTGGGAGTCAACGATGACGAAGTACTGACATCTTCCAAAGCGAGGCTCTACTTCAGCATCAAGACTAGGAGCCACTGCTGATACTGCAATTCTCATTATGCACCTCTTTCTAGTTTACTCCGTCTCCAATTCTGCTATTCTGGTCTGTATCTCCTCCGACTGTCCCTTGATTGCTTCCGCCTGGTCCCTCAGGAAATCCAGCTCTTGCTCCCGGGTCATCTGCGGAGCGTAGGGGTAGGCTCCTGGCACTGCTCCCGCGGGCGCTCCGGCATAACCGTATGGCACGGGCCCTGCATAAGGCATGCCCATTCCAAACTGGTATCCCCTTCCCAAGCCATATCCTCGCCCAAAACCATATCCCCTGCCGAAACCACCCATGCGCCTCATCCCCCAGGGACGGCAGAAACCTCTGCCTCCTCCTGTCATCGGTCCCATTCCACGTGGTCCCGTTCCATCAAATCCTGGCATAATTCACCTCCTTAAGAAACTCTAGGACTTACCAGCGGGGGTATCCATAAGGTCCCCATCTGCGCCAGCCACGGCCGAAGCCACGGCCAAAGCCATAGCCCCATCCAGGCCGCACCGGCCCTACATGACGGTAACCATAAGCGTAGTGAGGATAACCGGGCCTGGCATTAGCAGAACCCGGCGCACCAAGACCGGCGCAGAAACCAGCCGCTCTTCCCGTCATCGGACCTAAGCCCATCGGTCCCGTTCGATCAAATCCTGGCATAGTTCACCTCCTTTCTGTGTTCATTCACCGTCGCCATCTGCCGCCGCGAAATCTCCTGCCACATCCTCTACCTGGGCCGAATGGCGGCAAAGGCATGGGCTCGATATCATCACTGAAGCATACCGGGCAAGACAAAGGACGCTTCTTGGCCATGG
>Ga0209986_10004519_pt1 | contig 11761 bp, 7 predicted proteins | sample BlataG_FD_183168 | JGI IMG/M metagenome (GOLD analysis project Ga0209986, IMG submission 183168) | Deep subsurface microbial communities from Black Sea to uncover new lineages of life (NeLLi) - Black_00105 metaG (SPAdes) (version 2) | ecosystem: Environmental > Aquatic > Marine > Oceanic >...
CAACGAAGTATGGTGACGAACTTCGACAGTGGCTTCGAGATTTCCTTGAGCAATTTGCGATCGAGGTGCTCAATTACGAAGACGAGGAGTTCGTCTTAGCTGGAGACTTGGCATTCCATAGGTACACTATCAACTGGACGGTGGCGCCGAAGGCTGGTGGTGATACAGTGTCGTCACAGCTTAAGGGTATCCACATTCTTCGACGACAGTCGGATGGCTCTTGGAAGCTGGCCAGAGAGATTTGGAACGCCAACCCGCCAACCGTCGGTGCGCTGTAAGAGTTGTGTGCTCCAAGAAAAGTGTTCGTGGGCGGCAGACGTCCATATCTGACCCATTTGAGTTCGCACGCAAGATGCTGTGTTGACCGCCGACTTGAAAAGATGGAGTGAGCAACAATGATAGAGCTCAATCAGGTGACCAAAACCTACGTGACCGGTACGGTCGAATTCCAGGCGCTCAAGAAAATCGACCTGCAGGTGAATAAGGGCGAACTTATCGCAGTCGTGGGACCGTCCGGCTCGGGAAAGTCAACGCTGATGAATATCATCGGTTGCCTTGACGTTCCCACAGCGGGTGAATACCGGCTTGAGGGGCGGTCCGTCACGAGTCTAACCCACAACCAGCTGGCTGACATCCGCAACAAGAAGGTTGGTTTCGTGTTTCAGGCGTTTAACCTGCTGCCGTATGCCACCGCTTATGAAAATATCGAGGTGCCGCTGTTGTTTGCCAAGGTCGGCGGACGGAAAAGGCGGCAAAGAGTGACCGACGTTCTGGCACGGGTGGGGTTAGCCGACAAGGCCAACAATAAGCCGACCGAACTGTCGGGCGGTGAGATGCAAAGGGTTGCTATCGCCCGCGCCCTGGCCAACGAGCCGGAGATAATTCTGGCCGACGAGCCAACCGGCAATCTTGACACCAAATCCGGCGAAGAAATCATCGAGATGTTCGCTGAACTGTGGAAATCAGGGAAAACCGTCATTATCATCAGCCACAATGTTTCTGTCGCCAGGCGGGCTCAACGGATCGTCAACCTCAAAGACGGCCTGATAGAATCCAACGGCAATCGGCTTTGATTTGAGTAGTCGGCAGCGTGCCGCTGTCCGGCAGTACACACCCATGCAACTGACACTCCTGTCATGCCGGGTCGCATGACAGCACCCCCAATATGAGGCAACAAGGAACCGTCTGATCAAAGAAAGCTCTGGACGAATAAATCAGGACAAGGCTTGGGGCGAAATTGCCGACTGGATAATCTCGGTAAGCTGCTCGATTCGAAACGGTTTGTAGAGCACTTCCGTTATGCCCGATGCTTCCAGTTCAGCCCGAGAGATATTGACCTCCCAGCCGGTCACCAGAACGATCGGGGTATGCGGATGGAGCTGGCGTATCCGCCGGGCAACCTCAAGCCCTGACATACCGGGCATCGCAAGATCAGTCAGGACAATATCAAAGGAGGACTCGGAGGCCACCTTGACCCCTTCCTCTCCCGATGAGGCCGCCACCGGGTCATAGCCCAGGGAGCGGCACATGGCCGAAATCAAATCAAGAATCACCGGCTGATCGTCGATGGCCAGGACTTTTGCTTTTGGTGAGGAAACGGTATCAGCCGGGTAGGTATCCCGTTTCACGGGAAACTTGAAAGAGAGATAGGATGGAGACCGACCGAACCGGTCAAAAGAGTAGGAGCAGCTTTTGTCGGCTATATGCTGCAAAAAAGTATCTGCAGGCCGGTAGCGCAAAACCTCGGTTGCCGGTTGATACTCGCCAAAACCGGCGACAGGTTCCACCGAGGGGAAGTTCTTCTGGTGGCGCGAGATGTCGAGGTAGACGTGCCGACCCCGTTTGTACGTAGAGATGGTGACGATGTCTTCATCCTGAGCCAGGGAAGCAAAGCGACTGAGTGCCTCATCGGCAAGGTTGTGGATGGCCTCATCGGCCAACTCAACGCTTGCGACCGGTGTGAGGGAGGCCTTGATCTCTCTCGGCTTGCCACCGATCATGTACAGGTTCTCAGAGACGTGAGACGTCCTCAATATTAAGTTGAGGGCTTCATTTATGTTTCCCGAATCAGTCTGACTGCCGACATGTCGTCCGGTGTCCGGCTTCATCTGTCCCAACGAATGCCTCAGAAAATCGGCGGCACGTTCGGCCTCGGTGATTATGCTTGTAAAATGGGCCTTCATTCTTTCAGTAACGTCCGCTCCGGTTGAGGCCAGCTCGGCGTTGCCGACAACGGCAGAAAGGTAATTGTTCAGCCTGTTTATCACTTCATCCAGATTGTCCGGCAAGAGCGCGCCGGAGGCAGCGATTCCCTCTCCCCGGCGGAGGAGCTCACGGACAGTTAATCGAGCTGAATACAGCCCTGTCGCCAGTGTAATCAGCCGCTCCCATTCGCCTCGCTCACTTTCGGGAATATCAAACAGAAAGATTGCCACCACTGCGACAACCTCAGTAACGTCGGCTAAAGGACAGGTAGCCATAAAGACCGGCGACTGCTCTCCCTCGAAAAGCTTATGGAAGGCTTCACGGCAGGGGGCCTCATACGCTTCCAATCGTTGGCTGACTTTACTCCGGCCAAAGGTGAAAATCGGCTCCATGCCATCGGTGACCTGCCCAATATCCCCTTCACCGGGCAGAACGGTAAGTCCGGCTAAGTCTTTTGGTTCTGAGGGAAAACCATCACGCGCTGTGAAGGAACCATCCGGCTCCCGAACAAAAACAACGGCGGCCGCCTGTGACGGCAGAATATCAGCCAGGCGGTGAACAAAGAAGCTCCAGTCTTCTTTACCAAATGTGCCAGCATCGAATCTCAACAACTGAAGAATCTTTTGAAATCCTTTCCTTCTTGTGATATCGAGCCGATGGGAATCAATCTGCTGCAAAACAAGAGCGGCCAGCCTGGCGAAAATCTCAACCTTCTTCAGGTCAGCATCGTCAACCTTAAACGGACCGGACTCCTTGCGAAGCAGCAAAGCATCGCCGGTTCGCTCCTCTCCCAGGGGAAATATCAGAGAAGAAAATGCGATGTACGAGCGGCCCTCGTCGGTTACCGCCTCCTGATTGACAATAAGCGGTTTCTGCCTGTCCAGCGCGTCTGCCAGCGCTGTTTTGTAGCTTTCCGACATCGGTTCGAGCGGTTCGCTGCCGCCGTGGAAATGCAGGTCACCATTTGCCAAGCCAAAAAGGTGGATCGAATGACTTGAGGCCAGCCCGGCGAGGCTCCGGCAGAAGGCGGTAACGGCTTCGTGGGAAGAGAAGGCGTTGACGGCGCTGAGAAAACGGGAAGTCAAATCCTGATATTTGTCCTGCTGCTTTTCGGCGTCATTTTTTGCCAGGGACAACTCCCGCGACAGCCGGGCGGACTTAATCTTCTCAGCCAGCCACTCCGCCACCGGCGACAGGCTCCTTATTTCCGCGTTGCCGAAAAACTTCTCCTGCTCGGTAAACAGAATGATCCCGCCAATCTTGTCCGTACCGGAGATCATGGGCAGCACCAGGCACGAGTTAAAGCGGGATCTGGTGGCGGCTCCCGCTCGATCAACAAAATCGAATCCACCTGCAATGAGGGGATCGCCAAGGTCAACTGCCTGGCTGACGATATTGCGTTCCAGCGGATAGTATTCGAGGGCGGCGGTCTCTTGCTTGGTCAGTCCGACGGCGCTCGCAAGAATGAACTGGCGGCGGCTTCGGTTGAGGAGAAAAACCGCCCCGACGCACTCCGGCAAGTGCGCCACTATCTCTTTGATCGAAATGTTCAACAGCTCCATGAGTTGATATGGTTCCCGAGCGTCGTGTTGCAGGTCATCCAGGATAGACAGCTTTTGTTCCCGAACTACAATCTCCTCTTTTCTTGTTTGCCAGAAATCGGCATACAGAGAAATGCCGGCCACAACCAGAATAAGGCCGAGCAGGAACAGCGCGTACTGGGCCAGATCGAGATAAAGATACACCGCTTCAAGAAACCACTGGTTGTAGCCTGAGAACTGGGTCACGGCTTGCCACGCGGCAGCCACAACCAACAGGATGCCGCCAAGAAGCAGGGGCATCTTTCCGGAGATTTCATCGCTGGAAAACAACCGCAGGCGGAAAAGCAGAAAGACAACCGACGCCAGCACGACAAGTGGGAAGAGAATGCCGGGGAGGTATTCAAACATCAGTTCGCCTCCTCCAGCTCTCCGTGGAGGGTAAAGGCATCGGCAGCGGTAACGCGAATGGGGACAATCGTGCCTGCCGAAATACCATTCGTCTTGAACAACACGGTCTTGTTGCCTTCGGTTCTGGCTCGCAGATACTGCCGGCTGCGGCGGGAGACGCCTTCGATAAGGCTGTACCTGATCTGGTTCAGCTCCCGCTGGTTGCGCTCACGGCTAATTTGCTGCTGCAGGTCGATCAGCTTGTTCAGGCGTCTAATCTTCTCCCCTTCCGGGACGTCATCTTCGTACTGAGCAGCAGCCGTTCCGGGACGAACCGAATAACGGAACATGAAAGCAGCGTCATACTGGACCTCCCTGACGGCCTGCAGCGTTTGCTCATACTCTTGTTCAGTCTCGGTTGGGAAGCCAACTATGAGGTCGGTCGTAATCGACACGTAATCGAGCTTCTTGCGAATGTATTCAATGATTTTCAAGTAGCTCTCAAGGGTATAGACGCGTCCCATTTTCTCAAGGATTCTGTCACACCCTGACTGCAAGGGGAGATGTATATGCGGCATCATCTTGGGCTCATCAGCCATGACGTCCACCAGGCTTTTGGAAAGGTCTTTGGGGTGCGATGTCATGAACCGAATCCGCTGAATGCCGGTTTCGCGGGCAACCCGCTTGGCAAGCCGGGGGAAATCAGTGTCATGGTGCCGGTAGCTGTTCACGTTCTGTCCCAGCAGAGTGATCTCAATCACGCCTTCATCGACCATCCTCTTGGCCGAGTCGACAATCTGATCAGCCGAATGTGCCCGCTCCTTCCCTCTGACGTAGGGGACAATACAATACGTACAGTAGTTGTTGCAGCCGCGGGAGATAGTGACAAAGGCGGAGTAGGGAGTTTCCCTGGAGGGTACAATCATGTCCATGTTCTCATGGCCGAAGGCCGTCATCACCGAGGACGTCCCTTCCATCCCTTCCAGAACGTCGGGAAGCTCAAACAGGCGGTCGGTGCCCAGCACGTAGTCGACGTGAGGCACCTTTTCGATCAGTTCATCTCCCCACCGTTGAGCCATACACCCCACCACCGCCAGCCGCAAGTGCGGCCTTTTTCGCTTGTGCCGGTAGATTTCACCCAGGCGGCCGAATACTCTCTGCTCTGCCTTTTCCCGAACGGAGCAGGTATTCAGAATAATCAGGTCGGCCTCCGACTCGTCGGCAACGCGCCGATATCCTCTGGTAATCAGGCCGGTGGCTAAAGTAGACGAATCGGCTAAATTCATCTGGCAGCCGTAAGTCAGAATGTGAAAGGTTTCAACCTTCTTTGCTTTTTCCATACGAGAACCATTTTTCCCGGGTAGGAAACTTTTTCCCGCTCAGGCTTTGAAATGATACGATTTCCGGTGTGAAATGCAAATAAAAAAAGCCTCCGATCTCATGGAGACGCCCTTCATGTCGCGTGGTGGCAGCTATGCCTTTTCCAGTGGGCGGCTCGCCAGAGGCGAGTCCACATCTGCCCCGGCGATTCAGTAGTGGCATTTAGTCATGGGTGACATGCGTAAGAAAGCAGATATTCCCCGGTTTGAAATAGCGTCGGCAGATTCCCCTCCAAACGAGTTTGTAGGGGCCACCCGTCGTGGGGACTGGGTGTCCACTTTTTTGGGAGAAGTCCAATCTTAGTAAAAAAAACGTTGTGTTTCTTGTGAGAGTTATCTATATGTTATAGCATGGCTAGGTTTTGCGGCGCATGTCTCAGGTGTATGGGGTTCACACCCGAGTACTGCAAGTACGGTGACTTCGATTATCTATTCGGTGAGTTGAAGGAAGGAGAAAAAAAGACTGTGCTTTGTGAGGGATGTGGTTGGATCACCTATAGAAAAATCAGAACTGACCATTCATCTTGGTCTCTAAAGGTCACAAACGTGATTCCAGAGGGAGCAGGCCGCGATAGGCAGTTGTAGAATATCGTCTAAGAGGTAAGTTTTTGGATATGAAGATCGGTGGATTCGCAGACGGCGAATGTCCAAGGTCCTGTGAGAGTTACTGGAGCAGCGAACACCGGATAGCCAGCTCACTAAAAAAAGCGCCTGTCCCGACACCGGTTCGCAAGCGAAAATACATGAAAAATAACTCAGGACTAATGATCATATGAAGTGAGAGGAGGAGGTGCAATGAGGTCTCAGGTTCCTATCTTTGGGAAATTGCCGATAGTGTGCACTTTTGTTCTGATCGTGGTTATCTCTGTCCCTATGCTGGCCAACGGCCAAACTAGGATGGGCATAGCAGGAACGGTAGGCGCGGGTCTCTTCGTGGCCTCGGACAAAGAGTATTATGGTGGCATATCCACTGACCTTTACCCTGAAGTAGGTATACAGCTGGATGTATCCATGATCAGGCTTGGGCTTAAGTTTGCCTATATTTACAGGAAGGTGGAGCTTTATATGTGGGGATGGGATGGTAACTCTTATTGGGATTACTATTACGAATACACACTTTCCTATTTGCCCGTCCAAGCCGAATTTCTGATTGCACCACTAAGCGGTCAAGAGATTTCACCCTATGCCGGGTTGATGGTTGGCCTTTTCATCGCCACGGGTGACAACGAAGACCATCTTCCCGCACTTTCTCCAAAACTTGGACTTGAAGCCAACTTGGAACCGCTTTTAGTCTACGGTGACATACGCTATACCTATGCCCCCCATGGAGACGCAGACGCAAATGCGGGAGGTTTTATGCTTGTGCTCGGTATGGGTATTCGCTTGGGTCTATCGAAGTAATATTATGAGACGTCCAATTAACCAGATGCGGTTCTTATGCAATTTCCGAAGAGGGTGGGGGTGCGTAGTGCAAGTTGCGTTTCACCATAGCTTAATAGCAGCTTCGGGGGGGGCCGTATTGTATATGCTCATCTTTGTACTGACCAGTCATAATCTCTGCATAGCTCAAGAACAACCACAATGGAATGCATCTACATCGAACCACCCGACTTTCGAGAACTCCGATGTGGATGAAAAATCGGTGACACCCACCTATTCCTTCCATCAGTTACTAACAACTACGGCAATCAAAACATACCAGTTGTTGATTAGTCCGTCAAAAGGAAGCTCATGTCCGATGTACCAGCATTGCTCACTTTACAGTTATCAGTCTTTTAGCAGGTTCCACCCCATCAAAGCATTTCTTATGACGGCAGATCGGTTGCATAGGTGCGGGCATGACCTGGATAACTATACACCTATCGAAGTTGATGGCTTTGTACGATTTTGGGATCCTGTTGATCCCACATTTGTCAGTAGCACCCTTAAAAGCGACGCTGGCTGGTCGGCTGGGCAAGATAAGGCGTCTTTCAATATACTCCATGGTGTCTTCGCCACGACACCAACTTCGGACAGTGAGGGTTCGAAACAAGACAGTCTGCTTTTCTACTTTGCAGACTGGCTGCAGCGCGGGGGCGATTATGATCGGGCCATCACGGAATATCGCCGTGTGCTATTTTATTACACCAAGTCACATTATCGGAAGAGAGCGGCCACGTCTCTATTAGATTGTTACTACAATGCAGGACAATATCTAGCGGCAATCCATTGGGGGCAAGAGCTTCTTGGTAAGAATATCAGTTCAATTGATGATAGCCAACTTAGCTTTGTTCTCGGTTGCAGTTATTTTAGACTGGGTAATTATCCTCTATCTATAACTTATCTTTCAGAAGCAGCATCCGCCGATACAGTAGCAATCAAAGAAAAGAGCGTCCTCTTGCAGGGTTTGGCATGTGCTTATGAGTCCAACTGGAAAGATGCAGCGAGATCCTTTGCTGTAATCAGCGACTATTCAGAATTTTCGGAAAAAGCGCGGTATTGTGAAGAGTTGTGTAGTCAGGCAGAATACCTAGGTCGAAAAAGACCCACGGTTGCGGGTTTGCTAGCCATTGTACCCGGTCTTGGATATCTCTATGATGGCTACCCGCAAACTGCTCTGTCCTCATTCCTTGTTAATGGCCTCTGCTTCTGGGGCACATATGAAGCGTTTCGAAATGACAATCTTGGTGTTGGATCGCTTTTGGCCATTCTCAGTTTCGGTTGGTACAGCGGCAACATCTATGGCTCGGTTATTAGCGCTAAAAGGAAAAACATAAAACTGAAAAATGACTTATTAGCAAGGTTCGATATTGGATTTAGCTTTTAAAAATCGTGGGAGGTGGTTGCAATATGCCGAGACGTTATTCGTAAGGTTATCTTTTGGTAACAATATTGGAGAGATCGAACTTGTAACCTTAGTAAAATGGCAGCGTTCTTGAATGGAATTAAGACGCGAGAAAAGGAGTAGTTTATGCTATTACTTACCAAGAAACGGAGTGTGATTTTCCAGTTGTTGTCAATTGGAACTCTGTGCGCTTTTATGTGGGGCACTTTGCTTACACATGTTGCCGTTGCTCAAGAAGCAGTTAAAGTGCCTTCAGGTACGGTCGTGACTCTTAGAACAATGACCCCACTGACGCCTGAGCAGTTGAATGTCGGTGACCTGGTGATACTCGCTGTCGTTTCTGACGTAGTGGTCGATGGCAAAGTCGTTATCAAGGCAGGTGCTGAAGCAAGGGGCGAGATAACTAGTTCAAAAAGTAGAAACATGATTGGGATCGCAGCTAGAATTGGCCTCTCGGTTCGGTCTGTTACGGCAGTCGATGGCTCAACAATCCCCCTCTTTGGAACTAAGCTTGCCGAAGGCAAAAGTAAGATGACCGTATCTATTGGCCTTTCTTTGGTTTGCTGTATATTGTTTGCCTTGATGAAGGGCGGGGACGCAACCATACCGGCCGGCACGCAGATACAAGCTACGGTGGCTGGAACAACCTCTGTTCAAGTAAGTGAAAGCTGATATTGAGCGTCTAGTGTTGGGCGGTACACCGTGTTGCCCAACTGATTCTAACCGGGATTGCATAGGAAATCAACGTTAGCTACCGACAAGGTTGCAGCCTTAGCTGGCAACAAGCCCCCAACCACTGGCGTGACTGGGGGTTAGGTTTTACCCCGGCGGCTTTCTACTCTCCCACCCAGTGACCCACGCAGTACCATCGACGTAGACGGGCTTAACTTCTGTGTTCGGAATGGGAACAGGTGTGTCCCCGTCGCTATCGCCACGGAGAAGCTTTTCTGGATTCCCGCCCGACCCGCCAAAGGCGGGCCAGAGGCGGATGGACGGCTGTGGACATCTACCGACCACAAAACGCTGTGTGTAATCACGTGACGATACGAAAAAAACGGCGGAGCATCCTTACTCCGCCTTTCGCACAGTGGGCACAGGGGTTGTAATCTGGTACACCATCCTGGTTACCATAAGGAGGTCTATTACTTAATACGCTTGAGGGGGTCGGTTTGTTCAAATAAATCGGCAGTCTCCCTTTGGGGGCAAGCCCCGTTCTCCCAGGAGTTTTGCCCAGTCACACTTGCTTTGGTTTCGACGACGGGTCCGCTCGAAAACCGGGAAGGTTGTTGTCTTGCCCAGGCGCTGCCGCTATATTCGCTCCATGCAAACCGCTCTGCACATCATGGCGCTGGTGGCCGAACTGGAAAAAGAGATCGTCGGTGGCACCATCACAGCCGCCGAGTTCTATAAGAAGCAGCGAGCTGCTTTCTTTTATATCAAGAAGGGCAGGAACCTCATGTCGCTCGGATTCTTATATCACCCCACCAGTTTTGGGACATTTGTGGTACCGGCTTCGAAGATCAGAATCGACACCCATGAAAAACCACGCCCTCTCTTCAAATCGGTGAGATCCGCCAACGGCGGGCTCGAAGGCGCCGTTGTCACGCGCGTCAAACAACTCGGCTTTGACCGGATCTGTCAGATCTTTCTGGACAAAGATGGGCAGGCAATGTCAATTCTCGTAGAAGCGCTCGGCCCCAACGGTAACATCTGGCTGCTGGATGAACAGCACACGAGACTGGCTTCCCTTCGCAAGCGAACCTTCACTCGCGGCGACAGGTACCAGGCGCCGCCGTTGCCGGATAAGCTCAACCCGAAGGCATTGTCGGTTGCGTCACTTACAGATCGCCTTGGGCAGGAGAAGGAAGCGTCGCTGCCGTTGGTTGGGTTTATCAAAAAGAACATCCTCGGATTCGACCGCATCCTGGCACGAGAAGTCGTCATGCGTTCGGGAGAGGATATCGTTAATCTGCAAGATGTCGACAGCAACTCCCTTGAGGTTGTTGTCAAAAGCGTCCACGATGCCGTGGCTCGCTTTGAACACCCCGAAGTCGGCTACTTGTACGATTTGAGCGATGGACCTGCCGTTTACCCGTTCAGGTTGTCGTCGGTTGAAAAGCGGCCGGAGAGGCTGAAGTCTCTTTCGTTGGCGGTTCAGGCCATGACCGTTATCCGACGGACGCAGGTTGAAACGGTAGACGAAGCAAAGCGTATTAAAGATGCCGTCAAACGCGCTGTGAAGCGCCTTGAGAGGCGAGGTGCAAAAATAGAGCAGGATGTCAAGGATGCTTCCGATTACAAGCGGCTCAAGAAGATGGGAGAGCTCCTGCAGATCAACTTCGGCAAAATCAAAAGGGGGATGGCGGAGATTGCTCTTGAGGACGTTTATGCGCAACCCCCTACCGAAATAACCATCCGCTTGAACCCGGCGCTTTCCCCTTCCGAAAATGTCGAAGCCTACTTCAAGAAGTACCGTAAGGGACGCCATGGATTAAAGCTTTTACAGCGGCGGTTAGTTGTTACAAAAGAGGAACTGGCGCAGTTGTTGGCAATCCAATCCGAACTTGAAGAAGACTTTGAATCGACACGCCGTCGCTACGATCAGGAGATTACAATCCTTCTCCCACGGAGAACGACTCGACCGGATACCCGGCCACGACTCCCCTACCGGGAATACACCCTCGCCACGGGAGTGAGGATTTTCGTCGGGCGCGACGGCGCCGACAACGATCACACCACCTTTGGATTTGCCAGACCGTATGAACTCTGGTTTCATGCCCAGCAATGCCCCGGGTCGCACGTGGTTATGAAATTCCCCAACAAGTCGTTTGAACCGTCGAGGCTTGAGATCGAGGAGGCTGCCGCCGTTGCCGCTTACTTCAGCAAAGCCCGGAAGGACTCGCTGGTGCCGATCATATACACCCAACGGCGCTATGTTCGCAAGCCGCGCAAGGCTGGGCCGGGGCTGGTGACAGTCGAGCGAGAAAAATCCGTCATGGTTCCTCCGCAAAAGCCTTCTCAGTCTCGATAGCTGTTTCTTGAACCTGACCGGTTGTCCGCTGTGGCTCGCGCCCCAGGGCCGTAGCAGCAGTTGTAGGGCAACAGTCGCCGGCTCCGGCTATCATCACGCATGGCGAACCCTCGAAAAGCCAAAATTTCTCTTGACAAGTCATATAAAATTGTCGATATTAACATATGGAAGGCCCGCCTCGGGGTAACAGGGTGTGATGCCCGACCCCGCCGCTGAACGCGACAGACAAAGCGGGTGACTTCTGTACATTATTAATTAAATTTGGGAGCCCCCGGTTGTCGCCGGGGGGTATTCTTATAGTGTTACTTGGCAGAGTCGGCGAACTGTACAGTACCAAAGTTTTTAGTTTAATCTTATGAACAATAAACCATTATCCAAACATCCTTACCACTGC
>Ga0209986_10004520_pt1 | contig 11759 bp, 9 predicted proteins | sample BlataG_FD_183168 | JGI IMG/M metagenome (GOLD analysis project Ga0209986, IMG submission 183168) | Deep subsurface microbial communities from Black Sea to uncover new lineages of life (NeLLi) - Black_00105 metaG (SPAdes) (version 2) | ecosystem: Environmental > Aquatic > Marine > Oceanic >...
CAACCTTGCTGGGCGAGGCGTGCAGCTCCACGGGGTCTGTGGCCACCCCGTTGATAGTGCCCTCGGGGCAGGTCGCCGTTTGAAAGACAGTGCGGGAGATGACCACCTCCCAGACCAGAGTATACTGCCAATTGTCATATGGAGCCGCCGGATCGTAGTTTGGCTCGTCCTCCCAGGGCGGTGAGCGCACGAGTAGATCGGTGCCCCCGTCGTCGCAATCGCCTCCACTGTGGCAATATCCAAGGTCGTTCAGGTTGCCGGCGAACGAGGTGTCGAAGTCGAACTTGCCCCAATCGCCGCCGTTGATGTAGATCGCGAGGGAGTCGGGATCGCTCATGCTGGCTTCGTAGCCGGATGGGGTAGCGTACGGGTCGTTGGTTACGGGGTCGATCACCCCGTCCAGAAGGCCCATCTGAACGTCGAGCACCAGCTCGTTGCAACTGTTGTTCAGGTCGAGCCGCTGCATGTCGCTCTCCACCAGGTCGAAGAACTCATGACCCCCGGACCAGGAGCTATGTCTGTTGGCTTCGTAGCTGAGGTCGTTGAAACCGCGGCCGATCTCCCAGGTGACCCAGATGTTGTTGGGGTCGATGCTGGTGTCATCGATCCAGCGAAGCTTGGCGTTGGCGCCGGGATAGAAGCTCTCGTAGTCCATGGACAGCCCGTGGCTGATGTAGACGTCGTCCACGAAGCCGTCCATAGTGGGAGGGCTCCCCTGCGCATGGGCCGATGGCGCATAGGGGCCCACAGCGAGCGCTAGGGCGATTACCATCAGAAGAAGGACACTGCCCGAGGTCACGATGGTCAGCAATACCCGCTGCTTAACCCCTTCAGTCCAACCTCTGGACATCTTCTCTTCATCGGCTCTGACGTTCGGGCCGCATACGCAGGCGACCAATGCCGCTAGCACGTCGGTGGAAGTTCTGGCGCCCTTCATGATCAGACCTCCTTATCTCCTTCTCACGTCTTCTCGAGAAACCGCAAACATAAGAGCCGGACCGCCAAGTAGTAAGTCTGGGCAGTCCGGCTCTTGTGGCTGGGGAATCGAAGAAAATACCTTGACGCCTTAGACCCGTAGGTTGGTGGACCTCCGAGAGGACGTTCGCCTCCCTGCAATATGTGGTTGCGTGACTTACAAGAGAGCTAGTGCCCCGCTACTCATCACCACCTTTCCAAAAATGTCAAACAGAAAAGCCGAGCAGCCAGAAGCCTTCGCTAGCGCGGCTGTCGTGACCGCTGATACACACCAGATCTAGACCCGCGGCTTTGCGTGCCTTCGCTTTCGGGAAGTTTGCCTCTTAGCTACTTCGAGTTGAAAACTGCTGGGCGCTCTCTCCCACAAGTAACGTGTCCCGCCTGTGGCTCAGCATACGAAGGCTATCCGAACCCAGCGCGTACCATTTTAGCATGTTTCCCTATCTTTGTCAAGTTCGAATAGGGCCCGCACAGTCGCTGGCTGGTTCGTAGAGAACGCGCTTACCAGAAATCGCAGGAGGGACCCGATCCGCCCCGCCCAGGCCGGCTTGACGAGAGGCTAGGAGCGGACCCACCAGCCCTACTCGCTGCGACGACTAGAGCAGCTCCCGCCAACAAGCCCACCAGCAGAGCTGTCGCCAGGATGTTGCCTGCCCCGAATCTCCGTGAAACCACATCGGCCTGAGCCATGATCTCTATCGGCCCGTGCATGGTACTGCTACCATCCAGTGCCAAATCCTCCAGCTTGTAGAAGTAGGCTACCCCGCCGGTCACCGTGGTGTCGGTGTAAGCATAGCTCCCTCCGGTGACGGGATCGGGAGATGCCGGAAGGAGAGCATCGTTTACCCTCACGTACGGCCCCTCCCGGTGAACGCTACGATAGAGGTTGAAGCCAGCCAGGTTGAGCTCGCTCGCTGTGATCCACTCCACAATCACCGTCGCCGATTCGGAGTTGGCGGTGGGTTGTTGAGCGAGAACCTCCTCAGGCCACGAGAATAGCGCCAGCCCTAAGGTCAAGAACACAAATACCTTGCAGGTCAACCGTCGTCGCCGCATCTCTCACTCTCCTGAGGTCGGGTCGGCCCCAGGCGAAGCGGCCACCGCGCTGGCATCTCGACCCCGGGGCTATCCCTAACGACCAAACGAGCGTCAGTATTGGCGGAAAGCCAAGGGTAGAAACAGATAATGCTTGACTGGCAGCGCCATGGCCGGGTCCCCAAAGATGATGTACGTGTCGATAAGCTCTCGATGGAATCCTCCCGCATTCTCGTAGAGGTTCAGCTTGCCCAAGAGAGCGGCGGGTCCGATCTGGTGCACACCAAGCTCGAACAGGGCATCGGAGAACCCTTCGTGGAGATAGTGATGCCCACTTGCCAGGCCATCGCTGGTCGGTGACCAACTGGCGACCGCCCCTCTCCCGTCGGCACGCACCAGGCTTTCGCCCAAGGAAGAGTAGTCCGCATCTGGTGGGCTGGGTTGAATGAAATAGCCCTCCAGGCAGGCCATGGGCAGCATCATCGGCATTCTCTGGCTCGGCGGCAGAAACTCCACATCGGCGACAGCTAGGAACTCCTCTGCTCCCCAGCCGCTGGGGTGCCCATGTCCCACATAGTTGATGATGAGACGTCCGGTTTCGAAAGCCTCGAAGATGGCGTTCGTCACATCTTGGCTGGTCACGTAGGGTGGCACCTTGTAGTACACCTTCTCCGGGGCATAGCGCCAGGGTACGTGATTGTCAGCGATGTCATCGGAGTAGAATCGGAAGTCTCCCGCCGTGTCAGGATCGTCCGCGACGAAGAGCATCTGGTTCTGCCAATCACCCTCGGGCAAACTGAGTTCGTAGTCGAGCACCTTGTTCACCATGGCCCTGGCTTCAGCGGCCGTTTGCGCGGGCAACCGCCCAAGGTGCATGTCGGGCAGGATATCGTCGCCGGACACGCAAACGAAGCGGTTGTCAGCATCCGTTTCACCGATCCACTTGTCCGCGTAGACCAGATACGGTGGGATGTAGTTTGGCTCGCCACGCCCGAAGTGATCCTTGAAGTCGAAGTTGCCGTCTCCCACCAGCAGAACGTAGCTTGGTGCAGGAGGCGTCCAGTTGTCGTAGGCCACGCTCAGGAAGTCCCTAATGGCATGAGGGTCGAAGATGCCGTAGCTGAACTCATCATAGATGTCCTCTACGTCAACCACAGCGGTGCGCAGGCCCTGATCTTCTCGATGGTCCCTCAACGCTAGCACATCGGTGTAGAAGTCCGGATGTGTGATAATGATGTAGTCGGCCCCCTCGGGGTTCTCGCCTAGGCCAGCCAGTGCGTACTCCACGATATCGAGCGGCCTCCGATACTGCTCCGACGTCAGACCCAAGTAGTGATGCTCGGCACCAATGGTGTCCTCGAACTTGAGGCTATGGCTGTCGGACGCCACCACGGTGGTACTGACTATGCGGGTAGCGCTGAGAGGATCGGTGATGTCAAAGACTTCGACATCAGCGGTGGAGAAGGGCCCCACCTCGTACCACCAGGTTCCTGCCTCATCGCCGTCGAAGAGCAAGCTATCGTTCTCCACGGTATACGTGCGCCGGTAGTCAATCTCGAACCAGTGGTTGTAGACCAGCTCGCGGACTCCCGGGATGCCTGGGCACTCCACAGAGATGATGTTGGTGCCCTCAAGTAGATACGATTGCGGTACATCGATTTGGAACTGGTACTCAACCTGCCCGTCCCACGTGGCATCATCGATTTTACGCCCGTTCACATATACCCTCGTATGATGGTCGGGATCAACCCCGTCGTCGTAGGTGCGCCCATGCAGGTAGCCGCGCACGGTACTGCTGTAGGGAGGGGATGAGAGGGCGAGATTGGGGAGCTCGATCGGGTAGCTTTCGATGCTAAGCACAGGCGGATAAAGATACCCGCCAAACCAGTGATCTATCGGCTCTTCACTGGGTATGGTCGCCGGTATCGGTGTGAGCGAGTCGTACCAGAGATCCTCCTCCCAGCGACCGGTAGTCTGGAAATAGGTAGGTATCACCCCGGCTCCCAGGGTCCCATCCCGCTCCTGCATCCGCAGGCCAGGGGATCCCCCCCAGGTAAGGATGTATGCATTGGTGTCGGTGTATGGGGATGTCATCTGTTGGCCGTAGAAAAGGACGTTGTCCTGGGGATCGAAATCCCCCTCACCATCCCAGTCGACCACGTGGATTGGCACCTCGTGCCCCTGGTTGTAGAGTTTGACGGTGTTGAGATCCACGGTGCCAGGGTCGATACCTGCATCCCACGTGTCTGTGTAGGTCAAACTATAGATACCATCGCGGTCAACCAGAACCTTGTACCCAGCTTCTGGTTGTACGGACGCCATTGCTCCCGCGAGACTGGCTGAAGGCCTCGCTCGCCAGGTGGCGGCGGAATCGTAGTTCAGCAGGGACTTCTCCAAGACCTGGTTGAAGGGATCCGTTCGCTCTGCACTGGCCGCCAGCACGGCGCCACCACCGGGATAGACGAAGCTCAGTTCTACCCGAATCCTCCGATAGTGTCTCAACTCTCCACTGGCAGGATTGTACCGGAAAGGAAAGAAGCGCAACTGCACCACCCGCTGATCTCGTATGAAGCCGCTCGAACCGATTTCAGCGATGCTACCAGGGTAAAATGTGTTACTGGAGTAGACGCTGTCGTCCTTGACGAATTCCAGCCCCCGATAGGTAACATTCCCTTCTAGGTCTCTCTCCACCACCAGATGCGGAGCGGGATAGATGTTGTGATGTCCCGCGACGATCTGACCGTCAGCCTCCAGCACATTCAGTGTTAGTTCAGCACCGGGCGGGATGCCCAGCATTGTGCCTTTTAGCGGTAGTTGGGGCCGACCTTCGTCATCCGTCCGGCCGTAGCCGAGCACATCAAGAACCTGATAGACTACGCCGTCCACGCTCATCTCTTCCGTTTGGTGCGACGGAGTCTGCAGTTCCACGATCACACTATCTGTGTCGGACTTGAGAAGAACGAGGCCACCATCCGCGGCTGGCATCTCGGCTGCCCCGGCCTGGGGCTGCCCATCGGCCGTACCAGCTCCGAACCAGGCGCCAAGGAGAAAGATGCCGACCACGAGAAGAATGACCTTCAGAATCCTGATTCTGCTCGTGAGCCAATGTCCTCTTCGATGACGGTCGACCATCAAGCGATCTCAGAGGCTAACAATCCGGCCCTTCCACTCACAACGTGGGTGCGCGATTCACTACTCCACGTGCCACGAGCCTGGTTATGCTTGCTAGACGACGGAGTTGCGGGCTGAAGAGTGACAGCCAAAGCCATAAGCGGTTGGTCAGCCTGCTCAGGCCGCCATCCAGGCACAGCCGCCTCCCGGCTCTGTAGATGGCTATCACCTGCCCCAGCACCTGGTCTGCATGGATGGGCCTGTCAAAGTGGCGGGCGAAATCTCCCTTAGTCGCCAAGACTACTTGGCCCCACTTCTCCCCTATCCCGATCACCCGATGGGCTATCAGCCTGTCATTCCCATGACGGGAGAAGATCACGTCCCCCAACCGTATGGCTGGCACCTCTACCGGCCGCACCTCGAGGATGTCGCCATGCCTGATGCAGGGATACATGCTCGTGCCATGGGCCCTGATGTGCAACAGGCGACCTCTACCAAGCATCTGAGCAGCAAGTTCAGGCAAGTGTGCTAGTCCAGGACCCTCTAGCGCGTCACCTTCATTCATCGTCCAATTGCCCCCGCGAGGGACACTCAATGTTGTCGGCGAACGGGCTTCTGACCTTGGCACGACAGGCGTACGCTTTGGGTGGTGCAGCCAATCCATGCCAGAGCCAGGCGGAAGCCATCCCTACGCGTCCCCCACTGTGCGAACAAAGTCCACTGTGCTTCGATCAGGCAAGAAATCCAGGTTGTAGCACGGAGCTGCATAGCTCATTCTCTCCAGGAAGTCCAAAATGAAGCGCATGCCCTCCGGGTTCCAGTAGGTGGGGAAGGATCTCACCAGTAGGCTCGTGAGGGCTGTCTCGGCTTCTAGCGGCGCGGCCCTATTCTCCCCACCCTGCCGAAGGACGAATACGCGGTCCAGGGGCACGGCTTCCGGTGAAGACAGCTTGATGTCTCCATGCCACGGGGTGCCATATGCCCAAAAGAGTCCGTCCTTCTCGCGTACGATAACTCGGTCGTCGCTCAGAATGGTGACACCCTGCTCATCCTTCCATAGACCGGCCATGGTGCTCTTGCCCGCTCCCGAAGTCCCGGCGAAGATCAAGCCCCGTCCGTGATCATTGACCCCGCAAGCGTGGAGCAGCACCCCCTTGCCCAGAGAGAGCAGGTTTATCATCAGTACCTCCGCCAACGGATACCTCAGCGGAAAGGGTAGAAGTTCCTGCGAAGCCCGGTGGACTTTCAGGTAGATATCGCCCGACGCAAAATCGGGCTCCAAGATAGCTATTTGATATGGATGAGACCCCAACGCAGGAGAGACCATCTTGATGCCCCACCTCCTGCCATCCCGGCATAACATCCACGAGCCTCCCGAATCGAAGACCGTCTCCCCGAACCCCTCGTCAAGAAGGTCACTGCGCTCAACACGGAGCACCACCTCGGGTTGACCGTGGGTTAGGAAGGGGACATAGGAGTCCTCGATCTCGAACTGGGAGCTGTCATCGGCGGACGCCAGGTCCAGCACGATGCCTGCGATTCCTACCCGCAAGTGCTTCGACATGCGTCAACTCCAGCCGCCTAGTACCGCTATGAGGTCACTGACTGCTAGGTCCCGAAGTCCTGGCATGAAATGGGGAACCAGCAGGCGGTGGTGTTTCCGGGCGCAGCAGTTGTGTCACCCTTGCAGCCGCCCAGCACCTGCTCCTCGGCCACCAACTCGATCTGTTTCACTTGCGGTTTTCGATAGGGCTTTCTCTCTCTCGCGCCATCGTCTCTTTGCTTCATCTCTTCTCTCCTTCCTTAGGCCGCCACCATGGCGGTTCACATGATCTATTCCGTCCGACAAACGACCTACTCGTCCACTCCAACTCTGCTCGGCTTGCGCCCGAACGCCTCTGCCCGAAGATGAGCGACGCGGCACAGATATTCTACAGCCGTCTGTGAATCCCCGTGTTCCAACTGGGACCACCCCGGGCACTGACCACAGATAGACATCAAGTCGCACGTTAGGCAAGCGTATTCGCCCCTCGGCCTCTGAAACCGAACCTCCGGGACAAATCGACTCCACCCGTCACGAAAAGAGCCACGACGCAGATCGTAGGGTTCTGAGCGGTACATGATGCAGATGTTCAGCTGACCATAAGGATCTATGTGGAATCTACTTATCCCCGCACCACAGACGAAAAGGTGGCGCTGATCATTCGGAGCTCCCAGGAGTCGGTCGCAGACGTCCTTCCAGGCCTCCCTTCGGGTATCGTCCGCCAGATCGAACCGCACGACCTGTTGGGGGGTCAGCCGCATCTCAGTCGGGCCTTGGCAACCATCCAGGCCGGCGTTGACCAGCGGGTCAAAACGGAAATCAACCCCTAGGCCCTCTGCATAGGCCCTCATGTCCCAAACCTCGTGTTCGTTCAAAGTCATAGCCATCGTCTTGAGCCCGAGGGGGACGTCCCGCTCCAGCAGAAGCTCGATGCCCCGTAGGCAGTGCTCGTAGGAACCAGCAACGCCGGTCACCCTCTCGTAGGTCTCTCTCGTAGCACCATAAAGGCTGATCTCCACCTTGAAGGGCCGCCATTCCTGAAGACAGTCGGCTATCTGAGGAGTGACAAGCGTGCCGTTCGTAAAGAGGGTAATCAGCAACCCCTTCCGCTTGGCGTAGGTGTAGATATCCAGGAAATCGGGGCGAAGCAATGGCTCGCCGCCCGTGAGCAGGAGCCACAGACAGCCTTCGTCAACGATCTGATCCAGGAGGTCACAGACCTCCCCGTAGCTAAGCTCCTCCTTGTCAGTGATCCCAGCCCGGAAATCACCCAGGTAGCAGTGCACGCACCTAAGATTACAGCGGAAGGTCAGCTCCAAGGACCCGGCAAGAGGCACCCTCTTACCAGCCAGCTTCTCGCGCAACCGCTCGCCGAACTCACCATAGGTTATCTTGGGAATGTCAGAGCAGTCCATACTACAACCTTGTAATTGCTCCTATGGCGTTCAACTGCTGTACAAGTTCCGCCAGGTCCTTCTGTGCCTCTTCCTCGCCGACCTCGAACTCCTCAACCATCAGAGCCAGTATCTCAGCAGTTGTTCTCTGGCCATCTATCTGCTCCCAGATATAGGCGCCCGTCTCGTTGAGGGTGTAGATGCTTCCCAGATCCGCCACGTTCTGGCGTATGGGGACCAGGATAACTTCGTCCTCGATCCTGCGAGAGACGATGGAATCATCCCGGCGGTAGATCTCCTGCGCAAAACTCAAAGTTGGCCCTCCTTCGCTTTCCTTGGAGTTACGCCTGCGCCACTTTACCACACAATCCATGAACTGTCAAACATGCCTCTTGTGGCCCACACAGGTCTGTTTGCAGGTCTTTGCCGATCCCCTTGTCGTCGCTCCATCAGGAATCTGAAAGCCTAAGTACAGCATCTTCTTCCGCAGTGGGACATCAATCTGCGCTCGCCAAGCGCAAGGCAGGGTCACCGAGGAGCGTGAAGGTCTCAATGACATCGCGCTGATCCGGGGTCTCGAAGTCCAGGGACCGCTTGGCCTCCATGATGGCCAAGCCCACAGTGGGCACCTTCTGGACCAGCAGAGCGTCGAAGAGCGCCTGGTTCAACGGTGCCTGATCGGAGGAGAGAGTCAGACTGCTGGGGGCCAAGACAGCGATAGCCCCACCATTCTCGGCCAGCAACAGTTCCTCAGCCATAGAGTCAATCTCAGGATGGGCGAAGAAGCCTAGAAGACAGGACATCATGATCATCAGAGGTTGCCGCTCATCATTATCCAGGGAAGGTATCTGGTCCGACGAGAAGAGCCTTTCGTGCGACCAGAGGTCAATGCTGCCGTGGCCAACGTAGTTGACGATGAGACTTCCCTCTCTGAGTTCGCTCACAATCTGAGTCTGAGGTTCGTCGACAGAGGCAGCATAGATTCTGACCACCTCGTAGCCGAGAGGAACCCACTCGCTGGCCAACGCATCGGATTGCTGGGCAAAGATGGCTTCCTCGCCATCGGCGACCAGGAGTACCCTCTCTCGCCAACGCCCTGGCGGCGCATTACTCTCATAGGCAATGATCTTGTGCACAAGGGTAGTGGTCTCTTGCACAGTGCTTACAGGCAGGCGTCCGATAGCCATGTCAGGGAGGATATCGTAATCGTCTAGGCTGACGAACCAGTTGTCACTCGTAGTCTGGCCACTGTAGGCTGTTTCCACCAGGTAGGTTGGCAGAAGGCTCTTGTTGGGCCCTTGCAAGTTGTTCCGATAATCGTAGCTTGCATCGCCGACGAGCAAGACGTATTGAGGGGCAGGCTCTGCCCAGTACCGATGTGCATAGCGCAACAGCGCACGAATGGCCGCTGGATCGACCAAGCCGTAACTGAATTGATCATAAACCTCGATGGTGGTGACCACCATCACCGTAAGTCCCTGGCTGCGTCGCCACTCGACCAGGGGCTGGATGGCCTGTTGGAAGTCCTCGTGAGTGACCACGATATAGTCGGCCTGATTGTCGGGACTCCGCAGATCGGTGAACTGACTTGCGGCAATAATGCTGGCTGGCTCCTTGAACCCGACCTGGCTCACCGCCAGGTAGCGATGCCCGGCTGGCTCCTCGTCCAAGAAAGAAAGGGTGTAGTCCATTCCCTCCCTCTCTACGCTCGGGTTGGCAATCAGCACTACGTCGAGCGGATCGCTGATATCGAACAGCCGGATGTCTTCCTTGGTGAAGCCGGTCAAGCGATGAGGACCGCCTTGCCCCGAGAACTCCAGGCGGTCATCTTCAGCCACAAACAGCCGCTGGTAGTCTACCTCGAACCAGTCCACCAGCACGATGTCCGCCTGGGCCCCTGTGTCACCGACCGCCTCCACTGTCAGCAGATTCTCTCCATCCTCCAGACATGAGTGGGGTAAGGCAGTGTCTATCACGTGTGGGCCTTGACCGTCCCAGAGAGCCTCCGCGACGGCGCAGTCGTTGAAGTGAACCCTCACGTGGTGGTCAGGGCTCACTGAATCGCTGGTGTATCCCAGCAAGGCCAACCGAAGGCTGCCATCACCAGGAGCCAATTGTGGGAGAGTAATGCCGAAAGTTGAAGACGTGGGGGCAAGGAGACTTTGCCAGTACCAGTGGCTTGCTCCAGCAGAGACCTTGGGGGCGTAGAATACATCCTCCTCGCGGTGGACGGTGTCGAGAAACGAGCCGGCGGGGGTGGAATCAGAAGCCGAAGAAACTGCTCGCTCAGTCATCCGTTTTCCAGTATCTGCCCCCACTGAGAGCCAGTAGACACTCCTTCGGCTGTAGAGGCTTGAGTTGGCCACGCCGTAGAACATGATGCTCAACTCCGTTCCCTGGCCCTCGACGGCGATGGGGACTTCTTGTCCCTGGTTGAGAACGCGAATCGTGGTCAGATCCACTTGATGCAGGTTCAGCCCAACTTCCTCTAGCTCGGCGTAGGAAAGGGCGTACATTCCATCTTCTTCGACGAGAATCTTCACCTGGCTCGTTGAAGGGGGCAAGGCGTCGGCTCGGCAAGCCAGAAGGAGGATAGGCAACAGCCCCGTCAGAACCAACAGAAGCAAGCAGAAGAGGAACAGTGTGCGCTCTCTACACATCTCTAGATGCGTCAGCGACCCACCCCTCCGCGCAGAACGCATGACTCAGAAGCCAGACTTTCGCACCAGCGGGAGCGCGACCGCGAGTAGCAGGACTCCAACGAAGGAAGCCGCGGAGACGAAGAGAAGGATGGTGGTGATGGAAAGGGTCGGCCAGGCCACACCAGGCACAGGCTCAGCAGTGGCTCCCGATTGAGAGATCCGCGCTGATGTCTGAGCCGGTGTGGTTGGTGCGGCGGCGATGAGACCCGCTGAGGTAGGTGTGGCTACGAGCTCCCCCACCGTCGCCGTGGATGCCGCGGCCGTTTCAGCCGTCGTGACGGTGGTGAGGGCAGGAGACGGTGGCAAGGTCGGCACGGAAGTACGAGTTGCGGTGGCGGAGCTGGCAGGTGTGGATGTGCGTGTTCCGCTCGGCAGGCTAGTCGGCGTCGGCGTGAGACTTGCACTTGTCACGCTGGTAGACGTGGCGGTAGACGTTCTGGTCGGTGTGGATATCGGGGTTGGCGTCGGTAGGCCGGTCGGCGTCGATGTAGGCGTTTCGGTCGGCGTAAGAGTGGGCGTTGCAGTCACCGAAACACCAGGGGTGGCCTCAACTGGGCCGTACAACGTGCTTCCGCCCCCCGCGTTGTGGCTCTCCAACCAATAGGAATAACTGATACCACGCTCCACATCATAATCCTCGTAGGAGTACGGACAGCCCAACGAACACTGAGGGTCAAAAACGCGATGGATCACATTCCCAACTGAGTCACGGTGCAGGTCAAAACCAGCGTGATCTAGCTCCTGACCCGTCGCCCATTCTATCAACACGTGGTCTTCCTCACCGGCTACCCTGAAGTACAGCAGGTCTACCGCTGCTTCGACGCGCGCAACGCAAGCCAGAAGCAGCACCATGATAGCCGTCAGGCCAAAGACGTGGGTGGCGCGGATTCTTCTCTTGTTGCCATGTGGATTACGCATATTGCTGCCGTTCCCATCAGAAGGGGTCGACCTAAGGTTAGCAGATCCAGCACAGGACGGCAAGTTCTCTGGACAGCTCTG
>Ga0209986_10004521_pt1 | contig 11759 bp, 9 predicted proteins | sample BlataG_FD_183168 | JGI IMG/M metagenome (GOLD analysis project Ga0209986, IMG submission 183168) | Deep subsurface microbial communities from Black Sea to uncover new lineages of life (NeLLi) - Black_00105 metaG (SPAdes) (version 2) | ecosystem: Environmental > Aquatic > Marine > Oceanic >...
AAAAAAGGCTCTTGAGGACTCCTACAGAAATCCGGGCAAATTTGAAAAAGATAAGATTTTTCCCGGGTCTAACTGGGAAATTCTCAAACTTACAAAAACAGATTACCTGGGATTTGGCGGAAGCTGGATCCTTGTGGGAGTTATTATCCTTTTGCTCTGGTTTATGATATCAATAAAATAGAATTATAATCATCTATGAAAAAATTCCCAATTCCTATTAAAAGAGGAATTTCTATCGGTCATAATACGACATAATACGACATAAAGCGGCAACAAACGACATTTTCCTGAAATATATTGATATATACTTCTGCGCACTTATATTACTACTAGAGTAGAATACAAAGTCAGCAATACCTTCTTACAAAGAGGAGTTGATTTGGGGTTAATCGAAAAAAAGTAATGTGGAAGCCAGGACTCTATTTCCGGCTTTGCGAGAAGGATGTGACATAAAGTGACTTTAAAGGAAAAAAAAGGACTTTTTCATTGCAATCATTGATTTACAGAAGGAAGAACTTATTTTATAAGAAAGGGCTAAATTAGTTGCTTCTTGAGAAAAAACTAAAATAGGAATGTTACTTATTGGAGGTGTTTGAAAAAACTAAAAGACAACGAAGAAATTCGCTTTATGGCTTTTAAAAATATATGAGGATTAGGATTTTAGAATAATATAAGTTTTGTTTTAAACAAGAGAGGAGAAAATTCATTAATATTTGAATTTTACAATGAATAAACTTTTAGAGAAACGCTGGTTAAACATTTTTATAGGAATATTTATTATCGTTAATGCTATCTTTGTTATTTACAATTTCGTGATCTTAAAGGGTCAAAAAGCATCCAATCCTGAATCTCTTGAAGAAAAATTAATCCAAAGCCAAATTGATAGAATAAAAAGATCTGAATTTTATAACGCTCCATGTCCTGAGATTATATTAACTTCTATTGAAAGTAAGAAATATGATCTGAAGGATTTGATCGGTAATGTCATAATTATAAAATTTAGCAAATTTTATAAGAGAGATTTACCAAATCTTATTTATTTAGAACATGTATCAAATAAGTACAGTGAGGAAGGAGTATCACTATTATTTATTAACTCATTAGGAAAGCATTACAGTGCAAAAATTAATAAAATATGTAGATTTAATTCCCCAATTATAGAAGATAACGGGGAAATTTCCGGATTGTTTAATGCAGGTTCAGAAGATATTGTAATAATTGACAGAGAATTTAACATTAAGTTCAAATATCCAGGGGGAAGGACTTTTAATAAATCTTTGATTTTCAATGAAGTTATGAGGTGGACCTTTCCCGACATTGGTCATATCAAAAACAATATTTCCTATAATGAGCTGAGTTTAATATTAAATCAGTTAACATATTTTGATGTGTTTAAAAAAGAGAACATACCGATAGATACAGATAATAAGAGAACGATAATAACATTATTCACCTCAATGTGCATGGGATGTGAAGAAAACTTAAGGATTCAACTTTTAAAAAAAATCTCTCAACATCTCAATAATAAAAAGAGTCAAATCATCATATTATTTGGAGTTGGGAATAATACCAAAGCCACTAAAGAATTCGCTAAAATTAATGACTGGAATGAATTTCCCTTTCATATCGGAGTTATGACGGAATTAAATATTAAAGATAATACTAAAGATTATTACAATTTATTTTCGCTTAAAATAGACCCTCGGACTTTTGTTTTGAATAAGAAAGAGGAGGTTGTCTTTGCAGAGGACTTTTACAATTCAAAATCAATCAATTCAAAACTACTCCTTAAAAAAAATTGATGCAATTTAAGACTACAATTATTTTTATTTGTTTCATCATATCAGTATATGCCTGCAAAAATTCTTCTATAATAGAATCAAATCGAAAGGATAATTTAGACAATTCAGATAATTTGGCCCAGAGCAATCCTCTAAATATTCCAAAAAGTGAATATTTTGGTAGCAATGTAGAAAAAATAACGAATCTTGAAAAAGTGGCTGAAATTAAAGACGGATTTTCAAATGAGGAATATAATTTTTTCGCTGATATATCTGATATCACAATAGATGGCATTAACAATTTATTTGTTGCTGATTCAAAACTACATAAGATATTTAAATTCAATGAAAAACATGAGTTTGTATTATCCTTTGGCCGAGAAGGGCAGGGTCCCGGAGAATTTGCGGGTAGATTGAAAATTAGTGCTGGAAATGATGGAAATATTTACGTATCAGATCATGGGAATTATAGATTTTTAATTTTTTCATCAGACGGAATTCTATTAAAACAGTTTCCTCTACCTAAAAATACATATGATAGAGTTATTGCCAACTCCAAGGGAGAAATGTATCTTTATTCAGAAAGCGGTTTTTTTGTCTTAGATCGTTTTAATTCATCTTTCCATTATATTGAATCTTTTTTTGATCTGGAATATATGCTGGAATTTCCTATAGTTTCTCCACCTAAAAAGATTTACAAGAGTTTATTGAGATGGCCACTTGCATCCAGACATGTGCATAAATTGATATCAGCAAAGGATATTCTTTGTATAGTTTTTAATAATTCTCACATTGTAATCTGCATGGATCAAAATAAAATTTTAATAAATCAATTTAGAATAGAACACCCAAGATTGATTAATGATGTAAAAAAAAGGCTACAGAATGCAAAAAAGAACGATTATTGGATAAATACATTTGGTTCAGTATTCTTCGATAACGATGGAAATGTTTGCCTCTGTTATTACAACTCGAAACTGAATTCTCCTGAAATCTATAGGTATAGGGCAAACGGAAAATTCTTAGATACCCTTAGAATCCCAAGTCTCCGAGCCTCCTCCAATCGTATAATTCAGGCATGTGACAATCTGGGTAATTATTATGGGATAAATCAAGAATTGCCCAATATTGCAATTTACAAAATATCACATAAAAGCGAGTAAATAATACGCTATTTTTTTGGGAGAAGGGAGTAGAAATTTAATAAGGAGGTGAAGTCTGAGAAGAAAATTCATTAACGCGAAGCTCATATTACTGATCTTTTTTCTATGCCTCGTGCTGATAAATCTTGGCCAGGTACTAGCGCAAGAATGTGGCGGTAGCACAAAGTGTGAAAATAATGCAAACATAACATGTGATGACTGGTGCGAAACTCGGGGTGGTTGTGATTATGTAGAATTCCTAATGGGTTACTGTGAAGCTTATAGTCTTTGTTCAGAAGACTGGTATTATGAGTGTATCAACGGGGAATACAATTATTTATTAGATTGTCTAAATTCTCCAGATCCAAATTGTGAGTGATATTTAAGAAGATTCAGCTTAATTTAGTACAAAACACATCTCTCCCTTCTCCCTTAACTCCTTTGATTGTCAAAAAATTGATATTATTTGGAGAAATAGAAGTGTTTTCATTAATTGCATTAGATTTAGACATATTAAGACAAAGGTGAAAATTTATGATTATTAGAAATTTCCAAAATTTATAAATTATCTTTCTTTATTAGACATGAACCACATAGCTATCTTTTAAGTATCAGAAAACTAGAGTTTCAAAATATAAGACCTGTCTTAACCAAAAAATTAATATTTATTTGATCTTCTTATCTTATTCCTTCGCCAAAAAGTTACAACTAAGAATGGAAGCATTGAAATAAAGATTATCACAACAGCAGTAAATATAAGGCCAATATGAACCATCGAATAACTGAAAGCCACCAGAGGCAGGAGGTAAAGCCGAACCACAACCTTTAATGCTTTATGTTTAGCAATGAAATTCGCCACGAATGGTGAATACTTATTGTAAAGTTTAACCATCGCACGACCAAACTTGCTAGGCATAAGGTATTTATCCCTGAAATCCCGCAGAACCTTCACAAAAGGATGGTAAGGGGGACCATAGGCCGCAGAAGCAATGAAGCATTTTGACCTAAGGATTCCATCAACGCTCCGTTCAGTACCTGATGAGAGAAAATTAGCCATTACAGTCTTATTTGAGTCCAAGATTATTGTTACTGGATTAGCTAATCCGGATATATCGTCACTCCATCCGCTAAATCTATACCCGCTCTCAGGTAAAGCTGTTATAGCAATCTCTGTCCCAGTAGCTATTGTATAAGTACCTGGCTTAGGCTCGGTTGTCCCGCCTTCACCAGCTGCTATAGTCAATTTGTATTGTTGAATATCAAAATTGGCTGTTACAGATTTGTCTGAGTCTAAGGTTATTGTTACTGGATTACTTATCCCCGACGCATCGCCACTCCATCCATTAAATCTAACATCACTATCAGGTATAGCTGTTATTATAACTTCTGTTCCAAAATCATATATATAAGTTCCTGGTGCAGGATCGGTCGTTCCCCCTGAAGCGGTCAGAATGGTTAGTAGAGGTTTTAAGGAACAGAGTTCGTAAACAGTTGCATTTGTATTCTGGGTGGCAAAATCTTCGTAACGGGGATTTGTACGAAAATTGATATTGATATCTTTAGAATCCAAATTTATATCTTCAAACTTGATGTAGGTATCTATAACCTGGGCATTTGAGTTCTTTATAAATCTGCAGGGCAGGTCAATATTTCCGTCTTGAAGAAGCTTCAAAACCCAGAAATCTGATCCACCGGCACCAAAAGAAGAAATTGAGCCTGCAACTATATAGCCACCATCACTTGAATGTTTAACGGTGTTAGCCTTTTCGCCTAAACCGGCTCCCAAGATTTTTTGCCACTCAATATCCCCCGAGTTAGTAAGCTTTAAAATTAAGAAAAACACTTCTCCAGTATCAAAGGATTGAGTATTACTACCGATAATATACCCGCCATCGCTCGTTTGTTGTACGGAACAGGCTCTATCATCGTTATCTCCTCCATACGTTCGCTGCCACTCAATATCTCCCCCCTGAGAAAGCTTTAATACCCAGATGTCCTCTCGCCCCGCACCGAAAGATAAAGTGTTACCCGCAAGAATATACCCGCCATCGCTCGTTTGTTGTACGGAACAAGCTATATCATCGTCAACCCCTCCATATGTTCGTTGCCACTCAATATTTCCCCCCAGAGAAAGCTTTAATACCCAGATGTCCTCTCGCCCCGCACCAAAAGATAAGGTGTTACCCGTGAGAATATACCCGCCATCGCTTGTCTGCTGTACGGAACAAGCTCTATCATCGTCATCTCCTCCATAAGCCCATCTTCCCTCAATATCCCACTCCTGGGAAAGCTTTAATACCCAGAAATCCTCTCCTTCTGAATCAGAGGATGAGTTCCCCATGAGGATAAATCCTCCGTCAGCAGTTTTCTCAATAAAATTTGCAAAATAATTCAATATTGGAGTAAATCTTCCAAATTCAAAAAAAATTATATTACCTGATGAGTCTAGTTTTAACATCCAAAGTTCCTCTGGCAAATAGGAGTACATGTAGCCAGTGACAATATATCCCCCATCGTTTGTCTGCCACATAGAAAAAAAAGTGCTATCATAATCAGTATTCAGATGTATCCAATGATAAGCTTTCTGCCATTCAATATTTCCATTCATATCAAGTTTTAAAAGCCATACATCAAAGTTACTCTCCCCGTTGTAAGATAACTCAGTTTCGCCTGCAATAATAAATCCTCCATCTCTTGTTGGCAGAACAAATTTAGCCCTGTCATTGCCGCTTCCTCCATACGTCCTAACCCATTGAGCATCGAGAAATGTAAATGAGAGTAATATGAAGAAAAACGTTGAAACTAATACGAACTTTTTCATTTTTATCAAAAAGTATAGCTAAGCTTTAGAAAAAAAGTATTGCCAAAAGTCTCCCTTTCTCCAAACTTCCCTCTTCCTATCTGATAAACAAGCTGGATATAACCAAAAGGCGGCAGAAGCCGGTACGTTAGGAGCAACTCGATATTCGATTTTTTAATAAGTGTATTTGTCTGATAAAGAATTTTTGCGTAAAAATCCTTGGAAAAATTATACCTGGCTTTAAGCATGTGGACAAACTGGTTTCTAGGAGAGATCCCATAAAAGAAGATACGAGCCATGTCAAATTCAACGTTAAGATCTCTGGTTACCCGAAGGTTTTTTCTGATCCCGAGCATGTCAAAGGTATCGCCAAAGTTACGCCCAAAGGAAAATGAAAGAATAGCATACTCCCATTCCTTCGTGTTAAAACCGATTCCAAATTTTGTTATATGATTTCTAAAATCCTCTTCAAAAAGAAAATCTTCTTGGGCCTTGAACTCCTGAGTATGATGGGCAATAAACGAAAATTTATTCCTTAGATCAAAAGTAAGCTCTTGATCTACCTGCCAGCTTCGCAGAGCATTGTCCATTCCCCAGTAAATATTATAGTTTGAGTTGTATTTAATCTGATCAAGAAATCCTTTATTCCGAAAAAATGCAATGCCTATTCCTGAGTCCAATTCCCTCCGATTATCATCTTGAATAAAACCAACCTTATTGACATTATCACCAAAGTTTTCACCTAAATGATAATATCCGAGATGAAAATGAAAGGTTGCCGAATCGTAACTAGGTCGAAGGAAAAATGCAAGGTTCTCCCTGCTGTGGTCTCCATAACTTGCCGCAAATTGACCAGTCACACTGATAGTATCGGTAAAATGGAAAGACGTATTTATTCCTGCAGTCCCGATGTTTTTCCCGTTGATTATTTTATTTGCAGCCAGGAAGCCGATGGATGAAAATTTCATCACATTCTGTTTGAGGCGAAGCACAGAAAAACTGGCTGGCTCGTCACCAGTATACCCTTCTTCTCTCGCATAAACACTCATTCCTGAAAACTCAAGCCCTCCTGACTTTCCGTAAATATTGGCTCCTCCGTAAATATCAGGTATTCTTTTGGAGTAGAATAACCTGATTGGCTGGTCGTAAATTTCAGAACCTTCCAGAAAGAAATCTCTCTTTTCCGGAAGATAAAGCTCAAAACGTGTCAAATTAATCCGTTCCTTATCAGCCTCTACTGTGACAAAGTCAGGATTAATGGTTAAACGACCAGAAACCATCTGACTGAAAGCAACGGGCACATCAATACCCCATTCAAACCATGATATATCCCCTTCTTCTGATGCAGCGAAAACATGAGGAGATATTCTGATTCTCTTCACTGCTTTTAGAAGTTCAATCCTTTTTATTTGCCCGAGATAAGAAATCTTGAACGCTGGATCGAGTGGGCCTTCTCTAAAAATGCTCCTTGGTGTCCTAGCAACTATTCGAGATAAAATTAAGCCTATTGTTTTATCCTCATTTAGTTCAAACTCTAAACTGTTAAGGTCAATTGCAATTTCTGAGCTCCAGCCAAAATCTGTTTTTTGGCTTGCAGCTTTCCATATACCATTCCATTTAACATCAGCTCTCTGACCATCTAAAGAAAGCTTACCATCCAATTGAGCTCCAATAAGGTTGGTTCCAAAATAATAGAAGTAATCAGTATCAAAAAGCGCTTCCATTAACACATAGACAGAATCATCAAACCTTAAGTCCTTATCTCTTTCTCTAATTCGAGCTTTAATTTTATTCGGCTGCGGATCATAGCAGTAAAACCCAAAGTAAATAAAATTATTGTCATAAAGGATTTTGACTATCGTATTTAATGGATCACGTTTTCCTCTTTCAGGCTTGAACTGCATAAGATCGCTTGCGTCAGGTGCTCTCTTCCATCCGGGTTCATTCAGATAGCCATCTATCTCGATTGATTCATTTATCTTTATAGCTAAAATCTCCTTTCTCTCTATTTGTCCAAACATCAGAAGAGACAATAGCAAAATAGAAGAAAAAGTTATTACAATTTTTCTCAAACTATTCCTCTTCAGACAGTTTATGAATATTACGGATGTAAAGTCTAAACACAGGAATAACTAAAAATATTTTGAAAATACTTCCATTCCATTAGCAAAATATCCAGCACGATGGATAACTCTGCAGTTTAAGTTTTTGACTCTGACTTTTATATTCCTGAATTTTCCATCTCTCTTGTAATTTAAAGGAGCATAATAGAGAAGATAGTAGTTTTCAGAAGATTCTACAGCTTTCTTAAATAAAAAATTTGGATTTGAAGAACTCTCTGTAATCCCTCCTGTTGCCTGTGCTATCTCCCTGAAGGCAGCATAGATGTGTTCTGAATGTTCCTCTAAGCGTAGTCCAGGAATATGTTCTGCAGGTTTGGTAAAAAACATAAAATGAATGGGAGTGGAGGCATCAGCAAAAGCATGTTTTATTCTGTTAACATCAAATGTTATTTCCCTTTTATATGATTGGAATATATCCGTAAGACTCTGAATAACATCATGATGGCTTTGGTACAGGCTGCCAATTTGAGCTAATAGGGTCGGCTCTATTTGGGGGATGAACTCTCTTTGATAAAACATAAAAACGTACTTCTGCCCTTCCTTACCTTTTAAAGATTCGGCGAAATCTAAAAGCTTTGACTGATCGATATGCTTCAAGCTGTCCAATCTCTCCAAAAGATTTCTATAGGCCGTAACTAATATTTGAAGGAACAATGCAGGATCACTTTTATCCAATAATGCTAAGTACTCAGATGCAATTTCTGGGTGTAACCTTTTGTATTCTTGGTCTCCAGGAAATAATGCTGCTGCAAAAGTTCTCGTTAACCTTGTTAATTCAGTGATTGAACTTCTGTATTCCATACTCCCTACCATTGCATCTTTTCTTAATAGCCTTCTGAATTCATTCACGATTTCTTCTGTCGATTTGAGTTCTAAGGCTTCAGGATGCATATCATATGTTCTCATCGGAGTTACTATGAAGAGATTATCACCGGGCATCAGGACATTCTGAATGAAATAACGCAAAGCATCATTTATTCTTGGAGAATATTCAGTGATTTCAAAAAATAGATAAAAAGTCCTTGAAGTATCAGGTGTGAATTTTTTCTTTTCTTCCTTTCTCTCTACGCTCTTCTTTTTTATTAAATAGACTGCTTCTAATTTCTGGAGTTTACCGTCCTCATAAACTTCAAAATCGTCTATAGTCAAATTATCTATAAATTTGCTGCCTTTAAACACTCTTACTGGAACTTCAACATTGATGACCAATGACTCGTGAGCGAGTTCCTGTGTAAATTTGTAATCTACTGATACTGCAAACATTGCAGAGACAGCCTTCCCTTTTTTAAAAACAGGTTCGTATTTCCACTCCTTTAGTGCTTGTTTTGCTGCATTTTCTAAATCAGGATGAGCAGATTTAATAACTCGGACTTTTGAAACATTCCCTTCTTTATCTGTAGTCAACTCTAGAATTACTGATCCCTCAATTTTGTTTTCCTTGCATTTCTTAGGGTAAAGAGGTTTTACTTTATGAACAGGCCTCGGAGGTTGGGAGAGATTTAACTTGCTCTTCACTTTTGAAATCTTTCCATTTATAACACCACTTGTTTTCCTTTTCGTGATAAAAATGGATAAAAAATAGGTGTGTCCGTTGGAAGGAAATCCTAGAATGACGGGCTCATTAAAATTAAGAATAATCTCTGTGTCTATTAATTTTTCTCCCCTTACTTCGTTAATCGGGACTTCTGTTCCTTTTATTTTGAACATTTCAATTCTTAAATTAACTTTACTCTTTGAAAGCATTTTTGGAGAAAAATGAATTGGGTAGCTAAATTCCTCATATAAAATTGTTTCATTCAAAAACTCCTTTTTGCCATCCCAAATCATATTCCCCGATGTTAAATGGTCTACATGCTTAAGCTGATATATACTATTTAATTCATCTTTCAAATTAGAAATTGACTTACTTTCAGCTTCAATATTTGAGGGACCAACAAAAGCAAAAAATGGTTCAGTATAGGAAGCGATAATTACTTCTGGAGCTGATTTTCCTTTAACTTTGAAACCTTTAAAGAGTTTTGACTCAATAACAATTCTGTCTCTAGCAAGTAAAAAATTACTCATAAGAAAAATTAAACTTAGCAGACCAAAAATCCTAATTAATTTTCTCATTTTACCCTCCATTATTTTTGGTCTTAGCGAACCAAACAAAAGACTTCGTTGGAGTCTGATATACATATGGTTTGGCTTCTTTACCTTTAATTTCAGCATAAGTAATTTTTATTCTTAACTTATCTTTTACTAAAGCTGCCTCTTCCACAGCAGGCCTTTTTAGGAAATTTTGGTGGATCAGCAAACCTAATCCCATCACAATGATTATAACTAATACCACTGTTGCCCAACGCCATCTTTTAAAAAGAGAGAATTTGTGTTTTCTTTCTGTTTTAAGTTCCTTTTTCTCTGAAATATAAAGCTTTTGCTTCATTTGTGGCCATAAACTCTCTTCTTCTTTTATCCAATTTGGAATAATTGATATTTCCTTAATCCGGTTATTGGCTTCCTCAATTTCCTTTTGACAATGTGAACAATGGGCAATATGTTTTTTTAGTAAAAATGCTTGAAAACGCTTACCAAGAGTTAGCCAACACAGAAATTTGCAGAAATTACACATCCTTTTTCTCCTCTAACAAATCTTTTAATTTTCTTTTCGCATGGAATAAGTAAACCCAAGCTGTGCTTTCTGCACAATCTAATATTTCAGCAATTTCTCTTGCTGAATATCCCTCATTTATCTTCAGAGAAATCGCAGTCCGTTCATTTTTATTTAATTTTTTTAGGATCGAACTGAAAATTTCAGAATCTTCAATCCTTCTCTCCTTATTTTCATCATCACTGCTAAACTTTTCTTCCTTAATTACTTTCTTAAAATATTTGGCCGATACTTTCTCTCTTCTCTTCCTGTCCACACATCTCTTATAAGCAATAGAATAGAGCCAGTTTTTAAAACTCTTAGTTTTATCAAAATGAATTAAGTTGAAATAGGCCTGGGAAAAAGCCTCTTGAGTAACATCTTTAGCTTCTTCTTTATTTTGCAGAATACTCCAGGACATAGTAAGTATGTTGGCTTGATACTTATTCACAAGCAATCCAAATACCTCAATTTCTCCTGATAGACATCTAGAAATAATTTCCTTGTCTTCCATTAATGAGGGTTTCATAATGAATACGGTTTAGTTCCCAGAAACCTTTAAAAATTTAATCTCCAAGAAAATATACATATAGTTCTTAAATATTGTTGAATTTTAGAGGAAAAGTGAAGCAGAATTTTCTTAATTTGCAAAACATTTCACCCTCTTATCTATTCTCTACAAGAGCAATATTTGTACTAATAAGGTTAAGGACAAAAATTATAAAGTGACTCACCGTGCCGGATATTTTGCGAATTAATAAACGGGGACAATAGAACCCAAAGACCCTAAAGTCCTGGCTTTCCGTAATATGAGGGTCCCTTATTAGCGTAAATATCACCTCACTGTAAAAAGCGATTGGATTTGGAGAAATTCTCATTAATTGAAGAAAATTTGTTTTAATTAGATTTCTCAACAGAGAGGAACTCGAACCTAGATTCGCCTGTTTTTTCTATTATTAAAAAAGCCTTCTTGGTACTTTAATCCGAAGGCCTATTTTCAAATCTTACTTCCCACCTCATAGTCTAAACCCAATCTGTTGATAAAATTAAACAAAAGTACTCCTTTTGTTTAGGAGGCTTTTATTTATAAATTAAAAAATCTTAAAAAACAAGGCAAAAGCGAAAAAGAGACCTGTGCAGAAGACACCGGAAGAGGAAAAAAAGGCTCTTGAGGACTCCTACAGAAATCCGGGCAAATTTGAAAAAGATAAGATTTTTCCCGGGTCTAACTGGGAAATTCTCAAACTTACAAAAACAGATTACCTGGGATTTGGCGGAAGCTGG
>Ga0209986_10004523_pt1 | contig 11756 bp, 8 predicted proteins | sample BlataG_FD_183168 | JGI IMG/M metagenome (GOLD analysis project Ga0209986, IMG submission 183168) | Deep subsurface microbial communities from Black Sea to uncover new lineages of life (NeLLi) - Black_00105 metaG (SPAdes) (version 2) | ecosystem: Environmental > Aquatic > Marine > Oceanic >...
ATCCGGCTATCTTGAAGATATCAACGACATCGATTCCGGCTGGAAACACTCGTTGGCTTTAGATGTAAACGGCTTCGTCTGGGTGATTTTAGTTGATTTTGTCGATGAATCTGGTATAATATGTAAAGCGGCTATGGTCGTGTGGTCTGTATTGTCATAATGTATTTATTATTAATTTTTGAAAGGTTAGAACAATGAAACGGGCAATCATGTCAATAATAATGGTTATTGGGACGTTGGCTTTTTACGCGCTGCCAGCTGAAGCGGCTCTGGTGACCATAGAGATTGAGGCGGTTGTGGATTATGTAGAGGATAAAGGGCCTGGGGACGGCTATCTCGAAGGGAAAATCAGTCCGGGCGACATTATAACAGGAACATACACTTATGATTCAGATACGCCGGATTCAAATCCATCGGCAACTGTAGGGCGATACGAACATTCGACCCCGCCCTACGGAATTTTTCTTAGCGTCAGTGGCTTAGATTTTAAAACCGACACCAGTAATGTGGGTTTTAGCGTGGTTATAGTGAACGATAGTACTACTGGCGGGTTACATGATGCGTATGGTTTGAGAAGCTATAACAATCTTCCTCTTTCCAGCGGAGTTAATGTTGATATTATTTTGTGGTGGCTCGAAGACAATTCCGCCAGTGCACTTTCAAGTACTGACCTGACCGCAACAGCTCCAGTTTTAGAGGACTGGCAGGGAAATCGCTTATGCGTGGAAGCACTCAGAGCCTTTTCAATTGACGCTCACGTAACATCTGCCATTCCCGAACCAGCCACAATAGCATTGCTTGGTTTGGGCGGATTAATGCTAAGGGCTGGAACTAAAAAGTAAAACCAGTAAAAAAACTTCGTTTAAGGATAAACGAAAATGTCAGCAAAAAAATCAGTCCTCATCGTGTCAATAATTATATTCATCACGGCCATCCCCGGGAGAGCTGATGTTCTACACGATGCAACAGCAATCGATGTCTCGGGTGGGGAAAACCACACGCTTGTTCTTACAGCAAGCCAATCGGTTTGGGGTTGTGGCGACAACAGCCATTATCAGCTCGGTATCGGAGATAACTCAACTGCCGAATGGACGCTTGCGAGAGTTTGGGCCGGTGACATGAACACTATCTCAGGTTATCTCGAAGATATTGACGCTATCGATGCCGGCTGGAAACATTCATTGGCGTTAGACGTCAATGGCCTGGTCTGGGCCTGGGGCAATAACAGTGAGGGTGCTGTCGGCCTTGCTCTGGACCCTGATTCGGCAACTTTGTTCGTAACATACGAAGGCTCAAATGAAGGCTCAGACATCATTGAAATGGTAAACGCCAGGACGATGGTTTCAGAGCAAAAAGCTTTGCATAGAACCAGAAATTATGATATAATGTTATACAAACCAAATATCCATTAACTTTGAAAGGGGTGAAGTTATGAAAATGAAAGTAATGAGGACAATCACAGTAGCGCTGGTTCTGGGGCTCACTGGGATGGCCAGAGGGACTATTGTTGATATTTGTGCTGCGACAAACAAGCCGGTCTATGAATTAGGCGAAGAGGTCGTGGTATTTGTAATTGCGTACAATCCAAATCCGGAGCCGGTGACGTTGACCTTTGGCAGCGCTTTGCAAAGGTCATATTTGATGGATGGTATTTACGATTGGAGGACCGGTCATGGGTGGACACTCTACCCGACCCAAAGGACGATTGACCCGTACGACTCCCATACGTGGCAGCTTACTCATGGTACCTACGAAATGACGATATACCCACTGGGTGTTGGGGCTCATACGGTTATTGGAGAAGTTGTGGGCTATGGGTACAGCACACCTGCAGAATTTGATGTTATTCCCGAACCTGCAACCATCTTACTTTTGGCCGTAGGGGCAGTTCTGCTTCGTCCGAGAGATCGTACCAAATCACGTCCGTATAAACACACGGATAAACAGAATGGATATCCAATTATTAAAAAGGTAGTCGCTAATGTCTAATAAAATCATACTTTTACTGACTATTGTATTTTCAATTGTTTATAGTTCCGTTGGGATTGCATCTGATTTGGCATATAAGCCTGGGGAGCTAATTGTGCGTTTTGCACCAAAGCCAGATAGCAAACAGTGGACAAAGACCGAACAAAACGCGATTTTGGCTTCAATTAACAGTGGAACTATCAAGAGTTCCTGTAGACTTGTGCCGGGTTTGACCTTGGTTAAACTGCCCGAAACTCTCTCAGTTGAAAGTGCTCTTGTGGTATTTAAGAACGCCAGCGGCATCCTGTATGCTGAACCCAATTACAAGGGTAAGGCCCTTTCAACATTTCCCAATGATACCAGGTTTAATGAACTCTGGGGAATGCACAATACCGGTCAGACCGGCGGAACAGAAAATGCCGATATTGATGCACCGGAGGCCTGGGATATAGCTACCGGCACCGATATTATCGTGGCGGTTATCGACTCAGGTGTTGATTACACCCATCCCGACCTAACAGGTAACATGTGGATTAATCCAGGAGAAATTCCCGGCGATGGTATCGACGATGACGGCAACGGCTATGTGGATGACGTTTATGGCTGGGATTTTGTTTGCAAATATGTTCTGAATTGCTATAATAGTTATAATGAAAGAGGGACAGGTCAATCTGTAATTCTAATAGAAAAGGGGTTTAGAAATGAAAACGACGAAGATAATGGGGACAATTATGGTGGTGTTGGTTCTGAGCTTTGCCGGGATGGCCAGAGGAGATATTGTTGAACTTGATTTGTTTAGTCTGGGCTGCCCGGCAGAGTATGATTTTAAGTCGCCGTCCTGGACAACTGATTTCGACCTCGGAGTTACTTTCACGGAAATATCCCACGTATATATTGACTGGTCGGGAGAGATTACAGCTGAATTAGTTGCACCATGCGGAAGTCCTCCTGACACGCCGGCTCATCCTCTGGATGGCCTGTTTGTGGCAACATTGTATGAGCCGGACCCTCATGATTATTTCGGCAGGGCATATGCGCAGGCAGGGCAGGCAACGTCTCCAGATCCAGAACCCTTTGAGTTACGGTCGGCATTTACTGATGAGGGTTGGTCAGTACTCCTCGATGGACGAGGCGCCATTGAGATATCGCTTCACATAATATCCCGTCCTTTGTATCTGTGCACAGTTGAATATCCCTGCGGACAACTCGATTCGGCAACATTAGTATTAGAAGGGACAGTAATTCCTGAGCCAGCGACTATTTTACTTCTGGCTATTGGGATAGCTGGGATCCAAGCAAAACATCATAATAAATCACAGCAAGATAAACATGGATGAGCGGAACGGGTATCCAATTAGTAACTAAGAAGGGAAACAGTCATGTCAAAGAAAATTGCACTTTTATTGGCTATTGTATGTTTAGCTGTTTACAGTTCTGTTGGGTTGGCATCCGATTTGGCATACAGGCCGGGTGAGTTAATCGTTCGGTTTGCACCAAAGGCAGACGGCAAACAGCGAACGAAGGCCGAGCGGAACACGGTTTTAGCTTCGCTTGAAGGGGGAAGTGTCAAGCATTCCTATAAACTTGTTCCGGGTTTGACCCTAGTTAAACTGCCCGAAAATCTCTCGGTTGAGAATGCCCTCGTGGTATTTAAGAACGCCAGTGGGGTACTATACGCTGAACCCAACTACAAGATTAAGCTATTATCGATAATTCCCAACGATACCAGGTTTGATGAGCTTTGGGGTATGCACAATACGGGCCAGACCGGCGGAACAGACAATGCCGATATCGATGCACCGGAGGCCTGGGATTTCCACACCGGAAGCACTGATATCATTGTGGCAGTAATCGACTCAGGTGTTGACTACACACATCCCGACCTGGCAGCGAATATGTGGGTTAATACGGGAGAGATTCCCGGCAATGGTATCGACGATGACGGCAACGGTTATGTGGATGATGTTTACGGCTATGATTTCGCAGATGATGACAGCAATCCGAAAGATTACTATTTTCATGGCACGCACTGCGCAGGAACCGTTGGTGCTCTGGGCAATAATGGTGAAGGTGTCGCAGGTGTTTGCTGGACTGTTAAGATTATGAATTTGAAGATATTTCCCAATTATGGAGAGGAGTGGTTTATCAGCGGCGCTATTGAAGCAATAGAGTACGGTGTTGACAAGGGCGCACAGGTTTTAAGCAACTCGTGGGGTGGCGGTCCTTATAGTGAGTCACTTAAAAACGCAATACAGGCTGCCGATGCAAATGGTGTACTTTTTATCGCTGCTGCTGGCAATGAGGACTCAGATAATGACCAGTATCCTCATCATTATCCATCGGGTTATGATTGTAATAATATCATTTCTGTAATGGCAACGAATCACAACGATGAGAGGTGGGAATCTTCGAACTACGGGCCCACTTCGGTTGACATTGGCGCACCGGGAACAGACATCCTCAGCACCTTCCCAACATACGAAACCGACGAGATGTGGGAGTGGGGGTTCTCCACATATTATGAAACGATAAGTGGCACTTCGATGGCGACACCGCACGTGGCGGGGGCCTGCGCACTTGTCTGGTCGAGGAATCTTGCATTAAGCCATTTGGAAGTGAAGGATATTATTCTCAATGCGGCCGACCAAATACCCGCCCTGAACGGCCTTTGTGTTACCGGTGGCAGGCTCAACGTCTACAACGCAATCACACATACTCCGGCATTGTCGCTGAGCAAAGTTGATGATGTCAACGATTGCGTCCTGCCGGATGATTATATAACCTACACTATCAGTTACGGCAATCCAATTACCGACCCCTGCGACCCACGTTATCTCGGCAATGTTAACAATGTGGTAATTGTCGATTATCTGCCTGAGGAGGTTGAGCTTGATAATCCTTTTGATCCCAATTATGACCCTGTGTCTCACACTTATACATGGAATATCGGGATGCTCTCGCCTGGCGAATCAAATTCTGTTACGCTGGAAGTCACGGTCAACGAACTCGCTGAGCCGTTAGGAACCATCACTAATTACTGCGAAATTGAAAGTGACATAGCCTACACAACCACAACAGCAGATACCAGTGTATGCTGCTGGGACCCCGGCGCTATCTATGTCGATCGCGATGCCACTGGCCGCAATAACGGCATGTCCTGGGACAACGCGTATACCGACCTGCAGAGCGCTCTTGCAAGGGCCGGCGGCTGCAGCAGTGAAATCTGGGTAGCCGAAGGGACCTACAGGCCGACTACAGAACCAAATAATTTGGCCACATTTGAGCTAATCGACGGTGTACCGGTTTACGGCGGATTTGCCGGCAACGAAACCACCCTCAGCCAGCGTAACTGGGTAACAAACGAGACTATCCTTAGTGGTGACATAAAGGGTGATGGGGAAGGTAATATAGGCGATGATGTTGACTATGTTGTGACGGCCTGGAACGTTGGTCAAACGGCTATTATTGATGGTTTTACAATAAAAAGGAGTTATAAAGCAAGTATCAAGATTGATAGCAGCTCACCAACCATTCGGCATAACAAAATCACACAGAATAAAGAGAAGGGAATACAGTGTATAAACCAGTCTTCGGCGAATATCACAAATTGTCAGATTCAAAATAACGGCTCCGATGGAATATATTGCCAGGACTCCCATTCAAACATAACCGACTGTCTCATTGAGGATAATGGCGGTGATGGCATATACAACAAGGGCCCTTCATCTGCTGTTATTACAAATAACATAATTCGAAGGAACAATAGTAATGGAATATACTGTGCAGACATCCTATCAGGAGCAGAAATAAAAAATAACTGGATACATAACAACGGAACAGCTACCACTGGTAGTGGAATCCATATTTACAATTCATCAGAACCCACGGTTAAAGCTACAGTTCGCAATAACACCATCGTCAACAACGCTGCCTGCGGAATAAACTCATACTATGCACAGGACGCCAACGTAAGCAACTGCATTATCTGGGGAAACAAATCCGGCCAGTTGTATAGCGCGTACGGAACTTTCGATGATGTAACCTATTGCTGTATTCAGGGCGATACGGTCTATCCTGGCGAAGGTAATATAGATGATTATCCCTGTTTCATCGACGATCTTAATGATTTTCATCTTATTGGTCCGGACTCACCCTATGGTTCAAAGTCGCCCTGTATCGACAAAGGAAAGACGGGTGACTATCCCGGCGAAACCGACATCGACGGCGAAGACCGCGTCATAAATGGGCGAGTCGATATGGGTGCTGATGAATATTACTGGAGCCCGGCTGATTTCAACAATGACGAAATCGTAAACTTCTACGATTACGCCTTCTTTGCCAATGCCTGGCTGACCAAACCCGGCGACGGCAATTGGGACCCTAACTGCGACATTAACACTCCGGCTGATAATTACATTGATTACCACGACCTTGCTGTTTTCTGTGAAGACTGGCTCTGGGAGCCTGCCTGGACAAGAACATTTGGCTCCGGTATTGGTATGGGCTGCGGTATAGGCCGTGGTCTCGGCCTTACAGAAGGGCTTTACACCGCTTCGCCGGCCAAACAGCCGCAAAAACAGCCAATCCAGCTCACCGAGGCCGATTTTCAGGAGATAGTAAACTGGCTTGAGGAACTCTGGCTCGATGAGGAAGTAAGAAAGGTTATAAGTGAGGATGAGTGGCAGAAATTTGTGGAAACGGTAAAAGAAATGTGGTATAATAAAAAGTAAAGAGTAAAAAGTAAAACCAATCTGAGTCAGGTTTGGACTATAATTGCGAGGGTTTTATTATGGCGTCTGTTTGGGCAGTAGATTTAGGCAACAACTCCCTGAAGGCATTGCGTTTGAGTGATGAAAGGGGCGTTGTTGAAGTAATCGGGTTCGACAATATTCAGCACGGCAAAATTCTTAACGGAAGCGGCGTAACGGCTGCGGAGAGGGACGAGCTGACTGCATTGAGTCTGCGCCAGTTCGTAAAGAAGAACAATCTGGGCAAAGACGATATAGTTGTTTCTGTGCCGAGCCAGAACAGTTTTGCGCGGTTTGTAAAGCTGCCACCTGTTGAGCCGAAGCGTATTCCTGAAATCGTCAAGTTTGAGGCAGTTCAGCAGATTCCTTTTGATATTAACGAGGTTCAGTGGGACTGGCAGTTGATGACAAAGGCCGGCAGCGGTGAGACCAAGGTTGGCATTTTTGCAATTAAAAGTGATGTAGTCAGCTCGGCATTGGAGCATTTTGGCAGAGAAAATATAACGGTTCGCCACGTTCAGATGACACCGATGGCCCTGTATAACTACGTGCTGTACGACCGTACAGATTTGGGTAAGTCCGACAATCAAGCCCTTGTTGTTCTGGATATAGGTGCGGAAAATACCGATTTGGTTGTCTGTACGAGAGCGACGGTTTGGCAAAGATGTATTCCTATGGGGGGTAATGCCTTTACGCGGGCGGTGGCAGATACGTTTAAGCTCAATTTTGAGAAAGCTGAGAAACTCAAACGTACCGCTCCGATGAGCAAGTATGCCCGTCAGATATTCCAGGCGATGAGGCCGGTTTTCACAGACTTAGCCGGTGAGATTCAGCGGTCGCTGGGGTTTTACAAGAGTTCGAATCCCAACACTAAATTGGTCAAAGTTATTACGCTGGGCGGTGGAACGAAGATGCGAGGCCTGCTCAAGTATCTGCAGCAAAGCCTTCAAATACCTGTTGAAAGGCCGGATTCATTCAAGAAGCTTGCGATAGGAGCAGGTGTCTCGGCGGCGAAGTTCCACGAGAATGTGAGTGATTTTGGAACTGTTTATGGCCTTGCTTTACAGGGTTTGGGCCTGGGGCGGATAAAGAGCAACCTGCTGCCCCGCAATATTGCCAGGTCGATGGCCTGGGCGGGTAAAGCCAAGTACTTTATCGCTGCGGCGTGCATGCTGCTGCTGGTTTCAGTTCTGTCTTTCGCAAGAACTTTTTTCGACAATGCCAATTACAAAGACAAAGGTGGTCTTAGGCGGCAAATCGAAAGCATCATTAACGCCGGAGATGAGGCCATTGAGAAGCTCGAAGCTGAAAAAAATAAAGGTCCTGATTCTGAAGCGATAATACAAAAGGCATTTGAACCTTTTAGGTATCGTGATGTGATTCCACAATTGGTACAGAGCATAATCTCAACCCTGCCGAACGAAAAAAACAATCCTGACCAGAAGGAGCTTTACAGGGTTTTTGGCGAGGGCGACGTAGAAACGCTTCTGGAGACTCCTCGCCAGGAACGAAAACAGATATTTATAACAGGTATGTCAGTTCGCTTTGTAGATGATGTTGAAACTGCTCAGCTTGGTAACTTAGCTTCCCTGATGGAGGGTGGTCAAAGCAGGAGAGGTGTAGGTTATGACCCTTATGATGAATGGGATGAAGATGAAGAAGAAGAAGATTATGATGAAGAGGACGGCATTGATGCGACCACGATGTATCTTCCAACATATACAACGGGCGTGGGAAGTGTCACCGCAGATGAAAAACAGGCTGGATTTGTGGTAACCATAGCCGGGTACAGTCCCTATAAGAACATAGGTGAATTGATAGACCCTCCCGGCGTGGGAGATGACCGGAGTAAATGGGGAGTTGTTACTCGACTGCTGCATCTTGACGACATTGTTGACGGCAATAGCCCGTTTGAACTGTACAAGAAGACCGAGGCTGTGCATTTCAGGCTGGAAAAAGGTGAAGTGGATATCGAAGCTGAGCATACGTCGGCAGGGATAGGCATTGTGGATGTCAGATTTGTAGGAACAGGAAGGGACAGAACGAGTGAGGAGGACGGTAAGGAGTTTTTGATTGACCCTATGACAAAGGAGATTATCAGTAGGGTTGCTGAGTTAGGCGAGGACGGAAGAGAGAAAACCGACAGGTCGGGCAACGTAGTTTATAAAGCCAATGACCATTGGTTCGCACTAAGTTTTAAATTTGTCTGGAAAGATGCACCGGAGCAGATTGAGCAGGTCGATTACTAAACAGGAGTGAGCTAAAGTGTCTAAAGTGAGCTAAAGTGCACTAAAGTTATAAGTTTTTTACCCCTCACTGACGTTCGGGGCTCTGTTGATTATTTTAACTTTAGGCATTTGCATTATTTTGGTGAACTGAAATGGGTATCTCCAAATATATAGAGACTATACAAAAAATAAATGTTTTTAAGAGTTATTCATCGCTGCTGTTGCCAGTTGTTATAGGGCTGGTTGGTGCGCTTCTGTTTATACCTACCCGGTTAATGAGCAGTAAGCTCAAGGAGCAGATAACAGATGAAAGTATTCCGATGGGCAGAGAAGTTAAGTCATTAAGCGGTGATGCCGTTGTCCATGACCAATGGAAATTGGAGGCAGAACATCAGGAGGTTTATGAAAGAGATGCCAACAAAGTGGCAATTTTAGCCAGGCAAAGCACTCAAAGGGAGTTATTAAGCAATGAAATATTTCCTGAGCCGAAAGATACCTCTGCTATGATTTTCGAGCAATTTGGCCAGCGGTTTCGCGGCGCGGTAGATGAGCTACTTAGCCGAGCAAATGCCGTTGATTGTCCCACAGAGGCCGAGCTGGAGAGAAGCATGCCAGGCTCAACAGGTTACGGTTGGGGTAGCGGAAGCTCATATTGGAGGTTGAGCGAGGCAAGTGCTACGCTTAGGAACCTTATTTGCCAAGGGAAAGCAGAATCTGGTTTAGTTTATGCTAATCCGACTGGTTTGAGCGGCTACGAATTCTGGGGAGGATACAGTTACATTGGAATGAGCGAGGCAGTTGAAGATTGCTGGTATTACCAGTTAGCTTATTGGATCATTGAGGATGTTATCGACACGATAGATACTCTGAATTCCGGGTCGAGTAACGTTTTCACATCACCGGTCAAACGGCTTCAGGGCGTAAGTTTCGGCACCGGCGAGAGTACATTCAGCGGGGTCGGAGAACCGGCATATGATAGGCCCAGTTATGTTCTTTCGGTTGCGCCAGGTCAGGGGCTTACAGTGCCCTGTACGAGACGGTTATGCGATGATGATATTGATGTTGTGCATTTTGACGTTGCTGTTGTAATTAGCACAAAGGAGATATTGCCATTTATGCAGAAACTTTGCAGCGCCAAGGAGCATAAATTCAAGGGATTTTTAGGCGAGGGGCAAGAGCAAATCTTCAAGCATAATCAAATAACGATTTTAGAAAGTAATATCTGGCCGGTCAACCAAGAAGGTGAAGCTCACAGGCTTTACCGTTATGGCGAAGATGCCGTTGTAGAATTGGATTTAATTTGTGAATATATCTTCAACAAGAACGGCTACGATGAAATTAAACCGGAATCAGTTAAAGAAACCCTGAAGGGGCTGCAAGTGCCGCAATACTAAACAGAAAGTAATGGAGTCCGTTTTCAGGTTTGGGTTCCTACTTTGCAATACATGGCAAAATGGGAAAACAAAAAAATTAAGGCAAAGTGGTCGAGGATGGGGAAATATCGTATACACTAAAGGCTAAACGCTAATATATTCGAAGCAGGAGAGATAAAAATGATTATAAAAAGCAGTAACTTTCTCGAAGAGCATATTGAAAAGGTAGTTTTGGCCATTGTCGGGCTCGTGTGCATATGGCTTTTGATTACCCGTGTTCTTATCAGTCCCAATTATGTCGAGCACGATAATAATAAGTTTAGTCCTGGCGATATTGATGTTTACATAAGCAAGCAGGCTGAAGATTTGGAGAACGAGCTGGCGCGCAAGCCTGAGCCACCGCCTCCATATAAGCCGAGCGTTGGCAAGTTTATCGCCAAGCTCGACTCAGCCATAGGTGATATTGACGTTGGCCTCTGGCTGTCAAACCCTCCTCATATTTTAAGGGACTTAAGCAGGCAGGCAGGAGTATATTCTATCCCGCTAATTGGTGAAATCAACGAGGTGGCGGTTGAGCACATCCGGGCGGCGGCTTATGTGCCTATCGAAGAGATTAACGCGGAAAATCTTTATAGCGAAGACGTAAGCGAGATTAATGATATTGATTTTGTAACTGTGGAAGCGAAGTTTGATGTCGCAGGGTTATATGAGAACTTTCATGAGAGTTTTGCCGGTTGGGATGTTAAGGAAGAATGGCGTGACCCGTGCCTTGCGAAGCCGATTTTTGCGGCTGTGCAGTTGCAAAGACAGGAGTTGCTTGGCGATGGGGGTTGGAGTGATTGGCAAATCGTGCCCCGAAGCAGGATTGAGCATCGCGGAAAAATGCTTGAAGTTACAGAAGACGTTGAGGAGCTGCCGCCGGCTGGTATAAAGTTACTTCTGATTCAATTTGATGAAAGGTTACTGAGAATGGACTTATTGCAGCCGGAGGCTTACAGAATTGTATCTGCCAAAGAAGATTGGCTCCCTCCTACATTGCATAAGGAGCTTGTGAAGCTGCAGCAAGATATAGACGCACAAGAAAAGCGTGAAGCCAGGAGGGTAGAAAATGAGGAGCGTAACCGCGAGATTGAAGACGCGCTGGCAGATCGGCGCAGCAGAATGTCAGAAAGAAGAGCGATTTCAGGAGGAGGAATGGGTGAAGAGTACGATGATATGGGTGGTCTTTTTGGTGGTGCGTCTTCAAGGCAGAGTCCTATAAGAAGCCGGACTGACAGAGCACGTGCGGCAAGGAGCGGGCGTGGAGAGTATGATGAGTATGATGAGTATGATGAGTCTATGCTCAACAGAGGGCGTCTAACAAGAAGTGGAGGTGTTTCGTCAGAGCCAACATCGACAAGTGGGGTTTATGATAAATTCGCCTTGCTTTTAATTACTGG
>Ga0209986_10004525_pt1 | contig 11754 bp, 21 predicted proteins | sample BlataG_FD_183168 | JGI IMG/M metagenome (GOLD analysis project Ga0209986, IMG submission 183168) | Deep subsurface microbial communities from Black Sea to uncover new lineages of life (NeLLi) - Black_00105 metaG (SPAdes) (version 2) | ecosystem: Environmental > Aquatic > Marine > Oceanic >...
TAATAAAGACATAGATTAGACGGTATATAAATGTTTACCACATATATTACAACGCCAATGCTGACGACTTAATACCTTATAACGTACTGATTTAGATATATAACGACATTCATCAGAATCTCTTAATTTATTTTTTCTTTTAGGTTTTTGTGGTAATCTATCCATCTCTATCATTTTTAAAATAATCTCTTTATTATCCATTTATTAAGCTGCAACCTTTATTTTATGCTATTTGGAAGAGGGGGCAGGGGTAAAAATAGTTTTCCCTTCGCATGGAAAATAAATGTTTATATATAGAGAGGTTAACCAAATATACCCCTGCCACTCATTCCACCACTAATTTATCCTGTTCATCACTAGTCAAAAGAAAAGAATCACTTTTTTTATCATCATTAAACTTGATACCAGTCCAAGTTGCCTTATGTCCACCTTTACGTGGTTGCCCTTCTCCCATACCATGAGGAGCAAACATCTTAAACTTTTTAGAAAACCAACTAGATACCAATGTAGGATAATTATGTGTTTTTACAAATTCAAGATATTTTTTATAAACAACCTCTTTTTGTATCTGACATTCAGAATCAAAAACAATAAATGTATCAGCAAATATTTTTATAGGATCTTGATTTATTTTCATATAATCAGAAACATTTTCAAAATTACGATATGGAGAAAATTTTTTATTTTCAAGTAAACGTTTTAATCCTTCAACCATCCAGTTAACAATACCACTCAACTCTTGTTTTGTAGTTAATTTATCATATATATCAGGATCACATTCAGGGCTTCCCCGTTCAAAAGTATTTGGAAATTCTATCACAGCTAATCTCTCATTCATAGCAAGTGTTTTATCTCCTATCTCTGGTAAAAGATTGCAGCTAAAAATCAATTTTGCAAAATTTTTAAATGTAAAACCATTTTGATATAATTCTCTAGCAAAAATCATATCTTCTCCAGTAAGCTGTTTTAACGTGCCAGTATCTTTTATTTCTTTTGCACCAATCTCTGAACAAAGATTTGCATGTTTTTGATAAAGTTTTGCTTTAGCAAACCTTTCATGTGCTATTGTTTGCAAAGGTATATGTTCAGTATTTTTTTCTCCTAATAATGTAGATAAAATATTTAAAAAAGTTGTCTTTCCATTCCTTCCATGTCCTAAAAGAATAACAAGTAAAGCCCAAGTATATCTTCTATGAAAAAAATATCCACACATTTCCTGAAGAAATAATATATCTTCCTGATAAATTGTATCCTCTATGAAATTTTTCCATAAACCACATTCAACATTGGGGTTATATTCTACTGGTATTTCAAATTGAAAAGTATATTTTTTATCATGTGGTATGAGTTTATTTTTAAATATATCTAATATACCATTTTTAAAATTCAGTAAATTTAATGGTTGTTCTAATTTCTCTCTAACAACATATCCATTACTTTTTATAAATCCTATTGTTTCAGATTTTATTCTATTTGTTGTAAGCGAATCACAATAATAATTTATTCTACTTTCAATATGATATTCAGCATTTGTTTCATAAAATGATCCATTATACATTAATATTTCTTGGTTGTCTCTTGTTACTATATAATTTTCATCATCTGATTCCATGAGTAACTTGGCTAGTTGTGGACAATTCACTCTTTTTTTACCCTTGTCATCCTCATATATAGCTTTATAACTTTTCAATAATTCTTCCTTTAATGGTGTAGCATCAGTAAAACCATCTTTCATATCATTTATATATAAATCTTGTTTTATTTTTACTTCAGCAAATGATTCCCTTTCTTTCCTATCCTGTAATAATTTCCATGCTGTTTCCCGATCGACATCTTTTTCTTTCATTATTTTGTCAATCTCATCTGTAGGTCGTATCATGTCCTTTACATCCATGCATCCAACCCCGTTTGTTCTTTTATTTCAAATCCAGTCCATTGTATTTTTTTAGATAATGTTTTTTGTTGTTTTATTGCAATTATAATCATATCATTAAATATTTTTTTTCTCCATTCAATATTATTATCATATGCCCTTATTGTATCCCTTTCATCTTTTTTTCCCATATTTTTTTTATAACCGTTAACATATGGGTTGTAGTAAAGGAAATAATAAAAATCTTCTATTTCACTCATCATGTCCCCTCCTGTAATATGAGACTTATAAAACTAGAACCCAAACCTATAACTACAGTGTCTACAATTATATATGTGTTGTTTACTTCTTTTAATATACCTTTAACAACTCTTGTTTCTCCGTTGTCAAGATATAAGGCTTTTACTCTTTTATTTAAAAAATGTTCAAAATTCTCCATATAAATTCAACTCTTTTCTTTTCGTTTCTTTTCATCTTCACTCACCACAAGTGCTATAGCATTGTTATTGTTTATTGTTTTTTAAACGTTTTGTATATTTCATAAATACATTTCACCTAAAGTCAAAACAATATAAGTAACCGCACTAGCAGTACCCAAAATCAACATAAAACCTGAGAAATCAATCTCAATCTTTTTTTCATTTAAAATAAAAAGAAAATTAAAACCCCCTAGGGGGTTTTGCCCACGACAAATATTAACACTACTTTAGCAGTTCAAAAAATAGATATGTATTCTTATTTTGGTACTTTAACCTTATAACCACAACGAGGGCAACATACCTGTAGATTATCTGATCTTGTAAGCCATGCATAACCACCTATTGGTTTACATTTCTTGCTCATGCAAATAATCTTTTTACCTGTTTTATTTTTCATATTTCAACTCCTATTTTTATTTGCTTTACAATATTTACCTAATCGTTTGTAACGACCTCCGATATAACATTCCTTGCATAGATGACCCCAAGATTCTTTACCGCACATATAGCATATTCGATCTTTGCTCATAGAAACAAATCCCCTAAATATATAACAATATATGTTGTTGCACTTGCAGCACCCCATATCAACATGATGCCTGAGAAATCCAGCTCTACCTTTTTTTCATTTAGTAGATAGTTGAGTTTATCTTTCATCATAAATAGTAGTATGTAGTATGTAGTATATATAGTTTATTCTAAACAAAAAACACAATAAAATAAGAAGTAATATATATTAATATAGAATTATGATTTTAAAAAAACAAGTTAACTAACATCTAAGTATTATATATGTATATCTCAATAGCCCTTCAAGAAAAGAAAAATAAGAAAAAGACAAAAATAAAATAAATATGACAATTATTATTTTAATTATAACTCATTAATAGCATCAGCAACCATACTATGACGATAAACATCATACTCACGATACAGATCCTTAGGACAATCCGTAAGATAAAAATCCTCAGTTATCTGCGTATCCTCACCCTGACGAGTCTTATCCGGAGACTTCCACTTAACAAAAAAACGAGCCATACGCCTAAACTCACAATTCCTACCTGAATTCCTAATAATCTGAACCAAAATCCTATGCTTCACATCACGAATACGCCTAACAATATCCTCAGCATCAGGAGCAGTCAACATAATACAACTCCACTGACTACGAGCAACTGTAAAATATTTACAAACATTCTTAACACTCTCCTTTTGATAATCCTGAGCATGCAACCAATTACCAGCATCATCCCAAACAAGCAAAGGCTTACGAACATACAAACCATCTATCCTCCTCCTATTTTTAACCTGCTTAACAAAATCCTCACGATGATAAACAAAACACCTCCTCAACTTATCCCAAGACCTTGTATTATAAATCTGCGAAGCAACCAACAAAGCATACAAAGACTTACCGACACCCGTATAACCCTCAACAATAACAAGACGCATCTCATTCTTATCATGCCAACTCCGTATAGCATTAACAAGACCATCCTGCAGATCATCACAAATATCTTTAAAACCCTCTTTATCAATAAAATATTCATCATCAAATAACTTCATTTGCTCACAGTTCGTACACTCTTAATTTTTTTATTATCCGATATAACCTCTTTGCTCATCCTTGCAGCAGACTCCAAAGCCTTAGGGATAAAATGATTCAACTCAAACAAAACAGCTTTCCAAAGTTTACATATATCATAAGTATAACCATAACAATCCTTACCGATCACACTCATAAAAAAATCAGAGTCAACCACAGCATTATCATATTCAACAAGACAACGTAAAAAATACTGAAAATCATCAACCTCTATAATATTATAACCAACATCCAACATCTGCAACACAACAGGCTCAGTACCAATACCCAAAGTCGCCTGATCTATAAGATCAAGCATTATACGTTTCTCCTCTTTATCAACAGGCTGATTCCACTCAATCAACTTCAATAATTTATCCCGAAGTAACCTACTATTCTCCCGTACAGATTCAAACGTATACCGCTTCTGCATAACATTCACATTTTCTTATTTAATTTACTTATAAAATTAAACATACGATCAACTCTCTCAATTTTCAAAGTTAAAATAAACTGTGCAATATTAAAAAATTTTAGATACGAATCCTTCTCAGCATTATTTATCTGTTTAGCCTCATTAACCTTCAGCTCATAATCAGTATCTATCTGTTTTAAAAATTTTTCAAACTCCTGCAAATGCGGAGGATGCACAAACCGCACACATTTCCTTAACAACCTCTCAGCATCATCAACAGAAACCTCACCTCTAGTCTCTAACTCACTCATCTTCTCTCTAGCTTCCTCAATATCTTCCTCTATAAATTTATTTGACATCTTTTTCCCTCATACATTTATCACAATACATTAAATTTTTTTTAAACAATTTCTTATCCTCCCAAGTCGCCTTTTCACCACATACAGAACAGATACGTTTAGCATCTCTTTTCTGTTTAAGCTGCTCAAGCTTCATATTATAAAAATCACGAGGATCTTTAACACCTGTTTGTACCGCATATCTATACGACCCATATTCTCCTGGCACATATTCCTTTTCTTTACGCCGTTTTTTCCTATACCTGCGATTCATCTGACCAACACCTGCACCAACAAAAGGCATAACTAACTACCACCCATCTGCAAAAACACACCAATACCCAAAGCAGCCATAAAAAGCAACACACCAATAGGAATCGCATACTTAACCCATTCTGCGCCACCACTACTTTTTTTAAGCATCTTATCCCTATTAGTTTTACTCATATACTCACGCTGAGCATAATGATAAACCTGAGCAGGAGTCGCAGTCTGAATAAACTCATCAATATCCGGGTCAAGCCTAATTGTCGAACCATCCCAAAGAGACTCAGACAAACTTTTAAAATCAACAATATTCATACTAGCAATTTGCTTCATAGCCTCATCATCATCTGTAATATGCCTCAACTCAGGTATCTCCTTTAATTGATCTTCAATTAGATCAACAGCATTTATCTTCTGTAACTTATTATACAACACCCAAAGCTTATGAATATTATCAACCTTATATTTCTCCTTATAACGCATCAAAACCTCGCCTATCTTCTCAGGAATATTAGCAACAACATTACCATGAACACGAATACACTCATGGCCAGCAAGACGAAAACCACCACCCTTATAATGAATAAGCTTATTTTCAGCTTTAATTAAATTATCATCCATAAGCTTACCATAAAGTATCTTTGTATTATTACTATGCCCAGGCTGATAAAAACATTGAATCCTATCCTCCGATGGTAAATTAAGCAACCCACCCACACCGGTCTGCTTTATACGAGCACCAAGTATAACAAGACCTACAAGCAATAAAATAAGACCCGATATATTATTAGCCATTATCATACCACTCTGCCAATCCGATATCGTAACAGGTGACCATATATGATAGGTCATCAACAAAATACCCATGAAACTTAAAGCTCCTGCAACTATTGTTATCAAATCAAAAAACCCTCCTTACAACCAAAAACACCATAAACATCTTTTATCATATCTATACATCTCCAAATCTAATTTATTTTTTTTATTATCTTTGCGGCTGCGATAAATTAAAACCTTGCATCGCAGGTGACTGTACATCCTTCTTTACTTTTTTATTCCTAAACCAACCCCTTTTAACATCATTTTGCACATTCTCCTGCTTAAGTGAATAAGATTGCTTCTGCTCACCACGATAAGTAAGAATATTATCACCCTGCCAACCATCAACACTTTTATATAACTCCTGCTCCAAAATATACATAACATATTCCCTTATATGCACCATCTCATCGATCCATCTGCTGTTTTTCAAAATATAAATAGCATAACTATCCCAAACCTTATCAAAATTCTCAAGTAAATAATTAACCATATCACGTTGAATCTTCATCTTACCAGCATTATTAAGAATAAGCATAAGCTCCTCAATAAGATCCTCAATCTGCTCCGTAGGCATATCCAAACGTTCAAACTTAACACGAAGATAATTAAAACTCTTATTCTCAAAATCTATCTTCATATACTGATTTTTCCAATGATGCTCCTCAGGGACAGGTATCTGATATTGAGACGTATTCTGATAACTAGGCAAAGGTCTATTATAATACTCGTCTAACATTACTATTAGCCCTCCATAAAACCAATATGCTGATCGTACCGATAAACGCCATAGTAATCCCAACAATATACTCTAAATAAACTAAAACAACATCAGTCATCAAAGGCGTTAAACCAACAGTAAGACAACCCAATATAATAAGCATTAAACGCAAAACTAACTTATCACCAATATCATTTTTTTTCTTATTTTTTAAATCATTTAAATTATTTTTACAGAAATCAGTCCACCGTAAATTATTATCATCTAAAAGTTTAACTTCCTCATAAGATGCACGATACGTTAATATTTTCTCCGTCACAAGACAACAAAAGTTCTGTTCAAATATAAAAATGTTTTCATACATTCCCTACAAAACATAAGGTGAAAAATATCTATCCCAAAAAATAAGTATACTTTTTGGTGAAAAAATACTACGAATCAATCAAGGATAGATATAATCCACCTAAACCATAACATATATAAATAAACAACATATAAGATTATTGGTGAAAAAACTACGACAAAAAAAATATGTCAACAATGCAAAAAAACCTACACACCACAATCCAACAATAGTAAATACTGCAGCAGACAATGCAACAACAAAGCATATCATAAACGAAGAATGAAAAGATACCAAACAGATGAGGAATACCGCAAATATATACTTAAACAAAAATCAGAAAGATTCAAAAAAAGATACCACAACGATATCGCTTTTAGGAAAAAACATGAGGGAAAAAATAAAATATTTCGACAAACAGAAAAAGGAAAACAAATAGATAGAAATATTTCTGCAAAATGTTATTATAAAAACCATGATGAAAACAAAAAGAAACAAGCAGATAGACATAGAGATAAATACTGGAGTGATGAAGAATATAGAAAGGCGGTTAAAAGAAAAAATAGAAATTGGCTAAAAACAGAAGCAGGACAATTAGCAAGTAAAAGTAGGCGGGAAAGTAGAAAAGAATATGAGGATAATTTACTACGTGAAAACATAATCGTAGGTGCAATATCAAAACACCACCTAACAGATAAAATAATAATCTTTATACCAACAGATTTACATTTTTTATATACTAGTAGACCAAAAGAAACACACAGAGAAAACTTACAATATATTGTAAATCAAATTTATGATATTGACCTACAAGAAATGGGCTATTATAAAAAATAAAAAAAAGAGATAGATGTTGGATTAATCTGTGACGGAGAACCCAAACATCAAGGAGATCTGTTTTACCTGCCACGTAGTAACAATACTGCTGCAATGATACCCACGGCTGCAACAACAACTAAATAAATTGGCCCTATCGTGAAAAACGTGCCAAGATTAGTCAAAACATTGTTTGACGCATTTGTAGCATGGGTCGAAAGAGTAGTGTTTTCTCCAAGACCTGCCGCAAGGGTTGCATCCACGGAAGAATAATCAACGCCACCTAGTATACTATAGATAATTGGGATCGAAATTGCAAACATGACACCGGCTATAATAGCGGTGAGAATCATATCAACGTTTGCATTGTCATCAAGTTTGCGTAACATTTTATGTCACGCTCTGATTATCGACCACGTAGTAACAATACTGCTGCGATGATACCCACGGCTGCAACAACAACTAAATAAATTGGCCCTATCGTGAAAAACGTGTTCAGGTTTGTTAGTAAGTTTTGACTTGCATTTGCGGCTGGTGTGCCTGCTAATGCAGCATCTACGGTTGTATAATTTATTCCTCCTAGCACCGAGTAGATGATAGGGATCGCTATTGCAAACATGACACCGGCTATAATAGCGGTGAGAATCATATCAACGTTTGCGTTGTCGTCTAGTTTTCTTAACATCTTTTATTCCTCTCATATTTTTTTTATATTGAGGAATTGTCTTTTTTAGTATTTAAAGGATTGTCTGTTTAATTGTAATACGGGGCGTAATATTTTGTTAATTACTCAAATAAGCATGGATATAATTGTTTTGCGATATAGGGCTCGTTTATCTTTTTTTAATTGTATTTTTTTTTCCGAATCCTTGTTGTCTTGCTCGTTCTCTGCCTCGTGCCATAATATATTCTGCTTCCATTCTTTTTTCGGGTGTGTCAACAAACATTGCCAAATGTTTTGGTAATTTAATTTCCATATTTTTACCTCCTAGAATAGTTTTTTAAATGGATCTATAGGTTTTTTCTTTTTACTGCCAAATCCGCCTAATGCGCTGCCGTAATCTACTTGTGTGTTAAAGTTTACTGGTTTATATGTGGTTTTTCGTTGCTGTGGTTGTCCGAAACTACCCAATGCATCATCGAAACTTATTCCCCTTGGTCTTTGTGGTTGATACTGACGTTGGCTTCTTTGATATTTTGGGGTCTTACGTTTCTTCTGCATAGCCGGTGGTCTTTTAACAGATCCTGTAACCTTCTCAACAGTAGTATATCTATATCGTTCACCAGCTTTACGTTCCGCCCGTTTCTTAATCGCTTCTTTTTTTGCTTCAGTATATGCTTCCCTATGTATACGTTTTTCTTCATCACGTTCTTTTTTACGTTGCGCCCTTCTCTCGTTCATGCGTTCAAGATATGGTTTTTTCATCATACCTTTTTCTCTTGCTTCTTCTTTTAGATCCTCAACGGATTTCTGCCTTATTTTTTCATAAGGTTTATCATCTGTTTCAAGTTTTTCTTTTTTAATCTGCCTTGACATTTCTTCCAATTGTTCTATTTCTTCTTCTGTTAATTCAGACATATTTATATCCATCCATTTTTTTAGAAATGAAACTTTACTTTATAAGCTGTTTTTTTATCATTCAATGGCGTCATCTCTAATTTTAAATCTGGTTTTAACGCCATCCATTTCTCATTATATCTATAATTATCAGCTAGGATAATACTTGATCTTATTGGTTTTAACTTCCAAGATAGTTTTTTAGTTGTATATTTAGGCAACTGAGCAATACGATCCTGTTCAAGTCTTTTAAAAATCTGTATGATATCAGGTTCTGTAATCTTTATAATAAATGGAAACATAATTAATGCCTTACCTCCGGTTTATCATTTAACTCTCCATCTTCATCATAAAGCTGCCTGAAAGTCATCATTATTGCATATCCGAAATAAAGACTCATTGCAATAGCCATCATAAGACAAAAATAAGACATACCAGGTGATACTTTGCTTGATACTATATGTATACCTGTCTCAATCTGATTGCTGCTTACATTATACATCTGCCAGGGTTTCTCAATTTCAAAAACACTAGCTGCAAGGACAAACCAAATTATAGTATCAAGTAATGTGAGCATAAGACCCCAGTAATATGGGAAATCATTATATTCAAGTTCTGCAACGACTATAATTAATATTATTGCAATGATAAGTAATAATATCCAAATTGTTTCTAACATTTTTATCTAACCTCTCTGAAAATATATATCCATGAATAATTTTACAAAGCCAACCGCGGTAAATACAATAAATAAACCCACCATTGCTCCTGCACCTACAAACAATCCACCACTTGACAATAATGCTCCTGCGCCTATCATAAATAAACTTGTAACCGCAGGGTTTTTTACTTTTAGATGTACTGAATAAGTTAAGACAATAACAGGGAATAACCAGAATACGCCTCCTGCATATGGATTAATCAGATATGCAAATAAATTAGTGAATGGTTCGACCATTGTATTGATTGGGTCGGTTGTAAATTCGCTTAAACCCATTTTTTTATCCACTCCCACTTAACATACCTGCAACTGCGCCTCCGAATATAAAAAGCATACCTAAAGACCCTATTGCTACAAAGCCTTCTAAACCAGCAAGTAGATTTAAAGATGACATAGATGCATAAGCTGATACATAAGATGCCCAGAATATACCTGAAAATATGCTAACACCAAGTATTTGTGTACTATGAAAAGCCCATCCTAAAATAATACCTGCGCCTAAACCTACAAGACCACCTGATACAATGCTCCAAAGTGCATCTGCTCCTAATTTATCGCCTCCATCAGATAGCTCTGTTAATCTTTCAAATTCGCCAACTGGGTCACCATCTATATTTATACCTGAATGTACAGTTGTATCAAAGAATCCTGATACTGCTACGAAAGATATAAGACAATTTAAAATAATTATCACAATAGTGATATAGATACATATCTGGAAAAATGATGATAAATCTTTCATTTCAGTCCCCCTCTTTTCTACTATCAGTCCACATTATTAAAACTCCTACCAGCATAAACAATGCTGGGATCATTCCTCCTGCGACAGTGAATAATGTAGATTGTAAACCCAATACAATGTTAAGAAATAGGAATATTCCACCAAGTAATAACATTACTTTTCCTGCATCTCTTTTATCTGCATACATCATCCCCATAACTAGGAATAAAAATATTAGGAAATTAAGCCAACCGAACGGATTATCTCCTATTAAATTATGGAATAATGTTTCAAGGTCGGCAGTCATTTGATGGTAGTCCCCATCAAAAATAATAAATAGGGAGGTTGTGCCGATTCCAACAACAGTATGATTATAAAACAGGGTACATTCATATGTATTTGTTGAGTTAATAGCGAAAGATACAGTAAAACTATTGGTGTTATTAGTATAGTTCGTGAAATATAATATTACTGCGCCTGTACTTAAATTCCGTTCATAAACATAGAGTTGTGTATCTGTTGTATTCGCATTTTCATCATAATATGTGAGGTTGATATAGTTGCTATCTCTTGTCCCTGTAAATGTAGGATATATTATAGCTGGTACAGGTTCAGCAGGGGTAGATGCTAGTTGTATGATTTTAGGATATGATAACCCATAATATACAGGGTCAGGTATCCATTCGGAGATCCCATCATCATACCCATCTGCGCTTACAAACAGTTTAATGTTAGAATTAGGGATAAGCCACATTGATGCATATCCATATCCATCTGTATGTAATATTGATAGGTTTTCATATTGTTCTGTTGTATTTATATATTTTCTAACTTGTATCTTTGCATCCTGTATTGGTTGTGATAGTTCATTTACTATTTGTATAAAATATAATCTTGATTCAGTACCCTCACAATCCCAATAATAATATGTGCAACGTAGCATTGTTGATTCTGGTGATAAAGCTGTTTCATCTACTACAACCTCTGTTGATGTATAGTTATATTTATCAGCGGGAACCATCACCCAGTAATTACCGCCGTATGTTTCATTGAACACTTCGACTTTATCCATTTCATCTAAATAATATGTGAAATTTA
>Ga0209986_10004527_pt1 | contig 11749 bp, 11 predicted proteins | sample BlataG_FD_183168 | JGI IMG/M metagenome (GOLD analysis project Ga0209986, IMG submission 183168) | Deep subsurface microbial communities from Black Sea to uncover new lineages of life (NeLLi) - Black_00105 metaG (SPAdes) (version 2) | ecosystem: Environmental > Aquatic > Marine > Oceanic >...
GCTAGACATGTTGAACTGGGCCCAAAGCAATCTCGAAGGAACTACTGTTGTTTGTAGCTGGTGGGACTACGGGTATTGGTTAACAATTCTGGGTAATGTGACAACGCTGGCTGACAATGCCACAATAAATACGACACAGATACAAAACATTGGTTTCATTTTTATGGCTAACGAAACACAAGCATTGAAGATGTTAGAGCTATATGACGCAAAATACATTCTTGTGTTCACAACTCTTGGTTTAGGGCAGTCTGGTGAGCAGTACTATGCCAGTTGGGTTGGCTACGGTGATGAAGGAAAATGGATGTGGATGGCACGCATTTCAGGACAAGCACAGGACCGATTCATAACTGACGGCTTTGTTGATGAGCAATATTCATGGACTGATGAAGATGCGTTCGGGGAGTATAATTCCACTAGGGGTGCATGGGATTGGAACCTTCTGGGAATGAATTCAACTATTTACAAGTTGATGGCTTGGGGAAAATACAGCTGGTGCTGGAATAATGGAGTAGTTGATCCGGAAGAGGCAGAATGGGCTAGGAATGGTCTAAGTGCTGAAGATATTAAGCCTAAATATTTCAAGGAGGCATATTTCGCGGGACTAGATGCGGGAGACAATTATGGCGGTATTGTTCCGCTCGTGTGCCTTTACAAAATCGATTATCCAAGTTGATGAAGGAGAGGTAGGTTGTTTCCAAAAGCTCCTGACAGTCATAAGCCAAATAAACCTTTAGTTCCGAATGGTTTAGGTGTAATTTACGTTCTAGTTAGCGCAACTTATCTCTTCCTATTGCATTGGCATAACCCGTCAGGAATTGATGTTTCTAACAATGTTTCTCCAGCTTTAACTTTAGCTGTCTGCATATTGTTTGGGGGTTTCATGGGTTTGCTTGATGATTGGATGGATTTGAGGTGGCGTTATAAGGCTTTTTTTCCTTTAATAGCTGCAATACCGCTTATTTCGTTAGCCTACAGGCTTGGACTGCGCACATCCATAACAACACCAATTTTCGGAGCCATCGATTTTGGCAATTACTACTATTTCATAATTATTCCGTTGATTGTGACTATAACTAGCAACACTGTGAATCAGCTTGGGGGATTGAACGGTTTAGAAACAATCTGTCCAGCGATAATCATAGTGGGGCTGATGGCTATCTCAGGATCAAATGTCATTCTATTATACGTTCCATCAATTACGTGGCTTTTGCTGGCTTTTTTTAATTTCCAAGGTAAAATCTTTGTTGGAAATACTGGATCTTTTGCTATTGGAATGACGTTAGCTGCCTTTGCAATTACTTCGGATTTGAAATCTAGTTTGCTAATTTCACTTTTACCGAACATTTTCAACTCTTCATTGATTTTGCTGAATCATTTCTTTTTTAGAACGAGGGCGAGTGTTTCCTTTGATGGAGAAAAACTGGTTTCAGATCATAGAAGGAGTCTGATTACGCTTATTACTTATCGTCGTCTTTTAAGTGAACGCCAAGTAGTTGTAATAATTTCGCTTTTGGTCGCAGCTTCAACTTCTGCTGCTTTGATTTTTCAATGGTTATTGTTGTAGCGTTTTTTACGTGATTGTGTGAGTATTATCGTGTTACGCACAAAAAGGCAAAAATTGGTTGAAAGGCAAGGCTTAATACGGAGGTTGCTGGAGAACTAGTTTCCGTGCACGATTAGTTACTGTGTGGAATCAGTTATTTGCCCAACATTGAATATCCCAAACGTTTCGGTTGTGGTAGACATCACTAATATAGAGGTGTCAGACTGGGCGTTGAAGGCGGTACTGGAGCTATTAATTTCGATGTGAAGGCAAGGTTGGAGGAGAAAGAACGGAGAAGTCAAATGGTTATTGTGAATTTTAGTCTATTTTTGACAACTAAACCGAGAGTTGTAAAGTTCGAGGTTGAAGGCACTGCAACTTTAACTGGTAAGGACGAAGAAATAAACAAGATGTTAGAGGTTGACCCTGAAATAAAAGTGCCACATGTATTCCAGAAGGTTTACCAAAACGCATTTGCAGCCATGTACCTATTGTCAACTATCTTGAAGGCGCCTCCACCTCCGCACAATTTATTCCCCGTCTCTCAAACGGAAGGAATAGCCACAGAAGATGTTGAAGTAGAATCAAGAATCGGTGGAGCAATAGCAGAAAAACACATTGAAGAAAGAACTGAAGAGCCACCAATCATGGAAAGCGGGGGAGCAACAACAGAAGTGCCTGAGACACCCACAAGAGATGTTAATGTGGAACCGAGAGCAGAAGAACGCGTTGAAAGAAGAACTGAAGGTTTGGCAGACACGGAAGGTTGAGGTTTCCATAGCAACATTTATAATCTGAAGTCCGTGTGATACATTTTGTTGGCGGGTAAGTGGGCCTCCACCCGTTCCGCCATATAAACCCCGGTGTAGGAGGTGAAGAGATTTGAAATTTGACACCAGAGATGTGGCTTTAACAGCGATTTTTGCAGCTTTGTATGCAGTTCTAGTGTTGTTCTTATCTAGTTTAAGTTTTGGACTGGCTCAAGTGAGAATTGCTGATGCGTTGATTCCAATGTCGGTCATTTTCGGATGGCCTGCGGTTATGGGAGTTACTTTAGGTTGTTTGATTGGCAATGTTGTTAGTCCAATGCCAAGCATTGTCACTGACATGAGCTTAGGTGCATTAGCCAATTTTTTGGGTAGTGTTTTGGCATGGAAAATAGCGGTTCAGAAGCGTGGCAGCATGATAAGCGAGTTTCTCGGTTGTACAATGGCAACTCTTGTGATAACTTTCATTGTTGGAACATATTTGGCGATACTGACGGAGATGGAGCTGTGGATATGGTGGTTGGGCATTTTCATTGGTTCCTTGGTTAGCATCAATCTTGTTGGCTTTTTGACTTTGCAGTTCATGAAAAAAGCTGGGTTGAAAGTTACATGAAGCGTTCCAGTTTCGTCAATCCTATTATTTCGTCGAAGTCTAAGCCTAATGCGTCTAATATTTGGTCAAATGTCGAACGGAGGTAAGCTACGTACTTGTCAACGTCAATCTCGTTTTTTGTTGCCAACTCGACTGGTTTGACGTGTGGGTCCCTAACAACCTTCACGAAGCTTATTAGGTCGCCTGCTTTCACTTCCACTCCTCTTTTTTGGAGAATCCTTGCCGCTTTAACGTGTTGGGGCGTTGTTTTTGTGTAGCGTTCTGGTGCTTCGCCTAAAACCACGTTGAATGCTAATTCGTTCACGTTCTCCCATTCTCTCCTCTTCAACCGCATATTGCGATTGCGAACGATTTCACATATGTCCTTTTTGGCCTCTTCGAAATCTGCTGGTGATTTGACTTGTGCTAAGCGTTCTTTCATCTCATTGAAGGCATTTTTGATGAACAATGGTATGTGCCTTTTCTTGCCCGTTAATCCTTTAACGTCAACGCTTCCATCCTCCAAAACCCCCAAGTAATTCTTTTTTCGCGAACTAAAAACTGCATATCTGTAAACCTTGTCAACATCCAAACTCATCTTCAATTCATGCTCAGTCCACTGGGCAAGTTCTTCAATCTGTTCTTTTGACGGGTTCTTTAAGAAAACACTGTCAGTATCGCCATAGAGTACTTGGATGTTGAGGTCTCTTGCTTTGTTAATTATTTGAGTTATCGAGTGTCTTCCGATGGCTGCTGTTGCTTCCGCCACTGGTGGACAGTAAAGGTCGAAGGATTCTGCACCGAAAACTCCGTAGCTGGCGTTTAATATAACTTTAAGTGCTCCTTGAATGATTCTATACCAGCTTCTCAATTCTGCTTGTAAAGTTTTGTCTTTTGATTTTGGTTTGTACCATCGTACTCGCAAGTCTCTAAGCGATCCGATTAGTAGGCTTTCTAGTGCTCGTTTTTTTGTGCAAACCCAATGAGGTGTGTCTGGAATAAGGTTGTTACGGCATTCTGGATGTCGACAACGTATGGATTGGTAGCCGAGGTTCCAGACTTTTGTTATGGATGGGTATAGACTTGGAAAGTCCATGACTGCAACGTTGAAGTGGACGCCTGGAACGGGTTCAACAACGATTGCGCCTTTGTATTTCTTGCCTTTTATGATAGCCTTTGTTGCTGTCTTGCCTTTTGTGGCTAGGATGTCTGCTGCGTTTGGAATGAGCATGTTTCTTCTGCGGTGTTCGCGGTGCATGAAGTTTCTTATCCATCGTGAGACTCCTTGGCGGCTCACGTCTTCCATGGGCGTGCTGCTTATTCTGGCTAGAACTAGAATGAGCTTCATAACTAGGTCGTCTTCGAAGCTTGTGAGCTTAAAGGTGATTTCACCATCTCTAAGGCAGTATTTGGCAAGTTCTGTGTAAGTTAACTCGCCTATGCTCTTTTCCAGCTTGATCTTTTCTGTTTCAATTAGGGCTTTACCAACATCGTCAAGCTTGACATCTCGATAGCGGTTGCTGAAGGCGTATATTTGGATGGAACGGTTGAAGAAAAACTTGTACAAATCAACGTGTACGCCATACTTTAGCGAACAAACGCGTCTGCCAACCTCTATTGGAATTTCATTTCGTCTAAAACCGAAGTTTTCTGCCCTGTGAGCTAAATAACGAAGGTCAAAATCGTCACCGTTAAATGTGAGGACGAAGGGATAATTCCATAAAGCATCAAAAACCGCTCTTATGAGCTTCTCTTCAGAATCAAAGTATTCAAGGTTTACATCGGCTGGAAGATGCTCAGTTCCTTCTCGAACATTCTGTCTCTTTAATAGTAAAACTCTCTTTTGTCCATCAGAGCCATAGAGCGATACGCACACGACTGGGTAAGCGGCTTCGCGTGGATCAGGCATCCTTGTTGGAATTGCTGAGTGAACCTCTATGTCTAGCGCTACGCGGCGGAATTTTGGGGCTGGATACTCCAAAAGCCTAGCCCACTGCTCAATGTATTGCTGCTCTTCGGACGTGGCGTCTTTGAAAATTTCACATATGCGCCTAGTCATTCCTTCAGCTTCTTTCAAAGACTTTGGAACAAGATTGCCATTTTTGACTTCGTAGATCATTCCAGGCCAAAGGTTTCTGTCATAAATGTAGGATTGGTAATACTTTATCTTGGCTTCCCAGACTTTGATTTCCTCTGGAGATATCGGTGTTCCTGATACTTTTGGAAAGTCTTCTGGAATTATGTCCCTTATGCATCCTGCTGGGCGGCCGCCAATGGCCAGCGGGTCTTTCGCTATGACTTTTGTTACTTTCACGTTTCCATCAAGTAATGGGTCACTTTTTTCAACTATCTCAAAGTGGTCGAAGCCTGAATGCTGAATTAAGCGGTTGATTTTTCCAAGTTCGTATGGTGAAAGATTTGTTAGGCAGTATGGAATGTGTCCAGTGTTGTCATACCAGAAATAGATTTGACCTGAATTCGGTTCATAAAGTTTGATCAATGCTTTTCTAGTTTTTCCATCGTATGTGGCTGAAACGAAGTATGAAGGCGGCAAGTTTTCAGGAGCAACTGGCGGAAAAACACGTTTTTCCTTTGCTACGGCTTGCGTGAAGGATGGGGCTTCCACTTTGGTTTCTTCTGAAGGCTTAGCCTTTGAATGAGAGAATTCAGTTAAATGCTTTTGCGCCATTTTAGTCCTTAACCTAAGTTACTTTATGAACAGGATAGACTAAAATCTTTGCTGGTATGCAAAGTCTCTTCTTCTCTCATTGCACACTAACTTTATTGGTTGCATCTATTTTGATGGTCTTGATGAGTTCTCCAATTGTTGATAGGCCTTTATCTCCCACTCCATGCTTTCTGACCGCTATTTCCTTTGATTTCGCTTCACGTTCACCACATATTGCCGTGTATGGGATTTTCTGAATTTCAGCTTCTCTAATTTTGTAACTGATTGTGGAGTCGCTATCGTCAACTTCCGTTCTTATTCCATAAGCTGATAATTTTCTGCAAACTTTATGAGCATACTCTACATAATTGTTGCTGATGGGTAATACTTTCACTTGTGTTGGGGCAAGCCAAACAGGGAGATTTCCCTTGTAATGTTCCAATAGTATAGCGAAGAACCGTTCAATAGTTCCAAGAAGAGCTCTGTGAATCATTACAACTTCGTGCGGTTCCCCATCTGATCCAGTATAGGCTATATTGAAGTGTTTAGGTAGGTTGAAGTCAAACTGGATAGTGGAACATTGCCATTCTCTGCCTGAAACATCTACTATGTAAATGTCAATCTTCGGTCCGTAAAACACGGCTTCGCCGGGCATTTCCCGATATGGAATTTTCTTCTTTTTGAGAGCTTCGGCTAGGGCTTTTTGAGCCAGTTTCCACTCTTGTTCTGAACCAATGTATTTTTTGGGTTGTTTTTGGGTCTCTGGTTGAAAGATATACACGGTATTCGTGGAAACCGATTTTCTTTAGGATGTTTTCAGTTAAGTCTAGAATTTTAGGTATTTCTTCTTCTGCTTGCTCTGGAGTGCAAAAGATGTGAGCATCGTCTTGAGTGAAGCCTCTCACCCGCAGTAAACCATGTAACGTGCCTGACGGTTCATATCTATACACGGTTCCCCATTCTGCATATCTGATTGGAAGGTCTTTGTAGCTTCTCGGTTTAGACTTGTAGATCTGGATGTGAAAAGGATAGTTCATTGGTTTAACCACGTAAAGTTCCTTGTCTTTTTCAAAAATGTACATGTTCTCTCGGTAATAGTCAAAGTGCCCTGAAATCCTCCAGAGTTCTCCACGAGCTATGTGCGGAGTGCAAACAAGTTGATATCCATTTTTCAAATGCTCCTTTTCCCAGAAGTCTCTGATTATCCTGCGAACTATCGTGCCTTTTGGATGCCAAAGAACTAAGCCTATGCCTACTTCCTCGCTTATGGAGAATAAATCCAATTGTTTACCGAGGACTCTATGATCAGCGTTAGACAGTTCTCTCTTTTTATTCTCTTTTTCTAAACGAAACAAATTCTCGGGGTTTCTAACGTGTTCTTTTCGTTTTAAAAGTCTCTTAGGGTTGTGTTTCTAAATACCCCATTTTAAACCACGAGTCTGTTAATAGCGCATTATCCTATTTATTCCTTGTTCCAGAAAACAAGCTTTCGATATGCGAGACGAAATAAAGAGAAAAATACCCTTTAATTCTTATCTAACCATTACTATTCCAAAACACTTGTTCAGGTGAGTGAGACAGATTTGCTCAAAGAAGCTTGGATGTTTGCAATTGAAACCCTAAGCTGGATGGAAATGCAAAAGCTAAGCGAACGCTTAGCCTTAGCAAAAACCATTAAACAATTGAGCATAAGCGATTCCAACGCTATTAGACTCGCCCACAGACTTGTGATCGAAACTGTCAGAAGACGAAACTTCATAGACAAATTCATCAACAACGCCTTAAAGCCCAACACAATAAGCGAATTTAATCTCGGTGTTCAAGCATTTTTACGACTTTACGTTTACCAAACAAGAATAACCAAAAACTGGTCTAAAATCGACATCAAGGAAGCCAAAAACATAGCTAAGCTAGCCCGCTCCATTCTCGGATGGAAAACTCTTCAAAAAGTTGAACGTGTGCTAGGCTTGTTACTAACGCAAAAGCCAGCCTCAATCCTTAAAGACGTAAGCGATGAAGAGAGAATCGGACTCCGAACCTTTCATTCAACATGGTTCGTGAGATACGGCCTCAAAATCTTTGGCAGAAAAGAAACCCTGGCCATGTTAGAAGCAAACATGCAAACACAACCAACATACATAAGACTGAACACGCTTAAGGCGGAAGAAAACGAAATTGTGGAAAGACTTTTCGAAGATGGAATAAAAGTTGAGAGAGTTAAACAGCTAAAACACACATACACCATTGTTGATACAACACAACCATTAACCAAAACAAAAAGCTTCCGAGAAGGCTCATTCTACATTCAAGACAAGGCAAGCTGTTTCGCATCTGAAGCCGCAAACCCAAAATCTGAAATGACTCTCCTAGACGTTTGTGCTGCACCAGGAGCCAAAACCACGTATCTGGCTCAGCTAATGCAAAATCGCGGGGTTATCTACTCTATAGATTATTCAAGACGTAGGATGGCTGTCTGGAAAAATGACGTCGCTCGTATGGATGTGAAAATCGCCGTGCCAATCATTGCTGATGCATGTAATCCTTTGCCGTTAGAAGTGAAAGCAGACAGTGTGATTTTAGACCCGCCATGCACGAGCACTGGAGCTTTCAGAAAGATTCCCTCAGCAAAGTGGAGACTTACGCGACGTTCTGTTGATAAAATGACTGAGATTCAATGGAAGATGATAAACAACTGCGCAGAGAACGTGAAATGTGGAGGAGCCTTGATCTATTCCACATGCAGCATAACCGTTGAAGAAAATGAGATGCTTATTGAAAGATTTCTAAAGCGGCATCCAGAGTTTTCGCTGGCTGAAATAACGCCGAAAATAGGCTTGCCAGGCTTGAGAGGACTGGAAGAATGTCAAAGGCTTTATCCTCATATTCACAAGTGTAATGGTTTCTTCATCGCAAAAATGTTAAAGGAATAGAATCTAAAGTGAGGCGGTGAGTCTTATCTTGAAAGGTTACAGGTTGATTGTGAAGATTGTGAGAGTTGAAGGTAAATGTGTTACGGGGCATTATGTTGGAGAGCAATTTGATTTTATGTTGTTCTCAGAGGAGGGCAGATAAGCTTCATAGAACTCCTAATGTTTGCCGTTTGTTTTACAACACCATTCCTTACTTAGTTGCTTTGTAGTTTGAAGGCGTTTTTCCATGAGAAAAAGATAGGGACAAGTTTCTCGCGGGCTGTCCAGACAATTACAAAGTAGTAGTTGAAATCAGAAAAATTGGAATATTGATTTTCTTTGGCTATCTATGTTTCCGTGATTTTTCCATTTGACAGAGCATTTCAACCACTACTTTGGCAGCTTGAATCGCTGATGTTCCATGGTCATAGTGCGGTGCAACCTCAACTACATCGAAGCCTATCACTCGATTGTCGCATATGTTGCATGCGATATCAAGCAAAGTATGCGTTTCAAGGCCTTCTGGTTCCGGGTTCTGCACTGCTGGAGCATAAGCTGGGTCGAGAACATCCATGTCAATAGATAGGTACAGGTTCTCATAATTTGCAAGTTCTTCCTTTAACCGCTTTACAATTTGTTTAATTCCTTCGTTTCTGATTTGCTGTGCCGTAAAAAACTTTATCCCAGCCTTTTTTGCATAGTTCAGCTCTTCTTTGCAGACCGCTCTGGTGCCGACCTCAATTATTTTTGCTGGCTTTACTTGTTCGTTTATTCTCCGCACGAAGGTTGTATGAGAAAGTTTCAGTCCTAAAAACTCGTTACGCAAGTCAAGATGTGCATCAAAACTAACCAGTGCTGTTTTCGAGGCTTTTTTTACTAAGCCTTTCAATATGCCTAATGTGATTGTGTGTTCTCCACCAATGGTTACTGGTGTTTTTCCCGCTTCCAAAATGTCTTTGATAACAAGCTCCAGTCTCTCCAAAGTTTTCTTTGTGTCTGTGGAAATGTGTAGATCGCCCAAATCATGCAGTTGCAAATCTTCTATGTCTATGCCTGTGCGGAAACTGTAGGTTTCAATGTTCAAGGAAGCTTGTCGAATGGCGTTCGGTCCAAATCGCGCTCCAGTTCTGTAAGTGCTTGTAGCATCGAAGGGAACGCCTAAAATGATGTAATCCGCCTTTTCGAAGGATGTTTGGAGACCACTGAAAACGTTTGATTGGGACACAAAAAGTTCATGATAACTCATTTTGTTACTCCTTCTGTTTCTAGTTTGCTTATCTTGCCAGCTGGTTCTAAACTTTTTCGTTTGCTTTGAATGATTAGCCCAAAACAGTGGTTCCCTTTCTGATCTTGTAAAGGTGTATAAGATGATGCCCAAAATGAATGATACGCTGCAAAATCCATAGACGGCCACATATGCAATGTAAGTAGGCATTATACCAACAAACGCGTTGCCTTGTAAGGGATAGAGAGGATTCATTCGGTGGTAAAGAAGCGAATCCAGAAACATATGGAAATAAGCACCAACAAAAGATGTGAATAGAATCTTTTTGAAAGAGGATTTCTGCGACACTTGAAACTTCAGCATGACACTGGTTAGTATGTCCATAAGCAGATAAACAACAACAGCCACCAAAACAGCAAGTATGGATGAGCCGATATAGGAATGGAAAAAGCCATGAGAAGGCCAAGAGAGATCGAACAGAAGAATGAAAAAGGGTTCTACGTCTGGAATAACTTGCTATCAAGAGAGTTAATAGATCAAAAGTTGAGGAGAAAGCTAAGCCGAAAAGAAGGGCTGGACCAAGGTGGAAGGGAGTGAAAGGCATAATGATTCACCGTTATACTATTATACGCGTAGTTGAAATATTAAAATTCCGAAAAATAAAGTCTGGAGAGAAGTCTTTTGAACATTAAATTTATTAACGTTGTTGTTAATGCATTTAGGTTAAAAGGCGGTTTGTGGATGTCGCTTAAGTCAAAACTTAAAATCGAAAACGTTGGTATATTCGCAGCTTTCGTCTTCTACGCAGTTGTTGGAATAATTTGTTTTGCTGTATTGGCAATAGTTGATTTCAGCCTCGTTCACATAGGCATAATTGGCATCTTAAGCCTAATAACCGCCTACGGATTGCTTAGAAGCAGAGCTTGGACGCTCTGGGTTGTCGTAGCCCTCTTATTTATAGCCACAACCTTTTCAGCATACACGCTTTACTTCGCCTTCGAGAAGGATGTGCTTCTTGACGCAGGCATGATTGCCTATCTTCTCTTCACGTGGGTTTTCACGGCTTACACTGCAGCAAAGAGAAAGACCTTAGAAAGCTAGACGCATAAAAGAAAAGTTTTAGCTTTCAAGTTCTTTTTGGAGAATTTCCCGCATTTTTATTGCATCTACATCTGGAACTGGACTCTCGCTTATTATCACCGGTCTCAGCTTAAACTCCGCTATAACCTTCGCAAGCATCGTGAAGTCTGGACCACATTCTGCCTTGTCCATTGTGTGATGGCGTCTTTCACCCTTATCCGTGAACTCAACCTTTGTAAAGTGGCAGTGCATATTTTTAACAGCATCTGTCCCCAATCGTCTCTCAATTTCTTCCACAACTTTGCGGAAATCCTCAACTTTTTTGAAGCATCCCTTACATCTAGCATGTAAATGCGCCCAATCAATTACAGGCTGCGTTTGTTCAACCTGTTCGCATAAGCCTAGAATTTCGTCTAAACTTCCAAACTGGGAAATCTTTCCCATGGTTTCCGGACCAAGTTTAACATTTCTAATTCCCAGAGTTTTCATGGTTTCAACAACTTCCTTTATAGCTTCTAAGCAATCTTTGAAAGCTTCTTTTGGCTGTTTTTTACCATAAAACCCTGGATGGAAAACCACTACGTGAGCTTTCATCCATTCCGCCGCTGTTGCGCAAGCAATTAAGCGGTTTTTACTGGCTTCAATAATTTCTCTTTTTCCACAAAAATTTATGAAATAAGAACCGTGGAGGGTCAGCCAAACATCATGGCCCTCAGCTTTTAGACCAAGCTCTTCGGCTTTCTCCCTTCTAATCTGCGGCTTTGCACCCCAACGGACGGCCTGATACTCAAAAGCGTCAAGCCCTTCATCCGTCAGAAGTCGGGGAACATCAGCTAAGGTTGCCTTTATAACCTTAAATGATAGAGGAACTCCAGCTGGACCAAATCTCGGGCGGTCAGCCATTGCAGAAGCCTCTTAACGCCTTCTGCCTTTCTTATGTCGATAAATTTTTCGTTTACGTC
>Ga0209986_10004528_pt1 | contig 11748 bp, 9 predicted proteins | sample BlataG_FD_183168 | JGI IMG/M metagenome (GOLD analysis project Ga0209986, IMG submission 183168) | Deep subsurface microbial communities from Black Sea to uncover new lineages of life (NeLLi) - Black_00105 metaG (SPAdes) (version 2) | ecosystem: Environmental > Aquatic > Marine > Oceanic >...
TGCAGCGGCAACCCGCATAGTCGATTTCGCATTAGCTCCGTTCAGTCCGTCTTCTAACATAGCTGAGTGTGTCTCCATTTTATTTTTAAGGTTGTCATATATGTCATCTACATTTTCTCCGGTACATTCTTGAGCCATTGCAACGATACGTGCGACGACGTTAAGATAATCTCCAAACTTAGCAGCGCTATATTTAGAGTATGATCCAGGAACTGAGGGATCACGTTGGGCGGGTTTGTCACTGGTTGCGACTTCGATGATTTTTTGAGCGAGGAACTTCTTGTTGGAAACCTGGTCTTTTGGATCGTATGGCTTGAGATAGGGGGTGATACGGTGGGGGTTTTCACCAGAGATTCGACCACGTTGAGCACGGATTTTTCTGATTTCGGCGTCGTCTTCGGGGACATCAAAGACTAAGAAATCCCTGGGGTTGTATACTTGGTGGTATCCGTTGATTTGTTGACAGATACCTCCATTAAAAACGGGCAGCATATGACGGTCGTGTTCACCGAGCAAGTTACGTTCAGCGGGAGTTCCGGCGATTCCGGCGTACTGGATTTGGGATAGGATATCGTGCTTGGATTCGCCTCTTGTTCCCAATTCATTGAGAGATGCAGATACATGTAGGGTACTTTCGGATGTTACAGAGGATGCGAAGCGTCGCTTAGTACGGATATGCTTGCTACCGGTTTCTATAAAGGTCAAGTCATATTTATGGATATCGGTGGTATCTTCGGGGTCGGCTCCTGGGACAGAATACTTGGCGCTTTGACCGGCCTTTCTCTTCGCGGAACGTTTTGCGATTTGATCTTTAGCATTGTATGCATTTTGAACACGCAAACCTTGTTCGGCCTGCGGGTTAAATCGCGCACCGTACGGCGCATCTGCACCATAGAGACCTCCACCACCTGCACCGCCGTATGTTCTTGGACCCGACATTTTTTTTGTAAAAGGGAAAAAGAAAGAAATCGACTTTAAAATGGATAAACTGTTGTCGACGCTATAATCGAGGTCGGTGACACAGTTAGTAATGAATAACGGTGTCGCTGGTTTTAAATGAAGAATTTTTATTTTTACTTTCGTTTGTTTCTTCATTGTTTGTTGACAGGTTGCCTTTAGGTTTTTTTTTCCTAGGAAAGAATTTTTCTGATGCAATTAAAACAGGTTGATCAACGACAAATGCGGATTTTGCATGATGGTGATTGGCGGAAGATCGACCGTTGCGGCCGCATCATGCCATGCTCTTAAAGCAGATTTCATATCATCGGTGGGCGGGGGGAGCATTGTGTGTCCTACAGGTATCACTTCAGCATATTTAATTCTTCCATAATCGTCCGTGTACTGCAAATCACTAAGGGACGGCCATCTTCGTTCGTGAGATGTCCACGGCACGATTTGAACCGGCTTTGTCATAAATTCGTGGTCACTTGGTGTCATTTTTGGCAGAGTCAATCTAGTCCTTTCGTGCATGTTTGCATTTGCACGGTATTCGCCAGCGGTGATTTCAACGCCTTTGACCAAAAAGAAAAGAAGCTGGTTTGATGTTTTCACTTTATCTCCCCAGATATTTGGTACCTAGAAAAAAGAAAAAAAAAGTAAATATTATGGAAATTTTCACTAATAAATTTTCTCGAAGGGCATGGAATGGAGTCTAACCTTGTATGTGATTTCCGCTGCACTCATGACTAGTGCTTTTCCTACACTACGGTCAGAGATATGTCCTCGTCTATCTGCGCCATGCATCTGACTAACTACAAAACCGTCAAACGCCCATTGTCGGCACACATCTGCTGGTTCAAGGGATGTCTGATTGAAATAGTCTCCGGGGTTTGCGGGGGACAATTTTTTTTTGACTTGTGTTTTGAATAGGAGAGCATTCAAAGCACACAAGGACATCATGGTGTCTTCCCCGGGAATGTGTCGACCTCTAGATTGTAGATGCAGTCTTCTATCAGATTTCCAAACGTTTGTGTCATTACTTTGTTTACGTATGAACATGGCAGTGCCTATATCAAACGAGTCGAGTCCGGGTGACGAGAAGCTAGTTGGAGTCCTGACGATATGGAGGGCGTCATTTACGTTAAACATGGGCGAATTCAATGACATTTCGGAAAGGGGTGAAGCTGGGGCCTGGCCACGAAGAACATTCTGAACGGAATCGGGTGTTGTAGGAGCGATTTCTCCGGCAAGTGGCCTATGACGTTCTACACCTGGCCAAGTACTACCCCCTGAACCAAACGAAGGCCATGATTCTACTCCTGCTGCGGGTCGTATGGCGTCTGCAGTTGGGATACGAACACCACTGGCTCTTTTAGTGGTTAATGTGTTAAAGGGTGTTCGTGCGCGGGCCTCGGCTGCCCCTGGCGATATACCCGGAGGGTTTCCAAATGGTTGGTAATTAACGGTGCTCCCGGCAATCGACATTGTTTCTTCTTTTTCGTCGCTGTCTTCTCCTTTTGCAACACTAATATATATATTGATGAATGATTGCTAGATAAAAGAAATACAATTTTAAAATATTATTCTTCTGGAAGACTTGATCAACATATATTTATGATTATCGTTTAATGATTGAAGAAAAAATATTTATGTAGAGACTTGGAAATCGTTTCTTTCCGATAATATGCCTGCTATAAGAATCCAATCGAGAGCAAATTTGGCGGTAAAAGAGAGAAAAATGTAATAGATTTCATAGTTCACGAAATCTTTGAACAATGGGATCGAAAGGTAATGGAAAAGTGCGTTTGCAGCGAACAAAGTGAATAGAGCAAACAGTACGAGGATGACGGTATACACGAACCAAGGAAGATCTTTTGATGAAGAAACCGCGGTAAAGAAGTATGTGAATATCGGAAGCCATTGAATCAAAAATATAAGGCATCCGATGAGAAAGAATCTCCATCTGACTTTTCTTAGGGATTTTCTCGAAAAAGTACGATATCCAATATTGTCTACTTCAAAGTAAAAGCCACCAACAACCATTAATCCGATATTCAGAAATGCCTGGGCGATCAAAAGAAATGCGTTGCTTATACCAGCCAGCAAAGAAATAACAATGATCATTAAAGTCGAACTAATGGAGTACTCGAGCCATCTTAGGGGGTTGACGCCCAAAACTATAGCGTTTCTATAATATAATAGAAAACTGGATGAAAATGCAGACAAGGGTCGTTGAGAATAAGTTTGAAAACAGCGGTTAGCATATCTCCCTGCTTGTGTCGGGTTTTTCAGTTTTGAGAAATCGAATACGACGAATCGTAGTATCACAATGAGAAAATGAAAAAGTGATGTTATGATTGGCACGGCGATGATCAACCAGACTATGCCGTTGAATACGGATACATTACTGTCAACGGATACAATATCATTTGTTACTGTAGTAAAATCAGTTGAAACCAAAACAGGGATTCGTTTTTCTGTTATCAGTATAACGCAAAGTGCTGCGACAAAAGACACTAAATGTAAAAGGGCGGCCGCCAAATTTCCCCAAAACAACCAATTGAGTTTTCTAGAAAACATTGATTTCGAAATGGATTCGGAGGGAGAATCTTGGCGTCGTTCCATTTTTTTTGTTTTCTTTTTTTCCTCTTTTTTTTGTTTATCTAACGTTATGGAAGTAAATGATGTTATTTACTTTTAAAACAACTATATTCAATCATAAGAAAACGTTTAATTTCTATTTCTCATTTTCCCATTTTTGTCATTTGTTTAGTACAAGTGCATAAACAAGACGATGAAATCCACAGGAACAAGAAATGGATTTGGGTTATCTTTTTATTTATTTTTTAGTGGGGTGTTGTGGGAATGTTATCGGAGAAAACGATTTCGAAAGATAGATTTATTAATAATGTTTGGAAGTTTTCTTTTCGGAACGATACTCTATTTCCCGTCTTTTTTTTCTTTATTTTCGTTGTTGGACGAAGACCAAGATATAGCGGAATATGGGACACTTTTTCTTATATGGACGATACATACTTGTTTATCGATAGTGAAAGGCGAAAATACATCAGAGCATGTTATTGATTCGTTTATTGCGATTGGAGTACTTTTTTTAGCTTTGAAAAGTTATATACATTTATCAGTGTATCATTCTTTTATGCTATGGGTGGTTGGAAGTACTTGTTTTTATATTATGCATAATTTTTTATCGGATGGTTTGATTGCAATTAATATATTTATTCTTGATTTGTTTGTTGGGTTGCCAACTATCATGTATGTTGGTGAAGATAGTGGACTTCGGGTATTTTGTACGGGCATTTATTTTATTTCTTTGTCTTTATTTTTGTTATTTTTTTTTGGAAGAAATGAAGACAAATATGGTTTTGATAAACAAAATATCTATTTTACGGAGCAAAAAAGTAAAGCAAAAGAACAATAAATTAATGAACGCTTCCTTATAATGAGAGATACCTAATTGTTATCTATATACCGACAAAATGCCGAACAGACGACCTGTCCTTGTTCCAACTGGGTTGGTGAACCTCGGAGTTTGCGCGAGTCTTTCTGCACTTGCCATTCTTGCATTGATTTCTACAATCTTTTTTGGAATATATGTTTTCAAATATGACCATAACCACACACATCACGACATTAAACAAAGTGTCATTACGGATGCTAGTGGTGTTATATTAGGCACAGATAGTTTTGGCAATTGCCAAAACGATGTGGAAATAAGCCAATACCGTCTTGTTCGTACAGGACATACAATTACAGCTTACGTACAGGGGACGTGTCGCAATACATCAGAGATTGGTACTGAACTTGACATTGATTTGAATTTCGGTGCATTTTCTGAAGTTTATAGATGTCCGACTGGTGACAGTAGCGACGACAGTGCAGTACTTGGAACTGGATCTGCGATTGTTCAAGGATCCAATGTCTCGGCCAATTTGCAAATTGAAGCAAACACCGATGCCGATGAGGTAGACATTGACATTGAATTCTCCGATAGTGTAGCGGAAGGCAGCGACGTCACTTTTTCAGTGGTGTTCAATTACGCGGCAGAGAATTGTTAAATTAAACCAATCTCTTCGTTAAACCAAATATCCCACTTTGGTACTTAACATATAGGTTAGAAACTGAGTGTGTTTTTATATTGTATGTGATAGATTTAATGTTGAAAAAGGACTATGACCAAATGCTTATTATAGACTAACTTTTTCGGTCATGAAAAATTTTTTTCATCCTCCATTTCTGACAGTTGCATCAACATTCTCAAATCCCCTTTGGGTGAAAAGTTGCTACAAAGTGCTACATTTCAAATTTTTTTAAATTTTTTCTAGGAATTTTTTTCAGTTTTAAAAAGTGATCAAGCCGCCTTTAATTCTCATGACCAAAATAGTTAGTCCCAATAAGCATTTGGTCATGAAATGCAGCATTTCATCCTCTCGTTCTGACAGTTGCATCGACATTCTCAAATCGGTCTTGGGTGAAAAGTTGGTACAATGTGCTACATCTCAACATTTTTAATTTTTTTATAGGAATTTTATCATTTTAAAAAGTGATCAAGGCGCCTTTAATTCCCATGACCAAATGCTTATCGGGACTAACTATTTTGGTCATGAAAATTAGCATTTCATCCTCCATTTTTGACAGTTGCACTGACTCTTTTTTACCCGGTTTAAGGCGGCGTAATCATAATTCAATTCTAAAAAAATTTCTTAGAAAAAAATTAAATTTGATTGGGGGTGTAGCACTTTGTAGCAACTTTTCACCCAAGACCGATTTGAGAATGTCGGTGCAACTGTCAGAAATGGAGGATGAAAAAAATTTTTCATGACCAAAATAGTTAGTCTATAATAAGCATTTGGTCATGGTCCTTTTTGCACCTTAAATGTAAACAATTTAATATTAAAACACGGCGAGTTCGTAACTGGTACGAAAGGTACCAAAATGGAATATATAAGATAACGGCATATTGTATCGGTTATATTTTTATTTTGCTTTGGAGAAGTTTTTTTTCATTTTTTTATTTACGGGCGTTTTCGATGGGTGTCCATACACCGAACCAGTATAGAACAAATGGAGATATTAAAGATTGTATACAAAACAACACGGAAAATGCTATTGTTAATCCGCCCAGTAAATAAGAATCGTAAAGGGGCCATGAGGCAATAGACGCAAGAGTGACCATTGTGCCTGCCAATCCTCCTATCAAAATTGATATCCATACCCATATATAAAGAGGTGTCGAAGGCGTGAATGCGGCAGGTATGCGTCCCCAATGTATGAAACCCTTATAGTTACCCGCCCCGTATATATGCAAAATATTCTCGAATTTTACAAAAGGTCCGATTAAAAGTATGGCTCTTATCGCATATATAAACCAGAACCACGTGATAAATGCTTCTTGTTTGTATAATATCGTGGCAGTAAGTGGCCAAGCATTAGCAAACACTTCAAAAACAAAAATCAGTAACAGAATTATCCGAAATTGACCTTGAATATAGCTTCTATCTCCGTGTAGAGTTTTTCCCCGACAAGTCCAAGTATCATCATAAAGATGATTATAGTAACTTGTAGTATCGTATGCCCCACGCATTTAACCCTAACCCTGAGGATTTTTTTTAAAGTATTTTTTCCTGTTTTTCTTGTATTCTTTTACTCGTTGTTGTGTCCGTTGTTTTATAACAACCGAATATTAGAATTAATAATGGAGTATTTAATTTTTTCCCTTTCCAATATAATTTAGTCTAAATTCTCTGTTCTTTTCCGCTCACAATTTTACCCCTTTTCTTTTTTTTCAATTGTATTTTTTCTATATTTTCCGAATCCATCCCTGGTCTCTTTCTAATTTTACGTCCTTTTGTCCGTAAATTTCTTTCTTTGTTCCCCTTTTCACTCCTCTCATTTTTATCACCCTTTTGGATTTTCCCAATAGACTCTTCCATTTCAACATCCCCCGTGCCCAAAGACTCCGGAGCCAAACGATCAAACGATCCCCCTTTATCAAGCAACCGTTGATCCAATTTTGCTTTTTGTGCAATTTGTTTTGCTTGAATCTCCGATTTAGCACGCTCTTGTTCGATGGTCAATTTCATCTTTGCTTTCATAAGTCTAATAGCCTCAAGTTCGCCCCTAGGCGTATCTAGAGGTAAGTTATGTTTCATCAACCTGAGTATGTGTCCTGCTTCTTCCGATATAGTACCATCTTTAACAAACTCTGCTATTCTTTCGCTCGAAACCGAAGCCTGTGAGAAAAAACCAACTTTAAATTTCTTTTTCTCATTCTTAAGATCATCTATCCGCTTTCGTTGCATTTCAGCATTATATTTACCGGTTTCAATAAAATATACCACTTTAGTAACTTCTTGTCGTAAACTTGCCGAATCCAAGCCGATACCCACGTTAGCTGCGTTCTTATGTATCATTTCGGTTAGGACATCGACTTTTCGTAACCGTTCCATTTCAGAAAAGGCTATTTTCTCTAATTCCGTCGCAACTTCATTTTTTGCTCTCCCACTATCTCCGTCGTTAACTTCGATTTTCGCGATTTCGTCGCCTTCTTCTCTTCCTTCTGTCTTTTCACTTTGTATTTCATTTAAACGCTGTGTGGTTGTTCCCGTTGGCAAATCGGGGTGATTTGCATCGACACTAAGCAAATGTCTAAGATAATCGACGATGGTAGCGCGCTCAAGGTTTTCTTTTTCTGCTAAACTTGATTCTTCCATTTCGATGATTGTATTTTCCATGTCGCCAAAAAGAACTGACCATGTGCGTTCTATGAAATTCGTCATTACATCTCGGGCTTCTCTTACAGACACGTCCATCATATCTGATGATATTTCTGCTTCTTTTGTAGAACGAGACGGTGATTTTTTTCCTGTCAAAATATCAATAGGTACTCTCATCATTGCTGATACACGGCTTGCCCACCAATCGTCGATACCAGGCACAAGACCGGAAGTTTTAGGTAGAGGATATGTTCCAGTGGAGGTTCCGGAAGGCATATATACTACACGTAAATCGTCACCGGCGTTAACATCTTCTACTGTATGATGACCGTCACTGCCTGTTATTCCTCCATGTAAAGATGACGTATTTCGGATTGAGGCTGTTAATGCATCGTCGACACGTTTTTGGAACGAGCGGTCTATTCTCGCGCTTGATTGATGGTGTGCAGATCTTTCGAGATCGCCTCCGTGTAACATATCGTTGTACATTTCGGAAGGCTGCATTCTTTCAAGGGTATTACCTTGGGTTTTTCCCTGTACAATCAATCTTGGATTGACAGAATTGATTTCGCCTTTTTCATGTCGTCCCCATGTGTCACACCGACGCCTCCAATCAGAAATCAGTTTTGGAATTACGGATCGAAACGGACATAAGCCTTCCAACCATGGTGTGGTTAGGTCCCATATATGCACATAAACAGCATCATCTGGTTCCGTTTTATAGAAAGACGAAATATTATGGTTGTTGTTCCATTTCCAACCCACTTCGATGTTGTTAGTTGGAGTAGTACGAGCTATAAAATGGCCTGAGTTGGGCATTGGTACGGAAATTACATATTGTTTTTGTCCGGTCCGAACATTTCTTACAGATTCTATATATGCTGGGCACATGCCATACATCAAATAATAATCATATGCTTTTATCATCGCTTTCCGGACCATACGGATAATGTGAGGGTCTTGGGTATTTTTTGATTGGGTAGTGCCAATAACGGCATCGACAGCCGGCGCGACAGTAGATTTCCATGATATTACCGAATCCGCCGTACCATATTCATAATACATTCTACTTAAATTTGTTCTTTGAATTACGGCGCGTTTTGCCACCTCGGGTAATCCAGCATAACAGAAAAAGAATTCGGCGATCTGTGTATGTAATTCTGGATTCAGTGCGCGCCATCGTGAATATCCTGAATATCCCAAAGTCGCACTACCAGCATAATTTGCCATATTAATCATTTTTTTTCGATTATATTGACGCTGTCCTCTCTTCAGTGGGGTTACAAGTTGTTATATATATGGTGTGAAACATTTATTCTTTTCTGTTTCCTGTTTTCATAATTATTCAATAGATTGATGAATTGAAAATCTAACCGGCATTTGAATAGCCATCTCTGCAGGCATCCGCTTCACTTGTACAATATCAAGTCTCACGCCAGTATACCATTCTGCCGAACGCGTACAAAGAATCAGATCATACACATTCTTTTTTCTCTTCTTTGAGTCTCGTTCTGAATTCATACCATTAATGAGGTTGTACATGAGGGTATCGGGGTTGAGGCTGTGTGTTGTTGAGGAAACGCTCCATGTTTCGCTCTCTTCATCTAAAAGATTAGATGCAATGGTTTCGTCTTTGGTTGTTAACAAATCGAGTTTGTAAACGTGATCATCAACGGCGCATTCTGATGTCTCTGAATTGTTGACACGAACTGTTTCAAAGTCTTCAAGAACCAAGGCTTTTTTTCCCCCCAAAGTTTCCCCTAAAGATCCAGATTGAGAGGGTTCTTCATCTTCCCTTTCCCCAAAACTACTGGATTCATCCGTTTCATCTGTACATTCTGCAGTTTCAGTATGTTCAGTAAATTTTGTGGGTTTCGTGGGTTTCAACATTCTGTTTAAAAGTAAATCTATCTTTTTGGGGTGTCGAAGGCTCTTAGCTAGAAGGGGATAATTGCGTTCTCTTCTTTTTCCGTTCGTATTGGACAAGTCTACTTCATGACCCCAGAAAAGATAGACTATATTATCACATGCATGATGAACAACATGTTGTCTAGCTCTTTCCTCAAGTTCTTCTAATGTATGTTCGGGTTTTTCAAACAGTGAAAACGGAAAAAAACGTGTCTTTTTTTTAGAAAATAGTTTTCGATGTCGAATCAGCACCGCTTCATCAGTATGTATTTCTCGATATGCACTTCGGTCGCAATTATCATAAAAAACGACTGAAAAATGCCCACCGAACGCTTGATTTTTAATCCTGTTAATTTTCGAGCTAATATCAATCCAACGTTTTCCAGCACATCGTATAACACTATAAATACCGTCGGCATTGAAAAAAACAACTAGAACTACACCCAATCCTTCGCTTTCTTCTGGAAACCGATCTCTAACTTTAACTACCACTCTAGGTGGTTGTGTGCCTGTATCATAATCGTACAAATCCATTTCACCACCCCAATTCAAACGATGTGATTCTTTTCCGTGAGATTCATTTCCGTTTTCTTTCGATGCTGAAGGACTCAAATGTGGTGGTTGACATCGATATTCTAATTCACTAATCAACTTTTTCTCCAGTTCAGAACAAGATCCAATGTCATCTTCTTTATCATCGTCGTTGGCTTGATAAATGCAATTTCCCATCACTGGAATGAGTAAATGATAGTAGCTAAAGCTTTTAGGGAAAAGCTTTTTTTTGAGGAAAATGAGAAAAAAAATAACTAGGGAAACGGGCAAAATATATATAAAATTCCAATAAAATGAAAAGAAATACTGAAAAGTGAAACTTTTCCCGTTTTTTAATTCAATTGTTTTTATTTTATGGAAAATAATTCAAAACTGCAGCTGCATCGACACTGCCAGATTCAGATGAAGCAAGTACTATATAAACGTTTTGGTTATTTTTCACAGTATTGCATTTTGTTTTATCCAGTTGTAGTGTTCCTTCAAATTTGCAAGCATCGCAGCCCGAAGGACAATGATTCTCGGTATTATTACTTGTGCAAATTTCAATAACGCTAATCTCGTTGTCAATCCCCGCGTTTGCTAAAATATAATTCACCAAACTCAAAGAAAATACCCCATTCTCTTCATAATCCGCCTCCAAGGAATACGAAATACCATTAGAATTACAATCAAAACAAAATTCCCCTTTGAATTGTTTATCACTTTCGCCTTGGAACGAGACGACATGAGAACAATGATCGGTGTCATCAGAGTCTATAGCTAGCCACAATGCTGCCACTGCTAATCCCAATGCCGTCAACGAAAATAAAACAATAAAACATAAACAAATACATGTTCCCCAGTTCCGCCCGGGTTTTTTTTTCGTATTTGTGTTCTTTAACGTACTTGTCGTAACATTTCGGTGGCTTTGTGCTATCGGTGGCGATAAAGTTGTTTGTGTAAATGGTGTGGGTGTTATGTATGTTTGGGGTGTATTTTTAACCCCTCGTGACAACGGAGTCACAGACTGTCGATTCTGAAACCGCCTCATAACATTTATACTGATAAGTATAATAGTATGCAATTGACTAAAAGTTTTTTCTCTTTATTTTTTTTCCTTTCTCTTTTTCTTTCTCTTGTTCTTACGAAACGCGATATACCAATTATTCTAGCCTAAAGTGTAAGAAAAAAGTTCCCGGAATACCTGTTTGTATGTGGTAAAAAGTGAAAACGTAAGAACATGTTAATTATAATAAAATGTAATCCTTTATAAGCCTATAGAAACTATTATAACTTTAGAAGTGCGCCTAGATGTATTACGATGATACATCTGCACCACAGAGACAGCAACGGAAAAGAAGATTGCGTTTGCCCACTGTAATACTCTATAATCGTTGGTGTGCGGCTTTTGCATTGCTAACAGCCTGTGCTGCGCTGTTATTGGGGATTATTTGGACGGGTGCGGGAACGTGGTGGTTAAAAGCAGAATCGGAAAGAATTGGTAAACTCGAGCATGAATTAGAAGAATGTATATGCGAGATTAACGAATCAGAAATTATCGAGGCTTGCAATGCTACTTGTGTTGCGGGTCCGCCCGGGCAGCCGGGAACGAACGGTACGGACGGAATCAATGGGA
>Ga0209986_10004529_pt1 | contig 11747 bp, 13 predicted proteins | sample BlataG_FD_183168 | JGI IMG/M metagenome (GOLD analysis project Ga0209986, IMG submission 183168) | Deep subsurface microbial communities from Black Sea to uncover new lineages of life (NeLLi) - Black_00105 metaG (SPAdes) (version 2) | ecosystem: Environmental > Aquatic > Marine > Oceanic >...
CAATTGTACCTGATAATTCTTTTTTTGTCTTAGGAGATAATAGACCCAATAGTAGTGATAGCAGATATTGGGGTTTTGTTCCTCGTAAGAATGTGGTAGGTAGAGCCTGGGTAGTTTTCTGGCCCTTAAATAGGATTAGATTACCGTGAAAATAAATTAGTCGTAAGTGAATAGTGAATTTACTTCACTGTATTTTTATTTGTCTTATCACGGGCAGACACAAGGTCTGCCCCTACAAGTTACTTATTACCCATTACTCATCACTTTTCTTATAGGTTTCAATAAATTTTTCGATCGAACGGTCGTAAGTTCTCTCTACTTCGGGAGGGAACAGACATCCGGGAAGTTCCCCCATATTCCAATGATAAGAAATGCATTCACAACATTTACCTTTTCGACTGCAGGGTTCATAAGTACAGGTGCAATTACTCTTGTTTTTTTTGATATTACATTCCATTACTTCTCCTCCATATTCTTTTATTTAAATTATACCTAATAAGCTATTTTCAAAATACTAAATCATTTTAAGTTCTTTTTAATAAATCAATTATAATTTAAAAAATATTTCAGTTCAATTATTTTATTAAAAATAAAATAAGTTCATTCATTTTTTGAATTACCATATAGATTATTATATAATTAAAAAGGTATATAAAAATAATTTTACTAAATTTAAAATAAAAGGAGTAACGAAGATGAATCTAAGCAGAAAATATATATTTTTAGGGTTAATTTTAATTTTTATTATCACCAGTTTTGCTATGTTTTCTTTTGCCAGTGAAGAAAAAGATTATATTAACCGGGCTTTAAAATTAATTGACGAAGAAAAATATAATGAAGCAGTGGGAGAATTAGAAGAAGCTCTAATGGTAGTAAGAAGTAAAGCTAAATTAGAATATGTTAATGTATTATTTGCCGAAGAAGTTGAAGGTTTTGGTATATATAATCCCAGAGAAAATGCAACTTTTGCTCAGGGAGAAATTTTTATCATTTATGGTGAACCAAGAAATTTTTCTGCTAAAGAAATTGAAAAAGGTTTTTATGAAATATATCTAAAGGAAGACCTTTACATTTTAGATCAGGACAATAATATACTATTTGGTCAAATAGATTTTGGAGAATTTCATAATATATCTCGTCAACAAAATTCTGAAATTATTTTTACTACTACTGTTGAACAAATTGATCCCTTCCCCATTGGTAACTATAAGTTTCGCTTGGTATTAAAAGATGTCTTTTCTCAAAAGACAACTGAAGTAACTATTGATTTTACGGTTGTAGAGTAAATTCTTTAGATAAGCAGACAGCAGAATACAGTAATTAGTAATGAGTAATAAAAAAGTAGGGGCGTATGCAATACGCCCTTACTTTTTTGGCTTCATCTTTTCTATACGCTAATTTTATTTCTTTATTGGAATCAGGCAGAGAAATTTTAGAGTATCTGAACCGGTATTTTTAAACTGATGTTTTTCGTTTGGAGATACATAAACTACTGTCCCGCTTTGAAGTTTGGTCTCTTTTTCTCCATCGTTAGCTACTCCCTCGCCTTCTAAAATAAATACCTCGTGTTCCCAACTATGAGTATGTAAAGGGCTATACCCTCCCGGACCAACCTCAAACAACCTCATAGCAAAGTTCGGGGCTTTATCTTTATCAGAAATAAGCCACCTTACTTTGACATCTTTAGCTTCTTCAAAATCTACGGCCTCAGCTTTAACTTCCTTATAATCTACTATTTTCATTTTCTTCTCCTTCTTTTTGTATTTTAAAATTTATTCCTTCTTAAATGAATTAATTTAAAACATTTTTAACCATAGGATAAAAATTTTCTTCTTTTTCAATTATTAGGATGTTTCGTTTGCGTGCTTCCTCTTTTTGAATATCAGTTGCGTAGCTCCAGCCGGCCAAAAGAATTTTTACCCCTAAAGGTCTGGTTTGAATTAAATGGCTCAGCTGATCATCTACAAAATATATTTCTTCAAACTTGATATTATACAGTTTTACAATCTGCTTCATTTGCTCAGATTTATCTTCACCGAATCTCTTATCCAAAATATCTTCCGGTTTAATGGTAAAACCAAAATATTCAGGAGTAAAAGATTTAACAATTGCTTTTCTTCTATTAGAGGTAGCAATAACGATTTTAGTTCCTTCTTCTAATAATTTCTTTATCCCCTCTATTACTTTGGGATAGGGTGGCTCCAAATTAAACCAGGCTCTATAATTTATATTTTGAAGTCTTTCTCGTTCTTTATAAAATTCTTTTTCATAGGCTTCAAAATCAAATTTCACTGTCTTTCTATAATTGTCAAATTCTTCCTGATTCTTAATAGATTTATTTTCTTCTATTAATTTCTGGATCAAACCATAATCGGTTGCTCCCCGAATATAAGGTCTTAGGGTACGGTAATATTTTATCTCTTCCTGGTGCTGCTTTTTAGTCTCTTCCCAATTTTCAAAAGTAAAAAGCTCTCCACCAAAATATTTCTTTTTCCCTCGGCTATAAAGTCTTAGATAGGCATTATGACCCACAAAAAGCGAATCTAAAACACTATCTACAATTACTCCATCAAAATCTAAAGCTAATATCTTCAATCATATACTCCTTTAGTCTATTTAATTTTATCAAAGATAGTCCTCTCGTATAGGATAAAAAACATCCATTATCTTAGTATTTGGCTCCAAAGGAATAACTTCATGTTCCACATTAGGAGGAATTACTGCTCCTTCATTCGCTTTTAGAATCTTAGTTTCCCCTCCTGCAATCATTTTTATAGAGCCCGCTATCACTACTGCTGTTTGTTCATGAGGATGATTATGTTTAGGCATAATGGTAGTATTTGGACCAAATTCAAAAAAGCTTACCATTGTATTCTTATTTGTCACAACCCTTAACGTAGAATCTTCTAAAACCTTCTTTGCTTTTAATTCATTGACTTTAAAAAAATTTGCTTTTTCCATTTTTTTCTCCTTTTTATTCTTAAAAATAATCGCTTATAATCAAATAATCTCTCTAAAATTTGAATTGAAATTAAAACCTTTATTTTAAAACTTCTCCCAGGGCATCCCGGTGAGATTGAAAGGCCAGGTGAGGAAGTTGATTAACCGTAAAAAATTCTGCCTCTTCCGCATCATCACCGGCACAAAGTTCACCTCCCACTATTTCTACTTCATAGATTATACTAACTAAATAACCGTGAATTTCACTATTATTGGAATAAACTCCTATCAGCTTCTTCGATTTTCCTTTTAACCCGGTCTCTTCAGCCAATTCCCTCAAAGCCGCTTCTATGGGGCTTTCTTCTATCTCCATAAACCCGCTCGGTAAAGCCCATTCACCTTTGCAAGGCTCTATTTTCCTTTTTATTAACAGTATTTTGCCTTCATCATTTCTGGCTATCACCGCTACTACCGGAGTAGGATTTTCGTAATATATCTTCCCACACCTCGAACAATATAATCTTTCTCTTCCTTCCAACATCTTTCTGACTAATTTAAAACCACAATAAGGACAAAATTCTATGAATAAATTACTTTTCATCTATTGCTAACCCCTTTTAGGGTAGACACAAAGTCTGCCCCTACTTTTTTCAATAAGTTCTCCTGGGCGAAACTAAAATAATTATCCTCTCCCAATATTATATGATCCAGCACTTTTACTCCAACCAGTTCACAGGCACCCACCAGGCGCTCGGTAATATCTAAATCATTTTTACTGGGATTCGATTCTCCGCTGGGATGATTATGTAAAAAAATAACCGAGGCAGCAGATTCCTTGATTATCTCCTTCAATACCTCGCGAGGATGGACTATACTTTCCGTTAAACTGCCTACCGAAATATCAATATCTCTAATAATCTTATTCTTTACATCTAATAATATTGCTTTAAATTTTTCCTTTTTTAAATCTCTCATGCACGGTCCATAATAATTTACTAAATCAGCAGCATTATGGATTTTCTTTTTAGGCAAATTGGCTTCTCTTAAAAGTCTCTTCCCCATCTCAAGAGCTGCTTTTATCTGGGCAAATTTAGCCAGACCTATCCCTTTAATAGAACTCATCTCCGGATAACTTAAAGAATCTAATTTCCTTAAACTCTTTGTTTCTGATAATAAATCTTTCGCTACTTCCACCGATGTCTTCCCTTGATAACCTTTAACCAATATTATTCCTAATAATTCCGCGTCTGTCAAGCAATCTACGCCATGCTTAACCAACCTCTCTCTCGGTCTTTCCTCATCCGGCCAATCTTTTACTGTATAACTTTTCTTCTCCATCTCTTACTCCTTTTCTATAAAGGGAAACAAAAGTGCCTGGCACCTTTGTTTCCCTTTATGACAATTTTTGTGCCAGGTACTTTTCTTTACATTTTATTCGATTTAAGCGATATTGCAATTTTTCTCTTAAAAAAATATTTTCTTCAATATTCAGAGCTTCTTTTACTACCGTCTCTGCTTTTTGATAATCCTTTAAATAGTGCTCGTAATATTTAGCTAACTCTTCGTAAGGATAATAGATAAACTCTCGACTTCTTTCTATTATCTCTTTCCATATTTTTTCTGCTTCTTCCCATTTCCCCTGTCTCTTGTGAGCAAAAGAAGTCAATCTTAGTATCTCCAAGACCTCTTCCTCTGCTAAATTGTGTTTTAAAGCTTCGGTATAATAGTTGGTGCTCTGCTCATATCTCTTCTCTTCATCAAACATCTTGCCTATACTGAAAATATCCATCCCGTATTCGGTATTATTCAAAGGATCTTCTACCAGAAAACACATCCTGCTAACCAGGGCTACCAGAGAAAGAATATCCTGTAAATTATGTTCAAATACCTGTTTTAAGGCTCGGGCATCTTTGGTTTTAAGATATCTGAAATAAATCTCGGGGACAAGATAGCCCGGAACATCATTTTCTCTGATTACCCCCAGTATATCCCTTTCTACTGTAGATAGTGAACAATTCTCCAATCTTCTTTTCCACAAACGGCGGGCAGGATAAAGTAAATCAAAATGACCAGGATCTTCTAAATTTAATTTCATCCCGGACATAATAAAGCGGCTCTGAATTAAGGGAAAGTCAAAAGTCTTACCATTATATGAAACTATTGCCTTAAAATTGGAAAGTAATTCATTTACTGCTGATAACAAAGCCCGCTCTTCATTAAAATCCCGCATAAAATATTGCCGAACACAAAATTGGTCTCCTTCAAAATATCCTACTCCCACAAGAAAAATATAAGTCCCTGCTCCTCCTGCCAACCCGGTAGTCTCGGTATCCAAAAAGACGGTCTTATTAATATCTATTTCCTTTAACCTATCATCTCTGGCTAAACTGGAAATAGTTTTGGCGGAAGACTGAAAAATTTGAAAAAGTTCAACTTCCCCGCACCTATAATCCTGAGGAAAATAATTTTCCCGCACAAAACTGTCCCCAAAAGGAGTGGAGATAAATTTTCCCGATAATACTTCTTCTATCTTTACTTCCTGATTTATGATATGTATGCTCTTCTCTTTTTGTGATTGGACAATTTTATTTATATTCTTTTTTAACTGGGCAATCTTTTCCAGTCGACTCTTTATATCATCCATAATCAGCTCAAGGCCTCCCTCAAAATTAGAAGAGCACTCTCTTTTCCTTTTATACCCACTTCATCAATAGGCCCCACACAGGAGGGGCAGCCTTTTTCACATCCGCAGCCAAGAATTAATTCCTGAGCTGCCTGCAGTAAAGGCCGACGCAGTTCAAACATCTTCTCGCTAAATCCTACTCCCCCGGGATAATTATCGTAGATATAAATAGTCGGTCCTCCGGTAAAAGGAGAACGCACTTCCGAAACTGCCCTGATATCCTGAGGATCACACATAACATATAAAGGAATAACATTAATAAGAACATTAGATAGGGCTAAAAGCCCGCTGCTTAAATTAAAAGATGTGTCTTCACTTTCCAATCGCTTCAATAGCTCTCTAATATCATCAACCAAAGTAAGCCAATAAGCGGTGGTGTGCATCTCTTCCGGGGGCAAAGATATTTCTCCAAAACCGATATTCTCATGAGTATAAAATTTTATCTTTTTATAACAGGTAGAAATGGTAGTAATGGCCACTTCCCCGTAAGCATGTTCCATATTTGATTCTTCACCCTTATCAAACACACCTAAAACCTTAATATTAGTCTCGTCCTGGGCATCGGTGTAATAATTAACTTTAACTCTCTCTGCATAGGCCTTTTGATTCTGATAATCCAACCTGTGAATAGCATATTGTTCGCCTTCATGAAGATAAATAGCCCCTTCATAAATAAGGGTGGGCACACTGGCCTTATCTACTTCCCCGATAACTTGTTCCTGCTGTTCAGTAGTATCGATAATTACAAAATTATCTACCGAGGCACTACGTAAACTTATCTCCTCAGTGGGATAGACTTCGCTCATCCAATACCATTTCTTTTCCACACAATGAAGTACACCTTCCTTCTCTAAATACTCCAGAACATCCCGAAGTTTTTTAGTTCCAAAATCTTCTCCTTCTTCGAAGGGTAATTCAAAAGAAGCACACCTGATATGACTGACCAAAATACTCAAATTATCCGGGTCAATAACTGCACTTTCCGGTGATTCCCCGAAGAAATAATCAGGATGATTTATTACAAACTGGTCTAAGGGATTGCTGGAGGCAACTAAGATAGCTATTGAACTATTGGATCGGCGCCCAGCCCTTCCAGCCTGCTGCCAGGTACTGGATATAGTTCCGGGATATCCGGCCATAAAGCAGGCATCAAGCTGGCCAATATCTATGCCCAGCTCCAGGGCATTGGTACTTACCACTCCTTTTATATCCCCATCTTTTAAACCCTTTTCTATTTCACGTCTTAGGTTAGGTAAATAACCTCCCCTATAACCCCTGACTATATCCTTAGGCCTCCCCGTTTTGGCTAAAAAATCTTTTAAATAGCTGGTCAGGACTTCAGTAGTCAGACGGCTCCGCGCAAAGATTATGGTTTGAATATCATAATTTAAAAAATAAGCGACAAAACGGGCTACTTCTTTAATTAAACTCTTCCTGATTCCTAATTCTTTATTAATTACCGGAGGATTATAAAATAAAAAATGTTTCTCCCCTTGCGGGGCGCCATTATTATCGACTAAAACAAATTCTTCTCCTACAATCTTCTGAGAAAGCTCTCGAGGATTAGCGATAGTCGCCGAACAGCAAATAAACTGGGGATTCGACCCATAAAATCGGCAGATCCTCTTCAATCTCCTGATTACATTGGCTAGGTGGCTTCCGAATACTCCCCGATAAATATGAATCTCATCGATTACCACGTATTTCAAATTCACGAAAAAATCCATCCATTTGGTATGATGGGGCAATATCCCTAAATGAAGCATGTCCGGATTGGTTACCACAATATGCCCTTTCTTGCGGATAGCCTGCCGGGCGGAAGAAGGAGTATCTCCATCATAAGTATAAGTTTTAATCCCCTCATCTAGGGCTGATACTAATTGATACAATTCAGTTAGTTGGTCTTGAGATAAAGCTTTAGTGGGAAACATGTAAAGAGCTCGGCTATTTTCATCTTTTAAGATAGAATCCAATACCGGCAAATTATAGCAAAGAGTTTTTCCGGAAGCGGTAGGTGTAACTACTACTACATTTTTCTTGTTTCTTATAAATTCCAAGGCGGAAGCCTGATGAGAATAAAGCTTACTGATGCCTTTCTCTTTTAAAATCCTTACCAGTCTATCCTCTATCCACTCCGGAAATTTCTCGTAAATTCCAGATTTAGCCGGAATATGCCTCCAGTCGGTAAAGCGGGAACTTATCTTATTGTATTTTTTTAAGTCATTTAATATTTTCTCTACCGGCATCCACTTAAACCTCATCCTCGGACAGTGTGATACAGGGGACGGTTCTCTGTATTAATTTGGTTTAAAATTTAAAATTATCATTAATACAGAGAACCGTCCCCTGTATTAATTCGAAACTAAACTCTTTACTAAATTAATATTTTTTAGATCATCTTTTTCGTCATGCTTGGGAGTCTCCAGAACGAAAGGAAGGTTTTTTAGATATTTATGATTCACCAACACCTTAAAACCTTCCAGTCCTATATATCCCTTACCAATATGCATATGCCTGTCTTTTTGTGAACCCAAAGCAAATTTTGAATCATTAAGGTGTATCACCTTTAATTGCTCTAAGCCCAAATATTTATCAATCTCCTCTAAGGTCTGCTCAACCCCTTCTTGATGCGAAAGGTCATATCCTGCCGCAAAGGCATGACAGGTATCAAAACACATTCCTATCCTCTTTCTATCTTTCGCCCCTTCCATCATCCTCTTTAACTGCCTAAAAGTATAACCCAAATGTGTACCTGACCCGGAAGTATCTTCCAATAATATCATCGTCTTTAAATTTAAATCTGCACTTTTCTCTAAAATAATATTAAGGGCTCTGATTATCCTCTGAATTCCATACTCTTCCCCTGCTCCGGTATGGGCTCCCGGATGAATAATTAGATAAGGGTCAGGTAATAAAAGGTCTGCTCTTTTCATCTCTTCTAAAAAAGCATTAATTGATTTGAAATAAAGTTCATCTGAGGGAGAAGCCAAATTAATAAGATAAGAGGTGTGAATAAAAACGGGGTTAATATTAGAATTTTTTAAATTCTCTCTAAAACTTCCTACTTCGTCCTTTTTTAATATCTTCTCCCGCCAGGTAGATGCATTCTTAGAAAATATCTGCATAGTATTACAGCCCAATTCCACAGCCCGAACAACAGAATTATCTATTCCCCCGGCGATAGAAATATGGCATCCAATCTTCAATCTCTGTTTCCTCTTTTCTTCTTCAGTTATTTAATTTTACCCATAAAAATTAGAGATTATTGAGAAATTTTATTGACTTCTCTATTTTTATAAGTATAACATATTACTATAATCTAATTAAATAATTATTGGCTTACGCCTTACTCGCCAAATATTTTTTGGCTTAAAAAAGAGGGGAAAGAAATGTATAAACAAATCCTTAAAGAATTAAAAGAACATATGCCTTTTACTGCTTTCGGGGCTGCTACCGGAATAATTCTGATAATATTTTTTCAAAAACTACCCTCTGAATCTTCCTATAATATTTTCTATATCCTTCACCCCATCCATGTTTTTCTAAGTGCACTGGTTACTACTTCTATGTATAATTTTTATCAATGTTACCCTTCCAAAAAAAAATGCAACCTGGGAATTTTAATCTTCATCGGTTATGTGGGTTCTATCGGAATAGCCACATTAAGCGATTCAGTAATCCCCTATCTGGGTGAAATTTTGCTCAATATGCCTCATCGAGAAATTCATTTAGGTTTTATTGAAAAATGGTGGCTGGTTAATCCCTTAGCTCTTCTTGGTATTGGAATAGCATGTCTAAGACCCTCTACAAAGTTCCCTCACTTTGGTCATGTTCTCCTTAGCACCTGGGCTTCACTCTTCCATATTATTATGGCTTTAGGACAAACTTTGAATTGGTTTACTTACATTGGTATTTTTATTTTTTTATTTCTCTCTGTTTGGATACCCTGCTGCTTAAGTGATATAGTATTTCCTCTTTTGTTTGTAAAAACACCAGAAAAATAGATATATCTTCTGCCCGGCTTCCACTTGCCACTTGCAGCAGGCTATAACTTTTTCTCTTTCTCTCTTTTCTGAAAAAGCCAACCTATTATCATTTTTAATCAGAGAGAAATTATTTTTTATCCAGTAAATATATTTTATAATGCCCTGCTAACTGCAACATCAACCAGATTTCATCAAAAATATTATTAGCAAATTTTTTATCCTGATTAATACAATACTCTACTGCTTCCTTTTCAGTTAAACCTACTCCCTCTTCCACAATTAAAAATAATTTACCGGTGTGATTATATTTTTTTTCATTCTTATTTTTTATCCGCTCATTTAAAGAATCATAAAACATTTGGGTTGCCTCAGCTAAGTAATCTTTTCTATCTTTGTTTTTACGGTTATTATCTTTATTTTTTGCCCTCTTTTTCATTAATTTAAATAATCCCCAGGCAGCTTTTGCTTCTTCTTTATTATAATATACCGGGGTAAGTTCGATATTTAAATTCTCTGTACAAATACAAGAAGGTTCTCCTTTAATAGGATCACCCGACCTGACAAAACGATATTCATTTTTATTCTTTTTATTATATTCCTTTAGAAAAGCTTTACAGATTTTTTTTTCTGAAAGTTTGTATTCAATCTCTCTTGTAAACCTGTCTTCTTTAATCAATTTCTTGGGGAGCATTTCTATTATTTTTAACCTCCATAAAAAACAATATTATTTTTATCCACTCCATTTAATAATCTATCTTTTATTGATTGATATTTTGATATTTTTCTACTTAACTCCCCCTCTTCTTCTCGCATTATTTTTGTAATTATAACATATCAAGTCAATTTAAATAAATATAACTCTGAAATTTTCTCGGTCCTGTTTACCAGGAGATGCCCAAGACACTGGGCTCTTCAAAAACAGAGAAAAACAGAATTTTATTTGTAAGAAAGACGCTCATCGATAATGCCCAATAAATATGTAAAATTATCTTTCTTATAATATTCTCTGATATCATCAGCTAAAAGAGAGCCTAGGGTTACATAGTAATCTCTTTTTTCAAATCCTTTGATAATTCCTCTAATCTTTTTTAATTCTACATAATTTGCTGAAACGTTAACGCCCTTTCTGGTTAAAAATTCTATATCAAATACATCTCTTATTTCTTTTCTGTCTAAAAGGGCTCCTATCTTATTTTTCATCATCTGTACCAAGGTGAAAGATTTAAGCAATACCTGCTGGTTAGAATATGGGGAGTAAGCAATTGTTTCCCGAAAATCACTTTCTTTATTTTCTTTTCTTATCTCAATTTTTAATTTTCGGGGGTATGTTGCCTTTTTAATTTCGAACAATAGAGTATAATATTTATTTTGTGCATCAGTTAAATCGTAATCTGTCTTTAAAGAATCTTTTAAATTTATAAAAAATTGATCTATCCTGTCAACCCGGTATGCCCAAAAATCCAAATCAACCGAATATCTTTTTAAACCATAACAAAGCCTCAGCATGGTCCCTCCGCCAAAGATCATATTGCGGAGAAATCCCTTGTTCTTAAGCCAGGCTAACACTTCCATTTCAAAAATCTCTTGCTGTATCAGATCATTCATTGTATATACCTCTCGTAATATATTTTAAATTTAGAGGGATATCTTTTTAATATATTTTCACAACTCTTTCTGTCAATTTTTTCTAAATTTAGCGAACTGAGGCTTAAGTTATATTTCCCTAAATAACTTAAATAAAGGGAATCGATAAAAGCCTTTTCAGGAGAGGCAAAAAATATATTGTTTTTTTTGGAAAAACCAAAGTAATAATCTCGTTTAATTCTGCTATAATTAAATACAACTCCTTCAATGTCTTTTGTAAATGTACGATATAAGGAGATAGATTCGATAAATTTCTGCTGAACCTGAGTGGTATATTCATAAAATGAAAGAGCGGTCATCAAAGAGATATAAGATGGAACCTGAAGGATATTAGCCAGTTCAAACCTTTGATTTGGAGTAATACTATCCCATCTTTCCTTTAATATGTAGAAATTTCTTTTTAGTCTGATAAGGTATTTTTGTTTTATATATCGGGTACACAATACCCGAGCAGAATCTTCGGATATAGATAATATTTTTGCTACATCCTGGTA
>Ga0209986_10004531_pt1 | contig 11745 bp, 16 predicted proteins | sample BlataG_FD_183168 | JGI IMG/M metagenome (GOLD analysis project Ga0209986, IMG submission 183168) | Deep subsurface microbial communities from Black Sea to uncover new lineages of life (NeLLi) - Black_00105 metaG (SPAdes) (version 2) | ecosystem: Environmental > Aquatic > Marine > Oceanic >...
CAATCCTGACATTGGCAAAGGGAAATATTGCTTCGAGTCTCATCACTCAGGAGACAATGGATCTCTGCAGAATTGTCAAGAGGAATATAGAACCTGATGACATATTCTTTATAACGAATCCAGCTATAGGATGTCTTATAACAAGTGTAACAGGAAGATCTCAGATGCAGGGCATGTGGCATGAGGTTCAACCCGATCTGAAAACACCACCTTCAGCAGCGAAACTTTTTATAGCTGATACGAATTTTTTAAATGAGGCCAAAAAAAGAAATCCCGATTTCCTGAGAAATCTGACATACGTAGGAAGGACAGAGAGATATATCGTCTTTTTACAGGAAAATAAATTCATAACAGCTAAATCTAAAATTCCGAATACTGTTTTTCCAAAAATTTTAGCTTATATACTCCTATTTTTAAGCTTCGCGGGCTTGATAATTGATCATCGTTTTAAGCTATAGTTTCTGCAATAACGCCAAAGTTAGTATAGGGAGGATTATTGTGGCGTCACCTTCTATGGTGACATATCTTGCATTTTCTTTTATCTTTCCCCATGATATCCCTTCTCTCACTCTTGCGCCGGAGAGAGAGCCGTCCCATTCGGGTGCAGTGGTAATGTAAACAGCATAGTCTAATCCCCCTCTAAACTGGTTCCACCATATCGTATGGTGCTTCGAGATTCCACCTCCGATCATCAACGCTCCTGTTTTTCCAGCTGAATATATTATCTCAGAGAGTTCAGTTTCATCTTTCAGTGGGTCTACTCTTAATTTGTTTTCCTGAGCGTACATCCATAACTGAAACCCAAATGCACCATCCGTAATACCAGGGACAAATATAGGTATCTTGTTTTTATATGCCCAGTAAACTATGGAGTCTTTGGAGCTTATATTTTTTCCAATCTCCCATATGAGTTCCTTTGAAGAGTAATCTTTATTCTCTATCTTCTCAAATATCTTCTGGAGTTTTTCTTCGAGAATTATACCGTAAGATTCGTTTGGAATCAATACATTTCCTAACCTGTTTATCCCTTCTTTATGAAGTTTAACATCGTCTAAATTGAAGTCTCCATGGTAATAATCTTTCCAGATTCTTGCCAGATCGTGGTCTAAAGTCCCGCACGTAGTAATAATACAATCAAAGAGTTTGTTTTTTATCAGATCTTTTATAACACCCCTGGTACCTGTAGCTATTATACATGCGGGAAATGAAAGGAACTTGTAGCATTCTTCTTTCTCCATTTTTTCTAGAATATTCAATCCCAAAGCCATTTTTTTACCAGTGAATCCACCAGCTTCATACATCTCATCTATTAGATCCTTAACGCTCATATCTTTCCTTATCTTTATATCCTCAACTTTTTTCTGCAAACGATCACCTTAGAAATCAAAGCCTTTAATCAAGGATTTTTTCAGTATATCCCAGGAGCTATCTTCCTGGCAGACGAGTATATACTTCTTTACTCTGGAAAGTTCTTTTGTTTTCTCCAGAGCATCTTCAAAGTTTCCTATAGAATCTATGTATCCAAGCGATACAGCATCACTTGCAAGATATGCCATCCCGTTAGCGTCTTTTCTCACCGTTTCTATATCCATGTTTCTGTTCTCTGCTACTGTTTTTATGAATTCCTCGTATATAATGTCTATCTGCAATTGGAGCAGTGCTTTCTCTTCTTCTGTAGGGGGTCTCCACGGAGCACCAAAATCTTTTTCATCCGAAGATTTCCAGACCCAGTATGTTATTCCTTTCTCTTCGTTGTATTTTGAGTAATCAACCCACACAGCAAGAACACCTATAGCCAATGTCGTGGAGTTTTCATAAGCATATATATATGAAGTTGCAGAAGCAACATAGTATGCTCCAGAAGCACCATAATCTTCGATTATACAGACTACAGGCTTCTTTTCCTTTATATCTTTTACAGCTTTTTCTAACTCTCTCGAAGCGTAAACCCCCCCTCCAGGGCTGTTAATCTTGAGAACTATACCTTTAACGTTTGGATCGGAGCCCACTTCTGTTAACTTCTCTGCCATTTCAAAGTTTTCTATAACACCCTTTACTTCAAAGACCTCTATTCTGTTTTTGTAATATGTAGAACAGTTTACAGCGTAAGTAAGAATAAATATCGCTATTATCAGCGCAGCCGAGATTTTTATGGTTTTTTTAAGGTTGAACTCTTTCATACGATTACCTTTAAATATGATAATTTATAAAGGTTGTTGTATTGGGTAGAGATAAATTATTTATACTTGCTAGAGTTAGATAGAACAGGTGAAAGCGATGACTGAAATGACAGTAAAAATAACAGAGGATCTGAAAGAAGAGATAGATAAGCACAAGGAGATAGATTGGGGGGCTGTTGCCAGACAGGGTATGTGGAAGTTTGTAAGAAAACTGGAAGTTGTGGAAGAGATAGCCGGCAAAAGTAAATTGACAAAAAAAGATGCAGATGATTTAAGCAAGAAACTCAAACATGATATCGCTAGGTATTATAGATGAAAATTGTAGTAGATACCAATATTATTTTTTCTGCCTTAATGGCTAAAGGAAAGACAAGGCAAATTCTGCTGAGAGAAGACATGGAGTTCTATGCTCCAGAATTTTTCTTTAAAGAGCTTCGGAAATACATTAAAGATATTTCTGAGAAAAGTGGTTTAAAAAGTAGAGATGTTAGATATTATTGAGTTTATTACTGGAAAATATTCAAATTGTCCCAAAATCCGCATTTGAACACAAACTTCTCCAAGCAAAAGAGTTAATTGGAAATATAGATCCAGATGATGTTCCATTTCTTGCTCTGGCGCTATCACTGAAACAGGGTGTTATCTGGACTGAGGATAAGGATTTTAGAAAGCAAAAAAAAGTTAAAACCATAACAACTATTGAAATGATCAAGCAATTTGGATTTTGATAATATATTCTATCATATGGTTACCTGCTATATAATTTCTCTCAAACCCTCTCATAAACTTCATTTAGATTTATTTCAAAGATCGCTACTGGCATTCCGATGTTCCAGTTCGAAAGTATCTGGGGATGAATCTCGCCTATATATCCTATTTGTTTTCCATCTATCATGATACTGCCAGCTCTACCTTTTATGAAGCATTTTCTTTCTTTTTCTTCTATATCATATTTTATCCCCAGATTTTCGAAAAACGAATTTAAAATCTCCTTACACTCTGTAAAATTAGCCTTTTCATGGCATATACCAACAGAGAGATTAACTTCTTCCTTTATCTTTCCATTTTCGATCCTGAAAACTTCTCCTATCTCAAATATGTTTTGCGGATATTCATAATGAGTATTTATAGAGTATGTGCGCATTAATCCTTGTATTAACGAGTTTCTCAGGACGTTATACTCCACAGTCAAAGCATTTTGCATCTCAGCTATTCTCTCTTCTTCTAAATTCATTTTTTTAAAGAGATCTTCTTTGTTTGTCAGGACATAATTTTTTATCTCCGTTAATTTAAAACCTATAACCAGATTTCTTATGATCCTTAAAAACTCTTCAAACGGATCGTTTTCACCAATAGTTGATATATTTGGAATCTCAGGCTTGAAGTTGTTAAATCCATATGCTATGGCAACATCTTCTACAATATCAATTTTATGCATTATATCAGCTCTGTATGCAGGAATAAGGACATTTTTATCTTCTATATCATATCTCATTCTTTTTAGAAACTCTGAGACTTCGTTAGAACTTAAATCAAGCCCTAGAACTTTGTTTGTATAGTCTACGTCTATCTCCATCTTTTTTGGGGTCATATCTGGGTATCTATACTCTCTATTTCCATCTTTAACATTTACAGAATAAATTTTTCCCTTTCTAATTGCCAGACTCATTATGAGGATGTTCAAAGCCTGTTCGAGGTATTTAAGCCCGTATCCCGTGATATCTATGAAAAGACTTTTTGTAGTTTCTGTTACCTTTGTATACTCCGAGTTTATTATAGGAGGCATTGATAGAACTTGTTCCTTAGAGTCTATCCAGAGAGGATACTCTTCATATTTTTCCAGAAGATGCTTATATTCCACTCCTTTTTTGTGTTTCTGAAGGATCCCATCTAAAGTCATTTCCCCCTCACATTCCAAAGGTATAAATTTGTAATCTTTTGGCATTGTCGTGTAGCGAACAGGAAAATCTATTTTGTCAAGATCGTGAACACCTATGGCCACTCTTTTCCTGTTTCTTCCATGTGTAAGGTGCAGTTTCTCCTGCACCTGCATTAAGGATTTAATAGCAGCATCAGTTAACTCTACATCTTTTACAACTGCACAGACAGCGTCAGGTCTCACTTTTTTTACTTTTTCACCTATAAAAGCTTTGTATTTAGAGTCATTAGATTTAAAATGATATAATCCGGTCTTAATATCTAAGAATCCCTGAAGTGCCAAAGCAAACCCCTCGACGGAGAGCATATCAGGTCTATCAGGGAATATTTCAACTGTTATTTCATCACCGAAACTCTCCAGTTCGGTTCCCATCATCGGTATTTTCTCCATCAAAATCTTATTATCTATTTTTTTTCCGATCAATTCCAGAAGATCGTCCTTATCAATAGTTATTGTGGGTATTTTCTCACCTTTTGAAAAATAACTTTAATTCTCTCAGTTGTTTTAGATCATTTTTGTAGAGATCCCTCAGATCCACGATATTCCAGTATTCTCTTATTATTCTTTCAGGACCAGGTCCCCATGCAAGCACGGGGATATCTTCTCCAAGCAGAGGAACTACCACCTCGGGTCTGAATATTCCAGCTCCAAATAACTCCACCCACTGTTTTTTTATAGGATGAAATACTTCTGCTTCAACGCTCGGTTCCGTGTACGGAAAGTACGCAGGCCTGAATCTAAATTTTTCGAATCCCATCTTTACCAGATACCTTTTTAAGTACCCCAGAAGCTGCCTGAAGCTGGCATTTTCATCGACTACAATACCATCTGCTTGATAAAACTCGGCTAGATGATTCCAGTCTAATGTTTCATTCCTGAAGACTTTTCCTATAGAGAAAAATTTGGCGGGAATATCGTCTTTACTCAGCTCTGCCAATGTTCTTGCTGATAAACTTGTAGTGTGCGTTCTCAAAATGAGTTTTTTTGCTATGTTTTCATTCCATTTATATCCCCAGCCTTCCATTATTCCGTTTTCATGCATATTCTTCACGCTTTTTACCAGTTCTCTTCTTGGGAGAGGACCTTCTTCGGGATATTTTAAAAAGAACGTGTCCTGCATATCTCTGGCAGGATGGTCTTGCGGCTGGAAAAGAGCATCGAATACCCAGAACTGTGTATCCACTATAGGACCTTTCATCTCTTTGAAACCCATCTCTATCCAGATACTTCTCACATATTCTAAAGCTTGGTTCACAAAGTGTTTTTTTCCAGGGTGTATATTCTTTACATCTGTTTTTATATTAAATTTTTTAAATTCTGCATTTTTCCATGACTGTTTAATTATTATTTCTGGCGTCAGCTGCGATACCTCTTCTTTTAGAACTATACCTTTTTTTATTTCCTGAATCCCGAGATCTGTCAGGATAATATTTCTTTTGATCTTCTCTTTTATTACTATAGCTTTTCTGGATTTTAAAATGTTCAGAACGTTTTTCGGAATTTCCTGGAGGCTCATCTTGCCTTTTTGTAGTTTTTCTAGAATTTTTTCATCTTCTGTTTTCTTATTTAGGAAATTTTTACCCTCCTCGGCAATTTCCAAGAAATTTCTGTTTTCTATCCTTTTAATTCTGGCCCAATTTCTTTTTTTAAGCCATCCAAGTGCAATTCCATTTTCTAGGTGCATCTGATCGAGAAATATTCCTTTTCCTATCTTCCTTAATATTTCTCTTTCAGGCAGCTTTTTCGAAAGTTTTCTTCCTTCATCCGTAATTTTGACGATTTTCTCAGTTTTTTCTTCAATTTTTATCAAGTTCTTAGAAGAAAGCCAGAGTGCAGCTCTCATTACAGCAACTTCGTCCAGTCCTGCTCTTTCTGCCGTATTTTCTACACTCTCTTCTTTATTCTCCTTTAAAGCCATAAGAACTTTTTTTTCGTGTAAACTAAGCATAGAAAAACCTCCTTACTCTATGCAAGGGGATCAAAATTGGCGGGGATCACGCACCTTGTTTTTCATGATAAAAATAGGAGGAGACCCTTTAAAAGGTTTCCTATATCAACTTCATTTATTTTTAGCAATCCACGATAACCTTTATAAGCATATATGCGCACCCATACAACAATGAACTTTATAAGTGAAAATTACAGAGTCATAAAAGAATACAGAAATCTGGTCGAGTTACTTTTTGCAGTCTTTGTCAGTATGCTTGGATTCGGCTTGATCGCTCCTCTTTTACCCGTATACATGCGAAGTTTTGGAGCTACAGGAATGCAGCTTGGGGTAATTATGGCCTTGTTTGGATTGACAAGAGCAATAGTATCATATCCTGGAGGAAAATTCGCAGATAAAGTAGGAAGAAAAAAACTTATTTCTTTAGGATTGCTAATTTATACTGTGGACATGTTTTTGTTTGGCGAAGCGACACAGCTATGGCATCTCTACGCATTACGAGCGATACAGGGAGCTGCCTCGGGTATAGTCTGGCCTGTAGCTACAGTAATGGCGGCGGATATCGTAAAACCCAAACACAGAGGAAAAGCCATGGGACTTTTTTCTATGATGTGGGATCTTGGAATGGTTTTGGGGCCTGTTATTGGGGGGGTTTTATCTGATATGTTCTCAATGTCGACACCCTTTTATTTTACTTCTATCCTTGCATTTACAAGCTGTATTTTAATAATTTTTAGAGTCAGGGAGACTGCGCATAGAAAAGAGAGTAATACAACACCAGTATACAGAAAGAAGCTGACTCCTTACATGAAAACTTTCATAGGGCTCTGCGTTGCAGGGTTTGGAACAGCTTTTGCAATGGGATTCGTTCAGCCCGTTCTTTCTGTTTATTCTAATGAGGTTTTAGGACTCTCAAAGGCACTTATTGGGATAACTTTTGGGATAATGGCACTTTTCAGGCTTGTGACAAAACCTATCGCAGGAGATCTTTCTGACAGGCACGGGAAACGTATATTCATACTCATAGGCAGATCTATTAACTCTGTGTTTACATTCACGATAATTTATGCATGGGGATTTCTTTCTTTGATACCATCTATGATCTTGAGGGGAATAGGTGCTGGAATGGGAATGCCTACAGCTAATGCTTTAACTACAAGCATAGCTTACAGGGAGAACAGAGGAAGAGTAATGGGATGGTACTCTACAGCACGAAATATAGGATTATTCATAGGACCTATATTGGGTGGATGGGCATATGACAATATCGGCAAAACAGAGCCTTTTATTCTCTGTGGGATAGTAGGAATGATAACTGTTGTGGTAATTTTTTTCACTGTTTTTGATCCAAAGGAGGATCTGGAATAATATCAAGTATATCTTTCAAATCTTTTATAACATAATCTGGCTTTATATCAGATTTTCTGTTTTCTTTAATAAAAAGTCCATTCTCAAAAAGAATAGTTTTTGCGCCTATAAACTTTCCCCCTTCGATATCTGTTTTTATTCTGTCTCCTATCATGTAATCCGCTCTTTTTATTATTTTAAAAGCTTCCGGGTTGTTCTTTGAAATTTTTGTTTCCCCAGAGATATATATCTCCTTAAAATATTTTTCAATATCTAGAAATTTTATTTTTTTTCTCTGATACTCTGAATCGCCGTCCGTAATAAGAATGAGTTCATGATCTTTTAATTTTTTCAGAACAATTTTTGCTTTTGGATAAAGTTTAAAATGAGAATAAAAGGCTTTATTAAAGATATCATCCGCTTCCTGAACTGTTTTTGGGTCAGATTTTCCATAACAGAACTCTATGAACTTTTTAATTATTCTGTAGGGATCATCTAAAAGGAGAGATTCATCTTTAACAAACTCTTCATTTTTTCTGAATAACATGAGAATAACAATTTTAAACATTCTTTTTTTAAAAAAGAACTTTAGAAGTTCTTTGATTCCCTTCCGTGCTGCTACCCATGAATTTGCTAATGTATCATCTAAATCGAAAACTATTCTCATAATAAAAGTTTATAAAAAGACATTAAAAACATTTCTCAAAAAAGATAGTATGTTAGCAAAAATAGAGATCATAAAAGGAGATATCACTAAGCAAAAAGTAGATGCCATAGTGAACGTTGCAAACAATTCGCTTCCTGGTGGAGGAGTAGATGGAGCCATTCATCGTGCTGCAGGTTCTGAGTATGAAAATATCTTTATGATGAGGGACCTCACCCATGGGAGCATTGATTCTTCCCATATCTTGATCCCTTACAGGAAATTTTATAAATGGTGCAAAAATTTTTATATGAAAGAATTCATAGGTGGGATATGAATTTAAAGCGTATTATTTTAATTTTTGTCTTGATTTCAACAATTTTTATTTCAGGCTGTATAAACCAAGAAATAGAAAAGGATACGAGTCAGAGTACACCTCCATCAGATAAAAGTGTTCTCATAGCTCTTTATTCAGACGAAGGTGCTGATGATGGCTGTATTCAAGCTACTAGAAGCATGTTTGAATGGATGGGCTATACGGTCATATTGGTAGAAGCAGATTATAGTCTAACACAAAACTTTTTATACTTATAAATCATTATGGATACATGGTTAAAACAGAAATGTATCCCATTGAGAAGAAGATGAGCATGGACGAACTTAACAAGAGAATAAAATCTCTTGAAAAAAATGTGAAAGTTCTGAAAAGGCTTTACTTTGTGAGATATAGATATTCAGGTGATTCTGTTGAAGTGGCTTCAAGAAAAGTAGGAGTCACTAAGATGATAGGATATACGTGGCAACAGAGATGGAATAAAGATGGATATGTAGGTCTAATTCCAAGATACGGTGGAGGTAGACCTTCAAAACTAATGGAGGAACAAAAAAAGGAATTGAAGCTGTTGCTGAAAGAAAGGGATGATTGGAATACAAACGAAGTCAGAAATTTGATCAATGAGAAATTTGGCGTGAAATATTCATTGAAACAAGTAAGAATTATATTGAGAAAGTTTGGAATGAAATACGGTAAGCCGTACCCACGTGATTATCGTCGACCAGATAATGCAGAAGAACTTTTAAAAAAAACTTAGACGATGCACTCAAGAATAAAGATAGCGTAATAATAGGATTCTTAGATGAATCCTCCCCGCAAACTACGGCAAACAGTCAAAGACTCTGGTCGTTCACAAAGCCAGTAATTAGAAAGAACACAACAAAGATACGAGCAAACACATTTGGATTTTATGCTATCAATGGACATAGTGTCATTGATTTTAAAGAACATTCGAAAAAAGAAGATGTGTGTGATTTTTTGAAGCTTGTAAGGATTCAAAATCCAAATAAACACATCATTATGATTCTTGATAACTTTAGATCTCACTGGGCAAATAAAACGAGAGAAAAGGCTTCGGAATTGAATATCACTCTTGTGTTTTTACCTCCATATTCTCCAGATCTAAATCCCATAGAATTCATTTGGAAGAGTATAAAACGTGCGATCTCACCCATTCTCATCGAATCAAAAGAACACTTCAAAGAGTTGATCAGAAATTTATTCATACATTTCTCTAAATCTGTATCATTTGCTAAACATTGGATGGATATATTCTTAGATGAAATTGAAAGTATAGTTTGTTAGGTCTGGGACTATAAATAAACCATGCTTTTACACTTTATGAAAATAGTATTCTGTGCGTCCCGGGTGGTGACATGTACCAGTATTCCCAGGATATTTCTTCAGAAGGCAAAGAAAACATAAGGAATTTTATTCGTGAGGGAGGAAGTTATATTGGAATATGTGGCGGAGCCTACTTTACAGGAGAGAAGGTCATCTGGCAGGGGGATCAAATCCCCGTGACACCCTTAGCGATATTCCCTGGTACATCCCAGGGTCCTATTAACGAAATCGCACCATACCCTCACTGTACTATGTGCGAAGTAAATATAGTGGATCACACTCATGCTATAACACAATCCGAGCAAGATTCCGTACGGATCGCTTACTGCTACGGGCCAACATTTTTACCGAACGAGGATGCCGATATTGAGATCTTAGGGAAGTATGAGATCGTAAATCAGCCTGCAATGGTAGCCTTTGAGTATGGTCTTGGCAGGGTATTCATAATCGGTGCCCATCCCGAATTCGAGGAGGACAGTGATCGCGATGGATTTCCTCCTAGTGATAAATGGGATGATCAGGATTCAGATTGGGAGTTGATGAAAAAGGCGGCTCTCTGGTGCTTAGAGAAATAAATATGTGGATATATCCACTTCGCAACATTTATATAATCTGATAATTTACTGGTGTTATGGAAATTGAAAAAACACTGAAATTATATCTACAAGCATTAGAGAAAGGCAGTTATGGAGATATCATAAAATTATTTACAGAAGATGCCATGATCAATTCTCCTTTATACGGGAAAATAAAAGCATCAGAGTTTTATAAAGAGCTGTTCAAGGATACAGCAAAATCAAAAATAACGTTACTGAATCTATTTACAAGTAAAAATAATAGAAATGTTGGAGCAGCACATTTTCTTTATGAATGGGTGTTAAAAGATGGGACACCAACATCTTTCGAATGCGTCGATGTCTTCAAGTTCTCTGATGATGGTAAGATAAAACATCTCACGATTATTTACGATACCTACAAAACTCGTCAGAGTTTTGAGAATTGCAAAAAATAAAAAAGAGATTTTATTAATGTTGTGTCTCTTTTATATCATATAGCCAGCTAATTTCTTAGCATTATCTTTCGGACCTTCTCTGCCCTCGCCTACCACGATTATGACGTCTTTACCTTTTGCAAATGCATCAATGACGTACATATAAGTAGACCCCTCTATGGTCATATGTTTCATATCGCAGAGTTCTTTTGTAAGCGTATTACGTATCACCCGTTCACCATTATAATCAATTAGTTCAGGTCCACCCACAAGGATGATGTTATACGTATTTTTCATATCTTCCGTTACTTCATTATCATTTATGATTAGAGATTCCGGATCTATTGTTGTTCCTTTTTCCTGAGCCAGAGTTTCCACCGCCGCAGCTATCCATGCCGCTCCTGTGACATCAGTAGCTGGTGCATTTTCTCCCACAACTATTATTGCTATATGTTTACCTTCGGAATCCACAAAAAAATCTTTGGGATCCTTTCCTACAGCTACTTCTTCATTTCTGTTCAAAGCCCATGCAGTTGCCGATACAAGCAACACAGCACATACCATAAGAACAATTAAACCTTTTTTCATACTACCACTTCTTTATATGCAGTTTTATACTGCACTGTTCCTAATATACACTCCCGAGTATATAAACTTTTCTAATCCTCTAAGTATAATAGAAAGATTTAAATGATTTTAAAAAGAGATTAACTATGAAACGGTGGAGCGGATGGAAATCGATCTGGGGCGTTGCAATTGTCCTGATGATAACGGAAGTCGCACTCTTTATTTTTAATTATCATACGCCTGCAAATGAATTACTTGGCAATCTCGGATGGTTAATCCTCTTCGCTGCAGCCTTCTTAGCCGTTATACCTGTCTTCACGTTCCGCAAAAAAGGTGGAGTGCCAGAAGAAGAGAGCTACATTAATACAACTATTATTGTCGATACAGGAATATACGCCGTTATCCGGCATCCGCAATATCTCTCTTTTATTTTGATATGTCTTGGCATCATT
>Ga0209986_10004532_pt1 | contig 11741 bp, 11 predicted proteins | sample BlataG_FD_183168 | JGI IMG/M metagenome (GOLD analysis project Ga0209986, IMG submission 183168) | Deep subsurface microbial communities from Black Sea to uncover new lineages of life (NeLLi) - Black_00105 metaG (SPAdes) (version 2) | ecosystem: Environmental > Aquatic > Marine > Oceanic >...
ATGAATTTACAAAAACTAATATAATCATATAATATCTATATATATTTTTATCCATCTTTATGTTTGAGATTATTAATAATGTATAATAATGATCTAATTGAAAAAATTTAAATAACAACAATTGAACTCTCGTCTAGCAAACAAAATAAATTAATTTAATCAAATAAGTATAACAAGTTTAACAAAAATTATATAAATCTTTATTCTCATATTGATATTAAATTGAATTAATTAATACAATTATTAAAAGGTGTGAATAAAATGGGAACCAAATTTTGCCCGGGTTGTGGTGATCCTTTACAACCTGGTCAGAAGTTTTGTGAAAAATGCGGTGCTAAAATTGATGAGACTGCACCAGTAACTCCTCAAACTGAAAGTGTTGCCAAACCCGCACCGAGTGGTGGCCTCTTTGACATTAACCGAAACTACTATGTCTTGAAAGAGAAATACTGGGATTGGGGATCTGGCGATATCCTTGATGAAAAAGGGCAACCCATCGGGAGAATGCATCGAAAAATACTATCACTTAGAAGAAAAGTTGAGCTTATGGAGCTTGATGGGACTATTCAAGCAACAATTCATGCTAAGATTGTTAGTGCAAGAGGATCTCAAGACTTAAAAGATCCAGAGGGAAATTTGATCGCCAGAATCAAAAAAGCAATTTTGAGTGTTTTTCGCCCTAAATTTTTCTTAGAATCTCCAGATGGAGAAAAATGGTATGAAGCCCAAGGAAAATTCATGGGTTGGTCTTACAAAGTTACAAATTTTAAAACTGGCGAATTAGTTGCAGAGATAGAGAAAGCGGATCGATGGCGTGATATTTTTTTGGGCGGTCTGTTCGATTTTAAGGACACATACGCCTTACGGATTCATGATAATAAAACAGATAGACGCATTTTGTTGGGGTTTGTTTTATCAATAGATAACGTCTTGCATGATAAATAATCTTAAGAAATTCTTTTTTTTTTTACTTCTTTTTTACTAGAACTATTTATTCAAACCTAAAGTAATTATTGAAAGATATTTTATATTAATTAAAAAGATATTTATATAAATAAATAGAAATTATAATAGGTTTTTTACAAATGTCTATGATTCAGCTCTTAAAATTAAAGGATTACATCACTCTTTCAGGGACAATTTGTGGGATTTTTGCCTTAATGGTTGGGATATTGATTGGAGATCTCGCTCTCGGCTTTTTCCTGCTTATGATTTGCCAAGGCTGTGATCTTCTTGACGGGTACGTCGCAAGGAAGCTGAATCAAAAAAATGAAATTGGTAAAGAGATGGATTCATTAAATGATTTATTTTGTTTTGGAGTTGTACCTGCAATGTTAATTTTTATTGGTTATTGTGATGATTTACCCTTTGAATTAATATTTTATCTTCCAGCAATCATTATTTTCATTTTAGGTGCCCTACTTAGATTAGCAAGATTTAATATTATGGATGCTAAGGGATATACTGGAATAGTAACACCATTTAGTGGATTAATGGTTACCATCTTTTATTATGTTGATTATTTTAGCATTCAAACTTTTGATCAAAATAATTTTATTTCAATTTGGGTTCAATTACTATTTCCATTTTTATTAGGATTTTTGGGTTACTTAAATATTACAACTTTTATTATATATGGTGAAGAATTAAAGAAAAAGTCTGGAAACTTAAAATACGTATTTATTAGCGGAGGTATTCTCACAATCGTAATTGGTATAATTGGACTTACTTTTCCAAAACAGTTAGCTGCTTTACCTATCTTGTGTATATTTATAGTAACTTTTGTAATGGGATGGTTTTATATTTTAATCGGTTTTAAAAATTATTTGAATTCACGAAAGAATTTAAAAGAGGAACTTAATTCAACTAGCTAATATTTATGAAAAAACTTATTTTGCCAATCTTTCAATCCAAGATTTCATTCGACTTACTAAAATTTTTTTTAAATTTTCATCAAGTTTTCCTTTACCTTTAAGATCTGTAATCCAACGGCGTATATCATTTAAAACTACAGAGAAGCCTTTATTTTCAAGAATAAAATCATTTAATTCTTCTAAATGTTTTGAAATTTCATTTCCATTTTTAATATCTAATTCATCTAAAATTTCGAAAAATCGAGAGCCAATCTCGGTCCTTTCTCCCTTTAGAACTCCACTTTTAAGAATTTCATCTATAATAGATTTTAATGGTAATTTTTCTTCCTTTTTATCAGTATCTTTAATAAGTTTTTCCTTCTCTTCAATAAACAATGAAATTTTATCGATCTCTTCACCTACCGGTTCTTTTTTTTCATGAATTTCTTGGGTTGGAATTGGAATCTCTACTTTTTCAATTTTTTCTACGATTTTAATTGGCATCTGTTTTGTTTTTTCAAGTAGAAATTGAAATGCTTGATTATTTAATTGCATTGGTGAAGATATGAAATTAAAAATACTTGCTAATAACTCAAATATTTTTTGGCTAAGAGATTCATCAAAAATAGTAAATTTTTCTTCTTCTTTTTTTAAAACTATATTAAAAGTTTTTTCTTGATCGTTAATAGTTTGTTCATACTCGTACATTAAATCAAATAAACTCATTCGAATCTCATTTTCAATCTTCTCAACTTGGGAAGAAATTTCAGTTATATTTTGTTGTAAGCTCTCTGAATTTTTTCTAAAAATTTCAGGTAATTTTTCGTTGTAGCTTTCCTTAAGTTCATTAATTTTTTCATCAATAATTTTATCTATTAATGCTTTTATGTCGTCCTTTTTTTTTTTAAGATTAAATTCCTCGAGGTTATCCATAATTTCTTGTTTTATATTTTCCACTTGCTTTAGAAAATTTTGATAATGTAAATTAAAAACATTCTCTACCATCTCATAAAATTTTCCGGAATTATTTAATAATAGATTCAATTCAGGAACCAAGGTAACTCCATCTTCATAATCAGCCTTCATTAAACTCAAATTTCCTACAATTGTGGTTTTTGCTTCTTGAAAATTCTTAGTATAATTTTTTAGATTTAGTAAAAAACCTGACTCTTTTTTAATCTCTTGAAAAATGCTAGATATTTTATCCGGCAAATCATTTGACATTTGATTTAATTTCGCATTAAACTTTTCATAATAAGTTAAAAATGCACGATATGGGGGTATAGCGTAATAGTAGATTAAATCTTTATTAGAAGATTCTAAGTTAGAAATACACAATCCTTTATTTAATAATTCTTCGATTAAGCTTTTATTCAGTTCTTTCTTCGTAGTATTCATAATTAAGGCGATCTCTTCCCATGTTAAGGGGGATCTCCCAATAATTTTTAAATAAAGATCAATACTACCATCCGAGAGTTCTATTTCATTTAATAATTGAGTTAAAAAATCTTTATCATCATTATTAGTTGTCATAATCAAACACTATTAGTGAGTAATGATTTTTATAATATTTGATTTAGATTTATATATATTTTTATGTTTATTAATGGTTTCAATTCAGATTTTTTAAATTATATAAATTACAAGCTTCTTTTAGAGTATTATGGTTATAAAAAAAAATTTAAATTTAACAAAAATAAAGTGAATTGTGAAAAAAATGGAAAGTGATAAATTAAAGGTTGGAACTGAAGCTTCCTTTGTTCCCCCTTTCGATAAAGGTATTTCAACAGTAAAAAGGCTTGAAGAAATCGGTTATGATTCTTTATGGTGGGCGGATCATTTGATGGCGTGGATACCAGAATCTATTTGGACTCTAGATATTACCAAATTAGCAGTATTTCAGAAAACCCCACATATCTTTTACGATGCGCTTTGTACCTTAGGCATTGCAGCCTGGAATACCAAAAAAGTTCAATTAGGTCCATCTGTCACTGAAACTTTTAGGAGACATCCAGCTGTTCTTGCTCAGTCCTTTCTAACTTTGGATCATATCTCTAAAGGAAGAGTAATTCTTGGCATCGGGGCTGGCGAAGGTGAAAATGTCATTCCATATGGTATCAAATGGAATAAACCAGTAAGTAGGTTAGAAGAATCTATTAAAATAATTAAATTACTATGGGAAAATGATACAAAAGTCGATTTTAATGGAGAATTCTGGAACTTAAAGGATGCTGTTCTCGGTTTGAAACCCTATGAAAAAGGAAAATATCCGCCAATATGGATCGGAGCACATGGAACTAAAATGCTTGAAATGACTGGTAGATTAGGAGATGGTTGGTTACCTGCGGGTTTGGATCTCAATTCATATAAAGAGAAGCTTGGAATAATAAGAGAATCAGCAAAAAAAGCAGGTAGAGATCCAGATGATATTTGCCCAGCATTTTGGGACTATTTAATTGTAGATGATGATCCTGGAGTAAGTCACGATATGCTTGAAACTCCATTAGCTAAAAATTTTCTATTAATTGCATCTACTGAAACTTTTAAAAAATATGGAGTATCACAGCATCCACTTGGTGAAAATTATTATGGATTACTTGACTTTATTCCTACTAGGTTTAATCGAGATACAATGCTAGATGCAATTGAAAAGATTCCTATAGAAATGTGTGAAGATTCCTTTCTATATGGTACCCCAGATGATATTATTGGTAAATTGGAAAAATATGTTAAAGTAGGTATGAAACATGTTGTATTATGTAATATAACATATTTTTGCGATGCTAAAAAAACTAAGAGTTCATTCAGTTGCATGAAGAAGATTTTAGACTATTTTAAAGGATAAAAGATCATATATATTTATGAAAAAATAGAAAATATTAAAATTAAAGAAAATAATGCTTTCATAAAAAAAAGGTTATATATAAATGATTGTCCCCTATACTCTCCCGCTTGATTTGTTAGAAGTATTTCAAGGAAGTTTTAGTTTGATTTTTGCCATTATTTCTATATTTGTAGGATTACGAATTTTATTTAAATATTTTGAATATAAGAGAAGAGAATTAATCCTTGTCGGTATTTCATGGATTGGAATAGCGAGTCCTTGGATTCCTGATTCAATTAATTTTATAATGATTTTAGGTTTTAGTTCTATTCTAACAGAAGAAGCCTATCTCATTATAGGAAATGTTTTTATGCCGTTTTTTATTATTTGCTGGTTAATAGTAATTACCGATTTTTTGTATAAAACAAAACAAAAGTTGATACTTATATTATGTCTTATTTGGACTGTAATTTTCGAAATGATTTTCTTTACATTACTCTTTATTGATTCTACATTAGTTGGAACATTTCTAGGACCATTTCATGTAGAATTTGGTGATTTTATTACATTTACATTATTATTTACTATTGTTGTATTATTAACAAGTGGCTTATTATTTGCTCGAGAATCACTAAAGTCAGAGGACAAAGAAATTAAATTGAAAGGGAAATTTCTCATAATTGCATTTCTTTCATTCACTATTGGTGCGATTTTAGACTCATCAATTTCATTAATTCCAATAACTGTAGTAATTACAAGATTAATTTTAATATCAAGTTCGATAGAATTTTATATTGGCTTTATTTTACCTAAATGGGTAAAAAAATTTTTAATAAAGGGATTAGAAAGGCAATAAATTTAATTTTTCGGAGAAGATAAATAAGATTTAATAAATTTATTAAAAGAATTCTGTAAAAAACCTAAAATTTTTTTTTAATTAAAAGTATTATTATTAAATATAAGACATTTTTTTTAATTGGTATGAGATATTTTATAGGCTAGAACATGATTGAACTCCAGAAAGAAGATGTATTCTTTTTCATTGATATAACAACAGATTTCCTAAAAAAAAAGATAATCCTCAGAGGAATTAAAGAATTAATTGAAAAAAAGAAACAAATCAATATTTTAACAATATTTAATTTACTGTTATTTAAAGAAGATGCTATTCCTTTGTTAATAATGGATAAAACATCTTACGGAGAGATAATTGATACTTTATCTGAAAACTGGAATTATAGAAATAAAACAAGCCTATTTGAGAATGGGATGTTTCTAACTTTATCTGAAATTCTAAAGAAAGCAAAAAAACGTGTTGCAAATTATCGTATTATTGTAATTACAGATAGTCCAAGTGAAATCCCTGAAGAAATGCAAGCAACCTTATTCGATCTTATAAGTAAAGTAAAGATTCTTCCAACTTTCATAGATATTGTAAGAGTAGGAGATAAAAAATTTTATGCAGATGATGTAAAACTTAAAATAATTACAATGGAAACTACTGGTGGGATGTTTTATGCTGATTCTACGGATTATTTTATGAACATTATGAATGTTCTTGCAAAAAATAAAGAAATTCAAAATGTAATTGTTGGAGAAATTAAGAAACATATACAACCAGAAGATAAACTATTTTATGAAAAACTGGCTAGTGATTTACTTTCTCCAGAACCTGGAGAAGAATTAACTTGCACAATATGTAACATGCCCATTTGTCCAATATGTTTAGATAAAAATGATACTCCTTACAAATGTTTTAATTGCAATATTGCATATCATGAATGTTGCGCTGCCCAATATTCCGCACTTAAAAACATTGGTCTTATTCATATTTTTAGATGCGCTGGTTGTGGTACTCTATTAAAATTAGAAGAATCCATTGTTATGGAAAAAGTAAAAAATATTGAACAATTAAAACTTATTGAGGAAGATATTGAAACTTTAGAGGAAAAAAGAGGTGAAGCAGTAAAAACTCCGATTCCTTCAAGTTCCGAAGAATTTATCCCAATATCTTCCGAAACAGAAATTTCAGATGATAATAAGGTTGATCTTATAATTATAAATGGTGAAAAGTCAAAAACTTTTGAAGATTTGGTACCTTCTCCCCCACCTCCACCAACTATTAAGAAAAAGATAAGACCTGGAGGTTTTTTTGGGCCTGAAATAGAAATAGAAGAAAAACAACAACAACCTCAAAAAGAAAAAGAGCCCTCAAAATATTGGTCTCCGGCTGGATCAACAACTTCTCAAATTACTTCGATTACTCAATTAAAACCTCCTAAAACAAAACCTACATTAAGTTTTTGCAAAATTTGCGGTGCGCCCATGAAAGGAAATGATAATGCTTGTAGGGTATGTGGAGCTCCTGTTTAGATTCTTAAATGTTTTGTCCTAGTATCTCTTGAAATATTATTTTTATATCTTTTTGCTTAGGAGGGCAACCTTCAATAACATAATCTATCGTAATTATTTCAGATAGATCTTCTGAATCAATTGTTAAATTTTTTAAATTTTGACCTTCAACATTAAATATCTTTTGCTTCTCAGTCCCGCAAGCTCCAAAAGAAATGATAATATGATTTTTCTTGATACTCTGCCAGGTTTCTAATAATTTCTCTCTATGGATTTTCAATAAACATCCTGTAATTAATAAACAATTGCAATCTTCAGGATTATTTGTTTGTGAAATATTTTTAAACCCATTTTCTTTTTTTTGAAGTAAAAATGAAGTAAGAGCTAAACTACACTTTGAACATTCACCAAGATTCAAGATATACGCCTTTATTTTACCAGTTGTCAATGATTTTTTGGACGTCAAGTTATTAATCATCTTAAAATATGAGAAGTCTCTGAAAATACATAATTTTTTATATAATATTATTATACCTAATTTTTATTAAATATAACTCAGCTCTTCTAATTGAAAATAAGCTTATAAAACTCTATACATCTTTATATATCATATTTTGTCCACAACATTCTGGAACGGGTTGATGACCACAATCTTCTGAACAACAACATAATAAATAACCTTCCTTTAATATCATTGATTGATTACAACATTTTGGAACCTTTATTTCTGAACCACAAATCTCACAAACTAATTTTGATATATTTATCATCTCTTTTAAAAATTAAAAAATAGTTTAATCTTAATTTAATGAGAATGAATATATAAACAAAAATTTCTCTCGTTTATTTTATAATTTCTGAGAGAGATTGTCTTAGCAAAAATAGGAAAAAATAATATTTTTTTATATACTATTAGTAAAAATGGAATTGTATTTTCTATCTTCTTCTTTCACGGGCCTCTATCATCGTTTCCAAAACGTCTAAATCCAAATTTTGCATGTAACGCTGATGACATTTCATTTTTCCAAATATAATGCGATTTTATTACTCGATATCTGTCTTTAATCACTTTTTTTTTTAATACATCTGTTAACATCGATCCTAATCCTTTCTCTCGAAGATTTTCTAGAACCGCAACTTGATATAACCAAAATTCTCCCTCTATATCAACATTTGGAAAACCAACTATGTATCCAACAAGTTCTTTATCATCATTTTCCAATACAAAAAAATATCTTTTAAAACATCGAGCTAAAAATTCATAAGTTCCTGTAATTGAATTACGCACCCATGGAGTAAATTTTTTTGCAACTTCAGTAACTTTTGGTGCATCTTCTATTTTAACATTTCTCAGTTTGACGCCCATTAAAAATAAACTTTCTAAAAATTATATAAATTGTATATCTAGCATATTTTTTAGAATATAAAAAAGTTGATAATCACTTTTAAACGGAATTTCATTATTTTTTCCACGAACTCATTATCATATGAGTGTTAGTCTCAATAATTCCGTCAATTAAATCAATTTTATTAGCAAAAATCTCATATAATTCCTCAGTAGAATCAACAATTAATTCTGCTAATAAATCATAATCTCCAGTTAATGAAAAAACCTTTTGGACTTTTGGAATTTCTTTAAATTTTTCAACAACTTTAATTAAGGATTTATGTTCAATTTGACAGAAGATAAGTGCTGTAAGTGTCATGATTATTTTATAGATTTTATTATATATTCAATTTATGGATTTTATTAATAAAAAGTATTTTTATCTCTTTTATTCCGTTTAAATTCCTAAGTTTATTGTTGACTAAATGGTGAAATGATGAAATTGAATTTGTTTTTACGTTAATCCTTAGATCATATGTTCCTATTAATGAATCAACACCATAAATTCCATTAATTTTTAATAATTTAATAACTAACTTCTTTGAGGATACCTTATTTCTGCTTAATAATAAATAAGCATTTATTTTACTAGTTTTTTCATGAACGTACCTAAGCATTATTGCAATTATTAATAAAAATAATACAATTACAAAAAATTCTATAGGAAAAAATTCATTTAGTAATAAAATTCCAAAACCTAGTCCGCCAATGGGTTCAATAATTGTTAAGATACAATTCCACTGGGGAAATGTAAGACTAAATGGATTCCACTTAACAGAAGCCCAAAAGATTAAGAAATGAGGAATTATAGTTGCACCTATTATCAAAAAAATAATTTCCCAGCGAAATAAAATTGAATTAATATCAACAAATTGATTGAAAAATAGATTTATTTCCTGTGTTAAGGCAGGAAAAATGGGAAATATTTGAATAATTAGCATAGAAGGAATCATTATTCCAATTCCTGTTAAAAAAGTTAATGAAATCTTTATAAAGAGCCGAGGCATTTTATAAAATCTATTTTTATTTATTTCTAGTACTTCCTTTTTAGAATATGCGTCTCGATTTACTGCTACTTGGTAAAAAGTTAAACTAATTCCAAATATAACAATATAAATTAATCCATCGAATGAAATTTCAGTGCCAAATAAAATAGATTCTTGGAATTTTACGAAAATAATCAAACTTATTGAAAATATTAAAATTATGATATACAAACTTTTAAAAATATCCAGTTTTTCTGTTTTAACCCCATGTTCATAAAAGGCTATAATAATTATACTAATCGGAAATCCTACCATTACTAATGATATTGTAGTCAGTTTTAATGCAAGAAAATAAGAAACTAAATGTATTATTATTCCAAAAAATCCAACTATCGCAAAATATATAATGTTTTTCATTCGAAAAAATTCTTTATTTTTAGAAAAAATAAAATTGAATAGTGTTTTTAGTGAAATTGGAGTATTTGAAGTAAGTTTATTATTAATTAGGACCAGAATTATTGCAATAATAAACAAAATTATTCCAGACACAAAAAATCTTAAAAAAACAACCATAAGAACGGAAATTTCATCAAATAAATCTAAAACAACAATGGGGATGAAACTCCATAGAAGGTTTGCTATTATTATATAAGAAATAGATTTGTTTTGCATAATTTTTATTCATATTTTTTAACATATTTAAGATCTTTAGATATCGGACCTAAAGTTTTGAGAGTTCCAGTAAATTCTCTAATTGTATTAGCAAATTTCTGCCCTTCTCCTGCAGAAATACTTATTATTTTAACCCTATTTTTATTTATTTTTAATTCTTCGAGCATTGAAATTATACTTTCATATCTATTTTCTGCTTTAATAAATCCTGTTTTATAATGGCAATCTTGGGGATGGCAACCGGCTATTAAAACGCCATCTGCACCGTTGAATAAAGCTTCAAAAACTAAAGCGGGGTCAATCATAGCCGTACACATCACATGAATTGGCCTAGTATTGGTTGGATATTGAATTTTACTGGTCCCTGCTAAGTCTGCACCAAGATAAGAACACCAATTACAAAGAAATGTCACAATTAAAGGTGACTCTTTTTTTTTATCGGTTATGACTTTTAATTGTTTTATGATTTCTTCTTTAGAAAATCCTGGAACTGTCAACGCATTTTTTGGGCACATGGCTGCGCATGCTCCACAACCTACGCAATTAGCATTAATAATAGTGAGTTTATCTCCCTTAATCTCAATGGCATTAAATCCACAGACATTTTCACATAAGCGACATAAATCGCATAAATCACGGTCATATCGTACAACTAATGGATCTAATTCTATTTCACCCTTAGTTAAAAGAGCTATTGTTTTGGAAGCAGTAGACTCCGCTTGACTAATACTATTGGGAATATCCTTGGGAAACTGGATTGCTCCTGCAATATAAATCCCTTTAACTGAGGAATCTGAAGGTCTAATTTTGAGATGACTTTCTAATAAAAATCCGTAAGTATCTGTTGAAATATTTAAGATTTGTGCCAATTCCTCTGTTCCTTCAGCTGGTTCGATTCCAACAGCTAAGACTACTAAATCTGTAGGATTTTCAAATAAATGATCATCTAAAATATTTTCTCCTCTTATTAATAATTCATTGGTGGTATCACTCTTAATAATGGTTGAAATATTACTTTTGATAAACCTAACTTGAAATTCTTCTCTCGCCCTATTATAAAACTCTTCACAAAATTTTCCTATGGCTCTAATATCTGTATAATATATTACTATATCTAAATTTTTAATTTGTTTTTTAGCTAAAATTGCTTGTTTTACAGAATAATTGCAACAAACTTGGCTACAATATTCATGACCTAGTTTTTTATTTCTTGAGCCAACACATAATATAAAAGAAATACGTTTTGGAATGCTACTATCAGAAGGTTTTAAAATCATTCCCTTAGTCGGCCCATCTGTATTAAGTAATCTTTCCATCTCCAATCCTGTAATTATATCAGGAAATCTTGTATAATTATATTCTCCCAAAATTGATGGATCGAATGTTTTATATCCCGTTGCAACAATAATTGCACCAACTTTAAATTTTTTTGTTTCTTTAGTCTGAGAAAAATTAATTGCTTCCCGTTCTCCACATGCTATTTCGCATGCTTTACATCCTATACAATATTCTTCTAATATATTTGGAATTAATGGTATTGCCTGTGGATATGAAACATCTATTGCTTTTCTTGGGAAAAAAGTATCTTCAACATCAATTGGGCAAACTTCTCTACATATCTCAAAGCACCCAACGCATTTATCTTCAAAAATAAATCGAGGTTTTTT
>Ga0209986_10004533_pt1 | contig 11741 bp, 8 predicted proteins | sample BlataG_FD_183168 | JGI IMG/M metagenome (GOLD analysis project Ga0209986, IMG submission 183168) | Deep subsurface microbial communities from Black Sea to uncover new lineages of life (NeLLi) - Black_00105 metaG (SPAdes) (version 2) | ecosystem: Environmental > Aquatic > Marine > Oceanic >...
CTGGCCTTGAAGCGGAGTTGTTCTTTGGTCAGCACCAAATCTTCTAGGGCCTGGTGCGCTTTAAGTAGTACTACGGCAGCCGGCGCCTCATAAATCTCCCTGGATTTAATACCCACCAGTCTATTTTCCACATGGTCAATCCGGCCTATTCCATGCCTGCCAGCCAAGTCATGAACCTTTTGGACAAGTGTAACAGGCTCTACCTTTCTGCTGTTTAGGCTTACTGATATCCCTTTTTCAAAGCCAATCTCCAGATAAGCAGGCCGGGCCGGTGTTTTCTCCGGCGACCTTGTCCACAGGAAGACATCCTCAGGTGGTTCGTTCCAAGTATCTTCAAGCACACCACATTCAACGCCACGGCCCCATAGGTTCTCGTCAATGGAATAGGGGCTAGCCTTGGTGACAGGGACAGGAATATTGTGGGCCTGGGCATATTTTATTGTCTGCTCCCGTGTCATCTTCCATTCCCGAGCCGGGGCTATTATGTTTAGTTCAGGGGCTAAAACGGCTACACCGACATCAATCCTCACCTGATCATTGCCCTTGCTCGTGCAGCCGTGAGCGACTAAGCTGGCCCTTTCCTTCTTAGCTGTTTGCACAAGAAGCCGTGCCACGAGAGGACGCCCCAGAGCTGTGGATAAGGGATACTGCCCTTCATAAACGGCATTGGCTTGCAGGGCGGGAAAGACATACGATTTAATGAAGGTTTCTTTGGCGTCGACGACCAGCGCCTTTATGGCACCGACATTGAGGGCTTTTTGTCTGGTAGCCTCGAGGTCGGGGACATTGCCGATATCCACGGTGAGGGTGATGACCTTCAAACCATATTGTTCCTCAAGCCATTTTATCGCCACGGAAGTATCGAGGCCGCCACTGTAGGCCAACACTACCTTACCTGACATTTCTTAACCTCCTTCGGAGAAGCCCCAAATCCTAATATCTAAATCCTAAACAAATTCAAATTTCAAATGTCCTAAATTCAGAACCTTCGAGATTGCTTCGTTGCCTTCGGCTCCTCGCAATGACAAGAAGAGGAAATTCTGGCAAGGATATTGTTCTAAAAATCTTCATGTTTTGCTCATTGGGGTTTTGGATTTTGGTATTGTTTAGCATTTCGTATTTAGTGTTTAGGATTTTGTATCTCTTCTAGTGCATCCTTCACAATACCCATCGCTTCGTCCACCTCCTTTTCGGTGATGATAAGGGGCGGCATAAAACGCACAGCATTCGGCTTCACCCTGTTGACCAACAGGCCTCTACTAAGGCAAGCCATTAGCAACCTCTCAGCAATTTCCTTGTTAAATTCCAAAGCTATTAGGAGTCCGCGACCTCTAACCTCAGTGATAAAATCAAACTGCTGCTTCAGGCTTTCTAGCGTGGTCATGAAATAATTTCCAACTCGTTTAACCTGTGCCGGTATATTGTGGTCAATGACGTACTTCATGGCGGCATAAGCGGCCGCACAAACAAGCGGGTTGCCACCAAAGGTAGTGCCGTGCTCGCCCGGGGAAAAGACGGAAACCTCTTCCTTGGCTAAGAAAGCACCGATGGGAACGCCACTGCCCAGTCCCTTAGCCAAAGCCATTATATCCGGCTCGACTCCATATTGCTCGTAGGCGAAGAGCGTCCCGGTTCGACCGGCCCCTGTCTGGACTTCGTCCAGAATGAGAAGGATGCCCTTCTCCCGACACCAGCTTTGCACCTTTTGGAGGTAGTCATCGTCAGGTACGTTCACCCCACCTTCGCCCTGAATTGGTTCCAGTAGTATGCCACAGGTCTTCTCACTGGTGGCCCGCTTGATTGCCTCGATGCTGTTGTATTCCACGTTGATGAAGCCGACTGGCAGAGGTGTGTAAGGTTCCTGAAATTTGCTTTGTCCCGTGGCGGCAGTCATAGCCAGAGTCCGCCCGTGGAAAGAGTTATAGGTAGTAATGACCTCGTAGGCACCGTTGAGTCGGAGTTTGCCATACCGGCGAGCAAGTTTCACTGCCCCTTCGTTAGCTTCAGCGCCGCTGTTACAAAAGAAAACTCTGTCCAGACAGCTATGCTCAACTAAAAGCTGGGCCAGCTCTATCTGGGGCACGGAATAAAACTGGTCGGCTATATGGATCAAAGTTCTAGCTTGCTTTTCCAGCGCCTTTATGACCACCGGAGGGCAATGCCCCAGGCAATTTGTTGCCCAGCCAGCGGTAAAGTCGAGGTATTCGCGGCCCTGGTCATCCCAGGCCCAAGTTCCTTGACCGCGGACCAGGGTTACGGGGACTCTTTTCCCCGTTCTGAGAAATAACTTCTTCTCTAACTCTTGCCAATCATTCTGCGACAATTTTTGTACCTCCTGATTTAGTTTTTTGAGCCTGTCCGGCGATGTCATCAAGTAAGGCGTGGCTGGCTCTGCCATCTATAATACGCACGACCTTTGTAGTAGTCAAGGCTCTGATGCTGGCTTCTATTTTGGGAATCATGCCACCGGAAGCTAAGCCGGAGGTAAGCATATCCTTTGCCCTAGCTAAGTTGAGACTAGGGATCGCTTTCCCCGACTCATCGTGAATGCCATCAACGTCGGTCAAGAATATCAATTTTTCTGCGGCTAATGCCGCGGCAATCTCCCCGGCTGCGGTATCGCCATTAATGTTGAGCAGAGTCGTCCGGCCTTCTACTGAGCCAAAGCTTATGGGTGCGACCACTGGTATATAGTCGGCATCAAGCAGTAACTTCAACAGAGTGGGGTCGACGGCCATAATTTTGCCGACATAGCCCAGTTCGGGGCCCTTTATGCTTGCCCGGAGCAAGTTGCCATCACAGCCACTTAAGCTTACCGACTTTCCCCCCAGGGACTGGATAGCCACTACCAATTCCTTATTGACCAGCCCGCTCAGCGCTGCAGTCACCACCTTCAAGGTCTCGGCATCGGTAACCCTCAACCCGTTTACAAAGCTGGTGGGAATGCCCAGTCGGGCCAGCCACTCGGAAGTCACCTTGGCGCCGCCATGAACCACTACCAGGGACTTACCCTGTTTCTGAAGCTCCACCAGGTCTTCCAAGGTAGTATCGTGGTTGCCTAGCGTACTGCCGCCGATTTTGACCACTATCGGTTTCATGCCCTAATCCTCATAGGCTCCCACTTACATTATATTAGATACTTTGTCTTCGAGATATTCACATAGCTGTTTATCAGCGGTCCACTACAAAGCGCTGTTGAGCCGACATAACAAGCCTCTCGCTCCTTACGTTGATTTTGTTCAAGATGCAGTCTCGATCCTAATCCCTCGAGGGGTTATCAACTTCTCCAAGTATCCCAGGAGGACACTCAAAGCAATGGCTATGGCCGCTGCCGGAGCAGCTCCCTGCAAGGTGATCAACGGCTCCGAGTTGTATAGGCCCACCAGTATGAAGTGACCCAGACCCCGGGCGCCAATAATGGCAGCCAGGGTAGCCGTGCCCACAAGTATAACCGTAGCCACCCTGATTCCCGCCATGATTACCGGCAGAGCCAAGGGTAGCTCTATCTTCCAAGCGATTTGGCCCGGGGTCATTCCCATTCCCCTGGCAGCTTCCAGGACTCCCGGGTTAATGTTGTTTATGGCAGCATAGCAATTACGCAGGATGGGAAGCACTCCCCAGAGAACTAAGGCTACCAACGCCGGACGGATGCCAAAGCCCGGCATTCCCAAAGCCAAAAAGATAGGGATCATAATGGCTAGTACGGCTATGCTGGGAATGGCCATCCCGGCACTGGCAACACCCATTATCGAAGGAGCTAGTCTCTTAAACCGCTCTCGCGTAATCAAGACTCCCAAGGGCACAGCGATGAGGGTAGCTATCAACACTGATGGAAATACCATCAGCAATACATGGCGTTGGGTTTGCTCCCAGATGTCCTCATAGGTGAAGGGTGTCATGACCCCTACCTTATCCATGTTGGTGACCCAAACCGTAAGCCCTGCACAGATAGCCAAGAGCGAAACGAAGATGATCTGGCGCCTCATTCGCTTTCTCCCCCTTGAGCAATCTTACCCAGTCTCTCGCGGATATCGTCGAAGCTCAGCACTCCCATTAACCTGTTACCTCTATCCACTACGACCAGGTTATTTAGCCCGTTGCCTAACATAAGGGAGATGGCTTCATTTAGAACAGCATCTACCGTGACTGTCACAGTGGCAGGGCCCATGCTCTCCCCAACCATCTTCTTCCGTCCCAGATCTGGCTTGCTAACTCCTCCAAGGAATCTTCCCTCCCTATCAACCACCGCCAGCCAATCCATCCCCTCCCGCTCCATCCTAGCTTGAGCAGCTTCTGCCTTCTCGTCCGGCCTTATCATGGATGGAGAATCTCTCATGACGTCCTTCACCCGGATCAATTGTAGTCCTTTAAGGGCTCGATCCGCCCCTACAAAATTCTCTACGAACTCGTTTTTGGGTCGATAAACTAAATCAGTGGGCGTACCATACTGTACCAACCGCCCCTCATTCATCAAAGCTATTTTATCCCCCATCTTGATCGCTTCATAGATATCATGGGTCACAAATATGATGGTCTTTTTTAACACCTCCTGTATCTTTAGAAATTCACCCTGAAGCCTTATCCTGGTTATAGGATCAATGGCCCCAAAGGGCTCATCCATTAGCAGTAGCGGGGGGTCAGCTCCCAGGGCTCGGGCGACCCCCACTCGCTGGCGCTGACCGCCAGAAAGTTCACTGGGGTACTTGTCCATATACTCTCCCGCAGGCATTCCCATGAGCTCAAGAAGTTCCTCAGCCCTCTTGCTCCGTTCCGTTTTGGGCCAGCCCCTTAATACAGGAACCGTCTCTATGTTCTGTTGCACTGTCATATGAGGGAAGAGACCTATATCCTGAATGGCATAACCTATATTTCTTCGTAATTCATCTTCATTTAACTCGGTGTTTTTCCTTCCATCAATATATATCTCTCCCTCGGTAATGGGGATAAGGCGGTTTATCATTTTCATGGTAGTGGTCTTTCCACACCCTGAAGGGCCCAATAATACACACAATTCGCCTTCCTCCACCTCAAAGCTTATATTTTTTACCGCTTGGGTTCCATCGGGATAGACCTTGCTTACCCGGTGTAGCTTAATCATCCCTCACCTCCTCTTTAATCCTTTGGGGGTAACCCATCCTTCCACGCGGTACATAAGGAGGTCGGCCAGGATACCCAGAATGGCAACGAAAACTCCTCCCACAATGATCAAATCCATTCGGGCATTTCTTAACCCCCAACGTATCAGCGTTCCCAGTCCACCCGAGCCAACAAAGGCGGCAATTGCCGCAATGGCGATAGTCGCCACGATGGCCGTCCTCAAACCGGCCATAATAACCGGGAAGGCAAGGGGGAGCTTAACCCTGAAAAGGAGTTGGTCTTCACTCATTCCCATCCCCTTGCCCGCCTCGATTATCGGTGGATCAACCGCGCGAATAGCGGTATAGGTGTTGCGCACTATAGGTAGCTGGGCGTAGATAACCAGAGCAATGATAGCGGGAAGGAATCCCAGGGCCGGCAATTTCAAACCGCTAAGAATAGCTATGAGCAACCCAAACAGGGCCAGACTGGGAATGGTCATGGCTATCTCCGCCAGGTAGAGCACGGTATCCGCCATGTTCTCTCTACCTTTACCGGCAATGTAAATTCCCAATGGCACCCCCAGAACGACTGCTATAACACAGGCAACACCAACCATCTGGAGGTGCTCCAGGGTCAAGGATACCATCCTCTCCGGGTGTTGGACTACAAATTGCCAGGCCCCTATTAATCCTTCCACCCCTTTATCCTTTAATTCACTCCTCTATCAAGCCATGCTCAATCAAGTACTCACGGGCAACTTCTTCGGGAAGCATCCCCTCAAAGTCCAGCTTGTGATTAAGTTCCTGCCAAACTATCTGACATTCAGCCACTATCTCGGGCGTGGCCGATTGGCCTCCGCCGGGGAAGGTTGCCACCAGTTCATCAAGAACATCGGCGATGTCAGGATGTTCCTCCAGGACTTCGTCCCTGACGGAGGGTGTCATATCATATGGCGGGAAGAAAGCCTCATCATCCGCATATACATGCAAGCCATATTCCGCCATGTTCGAATCGGTGGCAAAGACCATACCCACATCAACTTGCTTTTCTGCCAAAGCTACCAATGTCAGCCCCGCCTCCACGGCAAGCACGTTATCTGGATCGACCTCGAAATCGTAGTGCTCCTGGAACGCTGGTAGGCCATCAGGACGAACTTCCCATTCGAGGGTGATAGACATATCGATTTTCACATCGTTTTGCCGGTAAAGCGCCGCCAGATCGGAAAGAGTCGATAGGTTGTGCACTGCCACGAATTCAGGCCAGGAAGCAAAGGCATAGGTGTTGTTATTCCAGAGGGGGTCCAGCCAGGTTATATTGTTGGCCTCGTCTCTCTCCTTGACCAGCTGGTAAAGTTCGTTGTTATCAACACCCGGTTCGTACTCTTGGCCGAAATGGACCATCCAAGCTGTCCCGGTATATTCGGCAATAACATCAAGCTGGCCAGCCTCGATACCGTCTCTGAGTGCCGCAGTGCCGAGGCCATCTACCAACTCAACATCGAAGCCGCGGTCCTCTAAGAGCTGCGCCATCAACTCACCGACAATAAGCTGCTCCGTAAAGCCCTTGCTCCCCACGGTTACTCGCCCTGGTGCCGGACGTCCCACCACCACGACCAAGACCACGACCACGACTAAAACCACGACCGCTCCAATAATAATGTTTCGTTTACTCATCTCTCCTCCATATATTTAGTATTTAATAATTGCCCTTTGAGCCCGGTCACTACATTATCTCATCTCACACCTCCTTTTACCGTAACTAAGCTGACTTCCACAATCAGCCAACAGACCTCTATAGTAACCCGCAATGTGCAGAGCATCGTAGAGTTTTTCGAATTCCCTCAGTAATTTTCCATCGTGTGCAAAGCGTATTTTCCCAACGAGTTTCTCTGCCCACCTGCAGATTTAGGCATTCTTTCCTTATGCACGCCGTGCAAGAATAAGTACTCATTTGCTCAGCATTTCCAAGATATCTTAACGCTTCCTTGATCCTCTCTTCTCAATTGTAGACCCAAAAAGCCTAGTTTGTCTAAGGGAATTTCAATTTTGCCCTCACGTAGTGTAAGCACTATTTATCCTAACATATTCCTCGGAGAGGTCGCAGCCCCAGGCGGTGGCTTGGCCGTCTCCTAAATTCAGGCATAGCCTTATGAGCACATTATCGCTGTTGCCCAAAGCCGATTTCATTTCCGCTTTGCTGAAGGGGGTGGGACAGCCCTGCTTCATGACACAAACGTCATTTAAATAGACATCCAATCTGTCTTCTCTCACCCTTGCCCCGCTTCGCCCGAGGGCAGCAACGATACGCCCCCAGTTAGGGTCGTTGCCATGGATGGCTGCTTTCACCAGCGGTGAACCAGCGATAGTTCGAGCCGCCTGGCGGGCTCCAGCCTGGTCTTCCGTCCCTTCTACTATAACTTCAATAAGTTTTGTGGCTCCCTCTCCATCCCGAGCCATGGATTTAGCCAGATGAGTGCAAACCGCAGTCAAGGCTTCCTGGAAATCGCCGCCATTATCGAAGTCAATAGGTTCGTTACCCGCTAAGCCGTTGGCCAATAAGAACGCACAATCGTTGGGGCTGGTATCACCATCAATACTTACCATGTTGAAAGAGCAGTCCACCGCCTTTTGTAATGCTGCTTGCAGGAAATCAGCACTCACCACAGCATCGGTGGCGATAAAACAAAGAATGGTAGCCAGGTTGGGGTGAATCATGCCTATCCCTTTAGCCACCCCACCAATGGTGAACTCAGTTCCTCTTGAATCCGCCTGGACTGCCAGCTCTTTGGGTCTGGTATCCGTGGTCATTATTGCCCGGCAAAAGTCGTGACCTCCTTCTCTGGTTGGCTTTATCCCAGGAATTCCAGCCCTGATTTTATCCATAGGCAGTGGTACTCCAATTAGCCCTGTGCTGGCGACAAGAACTTCCTCGGGAGATATGCCTAGCTTGGTTGCTGCTAGATTTGCCATTTCCAGGGCATCTGCCAGTCCCTGCCCACTCACGCAGGCATTGGCACAACCGGAATTTACCACTACAGCCTGCGCTCGCTTTTTTGCTATATTCTTCTGGGATAGAATAACCGGAGCTGATTTAATCTGGCTGGTAGTAAAAACGCCGGCAGCCGTGCAGGGCACTTCGGAGCAAAGAATAGCTAAACCAAGCTCATCTTCGCTCTTTATTCCGGCATGCACCGCCCCAGCCAGGAATCCCGAAGCTGAGCTAACACTGCCCGAAGGAATTAAGGTAAACACAAAACTCAAATATAGCAAGAAATGAGAGCAGCGTCTATTTCCAGCGACCTCACAGCCCGGGCAATTCCTTTTCCAGATTGCTTCGTGGCTACGCTCCTCACAATGACAGGAAGAGAGGGTGCCTCACAATGACACAAAGAAGTGAGGTGCTCATAGTGATACTCCGCCTGTCATTGCGAGGCTGACTTCGTCAGCCGAAGCAATCCTGGGGTGGGGCATGTAGAGGAAAATAGAGTTGCCCCCATTTTCACTCAAGCCTGAAGTTACTTTCGCCTACTATCGCGCTCAATTCTCTGGCTAATTCGGGACAGTAATTTATTGTTATGTTGGGCATCTCCAGATTAGTTATTTCACCATCGCTGACAACTGCCAGAGAAACTCTGTCTTGCCCGGGATAACTCTTTAGGATATCCATAATTTTATGGAGGCATTCGATGTCTTTTTCGGCATCGTCCGACTGGTTGACATCTATCATGACATGGCGATGCTGGGGTTCCTTTAGCACTTCTTGCCTCACAGGGAGGAGCGTCGCCTCCTGACAGTTTAATTGCACTTCCCCATCCCTGACCTTCACCACACCCTTGATGCTGAGAATGTTACCCTCCTGCCATAGCCCCTGGGTGCTCTCGTAGAGCCTGGGCCAGGCGATGACCTCAATACTGGCATCCAGGTCTTCAATTGAGGAGACAACAAATGGGCGATTATCTTTGGTGTGGGCCTGGCGTACCGAGACCACCATTCCCCTAACGGTCACCGTTTCATCAACCATGTCCATATTGATTTCACCGCAGGAAATAACTCCTGTTGAAGATGGTTCCCTGGCGAGGAAGTCAAGGGGCTGGGAGAAATAAACCCCTAGCAGCTCTCTTTCCCAGATAAGTTTTTGCTTGGCGGATACCTCTTCCTCAACTTGGGGGTAACCAACACGAGGGGTGGGGGAGCTTTGACCCCATAAATCAAACATGCTAACTTGTCCCGATTCCTTTGCCCTTTGTTTCGTTTGAGCCAGGGAGATAATTTTATTCAGAGACTCGAGTAGCGCCTTACGGCTGCCCAGGGAGTCAAAGGCACCAACTTTAATCAAGCTTTCTAATACTTTCTTATTGATGTTACGAAGGGCGGCTCGATAGCAGAAGTCTTCTATGGACTTAAAATCGCCCCCTGAGTCCCGACCAGACAAGATATGCTCAATTGGGGAAAAGCCGACATTTTTGATAGAAGCCAGTCCAAAGCGGATGGCGGGATTATTTTCATCATCCTTCTCGATGGCGAAGCTAGCATAGCTCTTACTAATGTCCGGCGGGAGCACTTTGATGCCCAACCTCCGGCATTCAGCAATCGCCGAACGGACCTTGTCCATATTATCCGAATAAGTGTCGAGCAAGGCCACCATGTACTCAATGGGGTAGTTTGCCTTAAGATAGGCAGTGCGGTAAGCAATAAGACCATAGCTAACGCTGTGGGCTTTGTTGAAAGCGTAACCGGCGAAAGGCTCGATTAGGGAAAATACCTCCTGAGCTAATTCCGGCGGTATGCCATTTTTTTTAGCTCCGGCGATGAAATTGCGCTCTTCTTTCTTCATCACCGCAGGTATCTTTTTACCCATAGCTTTACGAAAAATGTCAGCCTGGCCCAGGCTATAGCCGGCTAGAGCTTGGGCAATAAATATTACCTGCTCCTGATAAACGATAACTCCGTAGGTTTCTTCCAGAATCTCTTTTAGAATGGGATGGGGATAATGAATAGGGGCAACACCCTGCTTGGCCCTGATAAAAGTGGGAATTTGTTCCATGGGGCCAGGGCGATAGAGCGCCACCATAGCCGCGATATCGCTAAAATTAGTGGGCTTGAGCTCCTTGATATAGCGGCGCATCCCTGAGCTTTCCAGTTGGAAGATGCCTTTAGTTTCCCCCGAGGCAAGCAACTCAAAGGTCCTGGCATCGTCGAGAGGAATATGCTGCAAATCCAGGGAGATTCCACAATTTTGGGCAATAATTTCTTTGACTTTAGCCAGAATGGTCAAATTAGATAATCCCAGGAAATCCATCTTTAACAGTCCCAGGCGGGCGATGTTCCCCATGTGGAACTGAGTCATGACAGCACGCTGCTCACCCTTTCCCAGAAGTTGTAGCGGCACATATTCGATTAAGGGCTCATGCGCTATAACCACACCGGCGGCATGGGTGCTGGCGTGCCTGACTAATCCCTCCAATTTCCTGGCTGAGTCAATAAGGTTACGTATTGCTGCATCCTGGTGATAAATGTCATGAAGCTCCCTGCTCTGTTCCAGTGCCCTATCCAAGGTTATGGTCAGCTCCAGAGGAATGAGTCGAGCTACCCGATCAACCTGAGCATAAGGCATGCCTAAAGCCCGCCCCGTGTCTCTTATCGCTGCCCTGGCTCCCATGGTGCCAAAGGTAATAATTTGAGCTACATGGTCGGAGCCATATTTCTGGTTAACGTAGGCCAGGACTTCATCACGGCGGTCGTCCTGAAAATCAAGGTCAATATCAGGGAGCTCGCGGCGCTCGACATTAAGGAATCGTTCAAAAACAAGCCCATATGCTAGTGGGTCTACATCAGTGACGCCCAGGCAGTAAAGAGCCAGGCTGGCAGCAGCACTTCCCCGAACACCAAAATAGATGCCCCGTTCTCTGGTAAAGGAGATTATATCCCAAACAACGAGGAAGTAATGGGCAAACCTTGTCTTCTGGATGACATCAAGCTCGTGGCTAAGCCGTTCCTTGACCTCTGAGCCGGGCTCTTGGTAACGTTTTCCCAGGCCCTGCCAGCAGAGCTCAGCCAGGAAATCATTAGCTTTTCTGCCCTCGGGCAATTCCACCTGCGGCAGATGTAGCTTGGTGAAATCCAGGTCCAGCTGACACATATTAGCAATAGCTTGAGTATTCTCCACAGCCTGAGGTAAGTCAGCAAACAGTTGGTCCACCTCTTCAGGGCTTTTCAGGTAGAAGAAATCGCCAGCCATCTTCAGCCTTTTTTCATCATAAACAGTGGTATTCGTCTGTATACACAAAAGGAGTTCATGGGCTGGGGCGTCTTTTTTATCAACATAATGCACATCAAAGGTGGCTACCGGCGGTATATTGAGTTTAGTGGACAGCGAAATAAGCTCCTGGTTGATTTGCTCCAGTTCCGGGATAGGATGCCTTTGAATCTCCAGGTAGTAATCACCGAAGACTTCCTTGTACCACGAAGCTGCTCTGGCAAGCTCGTCGTTTCGCCCTTCGAGTATAAGTCGAGCCAGTTCCCCCCGAGCACACCCCGAAAGGGCAATAAGCCCGTCATGATGAAGCTTGAGAAGCTCCTTATCTACCCTGGGCTTATAGTAAAATCCCTCAAGGTGGCTTTTAGTAACCAGTTGGAGCAAATTGCGGTAGCCCTTTTCATTCT
>Ga0209986_10004535_pt1 | contig 11739 bp, 12 predicted proteins | sample BlataG_FD_183168 | JGI IMG/M metagenome (GOLD analysis project Ga0209986, IMG submission 183168) | Deep subsurface microbial communities from Black Sea to uncover new lineages of life (NeLLi) - Black_00105 metaG (SPAdes) (version 2) | ecosystem: Environmental > Aquatic > Marine > Oceanic >...
CTTCCTTTCTTCCTAGGCTTTCTTCTTTTCTTTGCCGCCGCCACCACCACCACCACCACCCTCTCCTCTTCCTCTTCCTCTTGCTCTTCCTCTTGCTCCATATCTATCACCTCCACTACCATAGTTGTTACTGTTATTATCAACCCGAGTGATGGAGAATGAATACACACCTAGAGCTCTACTTCTTTTAGTAGCATTTCTCTTGAACTTGATATGCATCGAATCTCCTACTTGCAGACTACAATCATTAATCAAGTCAGCCAAGCTTATCAGCTCGTAGGATAACGGTATGCCCACCGTTGACCCAGGCCTGGTACGGACCTGAACTGGCCAGGAGGATCTAGTGGCATCGCCATTCTCTAGAATAATGGTTGGAGTTGGATTATCCCAATTTAAGGATGCAAACAGCACTTTGCCAATGTCATCTAGATGGAAGGGAGGCAGGGAAGGGAAGGAAGGAGTAAGTGTGAGTGGAAGAGTGTTATTTAAAACGGGCGCCCGACATAAGAGGAGGATGTGAAGAACTTACTTGAAACTTTGATGGTGGAGTCTTGGAGATTAAATTTATCCATTACGATGCTGAACTCTGGCTTGAGATTGCCTTTGCTACTGTCTGGCGAAGGAAGAGCTGGGTCAGTGTCCTTGATCATTTCTGGATTACTGTGATTCCTTTAAACCAGCTGAAGAGGAGCAGTTTGAGTGCAACATCTATGCAGCAATTTGAATGCTACTGGTGATGCATGCGTATGTGCTTGATGAGACTGCTATATCTATAAACACACGCAATTTAAAAAGGGAAAACGCTATCAATTAATGGGATTTTATTTTTATTTTTTTCTATTCCCTTTCGTCGTCCATTGGAAGATGTTGCTATTCTTGTTCTAGTATGCACTCCTTGAAAAGTATTTAAAGTGGCGATCATGTAGAACACTGCATATATTTGACACCCAACAACAATACACACATCCCTCCGCTTTCTCCCACTTTCCAAGCTCCCTCCCCTCTCTCTCCATCTACTTATACACAGCCTTTATAGGAACACCAGACGCAGCCAAAGCAGCCTTCTATCCCTCTCTCATCTCAAAGAATGCTCTATACATCATCTTATTCAATACAATTAATAGGGGCAGTATGAGATTTTATCGTCCGTTGATCAACCACTGCTGCTTCCCCCAGAAACCCATAGTCCTTGGCCTTGTTCAGCCTCCCCTGTTCACCCAGCTCTACTCTGAATATACCATCAACTGGAGGCACTGCATTAGATGAAACAACCCAGTATGAATAGAAGTCTCTCACTGCTAGGATACTGATGTTGTTGTTGTTGCCAAGGTCAGTTGTTGATGTCTTTGGCTGCCTTGCAGAGGAGGAGGCTGTACTGCTACCACCTGGAGGTCTTCATCTCCCTCTTCCTACCTTCTTCTTCTTTGGTGGGAATAATAATGATGTTGGAATGGTGGTGATCTCTCTCTCTCTTTCTCTCTCTCTCTCAACAACCAACCATTGAATCAAGCTCAACTACCTACGTATATGTCTATCTATTACATGATTGCCTGCCATATATAGAATGCAAGGTATAAACCTATTCAACTGCAACATATATCTACATATCAACCAAATCAATATTTAGAAACGTTTACTATATTTCAACTTTTTCAACCTGTCCCTCTCTTCCTTCTTCTCCCTCGCTTTTGCCACCTTCTCCTCCCTCGCAGCTGCCTTTGCTTTGATCCTTGCCTCCAACGCAGCCTCATCCAGCTCTTCATCGCCACATTCATCACTCTGAGCTGACATCTCACTCATACTGGCCAATGACGCCACAGATGACACTGTCGCCAAGCTGGCCATTGAAACAGATCCTGGCAACTGAGGAGCCCCCTTCACCGTCACCCTTCCATTGGCAACATACCATTCCTCTCCACAGCATGCACTCGTAAATTCAGAATTATGCGAAATCATAACGCAGGCTCCTTGAAAGTCTTTAATTGCAGCTGCAAGCGCTGCAAGCGACTCTCTGTCCAGGTAATTTGTAGGTTCATCCAGGACCAACAAGTGAGGCTGACTCCACAGAGCAGCTGCCAGCACTAATTTCACCTTCTGGCCTCCGCTCATGCCTTTAATTGGGTTGTGTGACGCTATTTCTTCTTCTAGCCCAAAGTCTGCCAAGTGTGCAATGGCAGCTGGAGTGGTGATTGGACGGTACGATAAAAACACAGCAGCTCTGGAATCCATAGTTTCCACCAGCTTACTGTGCCCTCTCTCTGCCAACACTGACCTGGGCAGCCACTCATTCCACTCAACCCCCAAATTAACATAACAAACTTCATATTCGTATTCTTTTCCTTTACCCATACGTCTGCTGTTGAGATAATCGATCACCTTTTCGCCAGCAGCAATAGCTCTTTCTCTCTCTGCTTGTTCAGCCACTGTCAGCTTCCTGGTCACTTTATTAGCCGCCTCTTTGTCTTCTCCACCGCCATACCTCCACCACAGGTAATTCACTGGTGTCTGTTCCAAATGCTGTTCAATATGATGAAAGGCATGCTGGGCTACAAAGGAAATACGCAAATTGGGATGCTTCCATACAATCCCTTCATCAGCCTCAGTTTCTCCCGTCATCATCTTAATCAGCGTACTTTTACCAGCTCCATTAGCTCCCAGTACCGCCACTCTTGAACCCAAAGTCACTCTCACGTTGACATCTTCCAGTGTTTTGCCGCTTCTCCCTGGGTAGGAATAACTAGCTTTTTGAAGCCGGAGAATTGTCTGAGTCTTGGCTTTGATACCGTCTAAGAAACCAGGCTCGGGGAATTTGAATTTCAACGTCGTTGCGTTGTCTAATTCATAATACGTCCTTGCTTCTGGTTTCTTCTTCACAAACTCGCTCAGGTTTCCTTTATAGAGAACCAGTTTACGTTCTTCATAGTGGATAATATCTGTGCAGGTGGCGTCAAGGAAGCCAGAGTCGTGGGAAATAATGAGGCATGATATTTCAGGACTATTAATGAGATAGTTCTGTAGCCAAGCCACGTTCTCCACGTCCAAGTGATTTGTAGGCTCGTCCAACAGAAGGATATCAGCATTCAACAGCATAGCACGAGCCAGTGCAAGCTTCATCTTCCACCCACCAGACAAACTGCTCACTGGTCTCTGTCTAAACGCAGTGCCAAATCCAACTGATTCCAACACGTGCACAGCACGGCCTTGGGCATCCTTTAAATCAGGATCTGATATAACATAATCCAACACTGAAGATTCAGCTTGAGATGCGTCAATATCGTGATTCACCATAACTGTTCTCAATACATCTTTTGGAGGGAAGCCTTCTACCTGTCCATTATTGATTGCTGTGAGCAGCGTGGTCTTACCTACACCATTCCTTCCACAAAGAGCATACCTGTGTCCTCTTTTCAGTCTCAGAATGGCATTCATCAGCAGAATTCTTCCTCCATAGCCCAGACTGAACTCACAATTACACAGCTCATTTTCAGCATCTTCATCGTCGTCTTCATCTCCAGCATGGGACAGGCCCATGTGGGTGATGGCCCAGTGTTGCAGCTCTCTGGCGGCTTCTTGTGCTGATGTGTCACCCATGTGAGGGAGGAGATATGGAACCACTGCTGCTTCCCAATTTCTTGCAAGTCTGATTTTGCTTCTGATGAGAGAAGCTCCCAATAGGGCACAATAATCCACTACTGGCTTGATGGTAGCAGCAGTAGTTGTTGCACAGTCGGGTGTCAATTTGCTCAATATAGTAGTCATGACAGCAGCTACATCAGATGCCTCTGCAGGAACACCCCTTGACTCACACTGCATAGCAGCAGCTGCTTCGATAGCTTTCAAAGAATCATACGCTTTGGTACACGTTTCACGCAGCTCTGGGTCGGCAGCTTCTTCCTTGACTTTGGCCAACATTGGTATTAACTTGGGTAAGAATGGTGTTGCTTCCACTGGATCTTGCACCATTTTGGACATATTGGTTACAATAATGGTAGCTCTTCTCTTTACGGTGGTACTTCGCTCTCTCAGAGCTCTTTCCAGTAGTGGAACCATCACTGCAAGTGCTGCATCTTCAATAGTTTGAACAAATGTAGTAGCAGACAACTTACCAATGAGGTCGGGGACTTGATCGTTATGTGTTATACAAGAAACCAGAGCAGGAATGTGGGGATCCAAGTCTCTATTACCTGCCACTCTGCAGGAAGCCAACATTGCTTCAGCTGCAGCCTTGGCAACGTCCTCTTGAATTTCAACCATGCCCTCAGTGAGGAGAGGAATGAGGTCAATCATAACATGTCCCAGTTGAGAAGGAGCTCTATTAGCCAGGTCTCTAATTAACAATAAAGCGGCAGCTTTGCTTTGAGGCTTCTTTGCGGATGAGTATACAGCGGTGAGGATGGCCAAACAAGCTCCTGCTGCATGTGGATTGATGGTGGCAATGAGAGCTCTCCCTGATGCATCAGCCAGTCTTCTGACTGGGATGATTCTGTCTCCCGAACGTTCCAAAATGGTGGAGAGAAGGGGGAGGAGGTAGGGTTCCAACTGTGGGGAGTTGCACTTAGCAAGGTCGGTAAATGCGATTAAAGCTGCTTCTCTGACTAAAGGAGGGCATTCTTCTGATAGACCAGTGGCTATGGTGGTGATGATGTTGTGTTGGAGGAGTACAGGGAGGCCGAGGTCCTTGAACAGGCCTGCTGTGCCTTGGCTGCTCCCTTGTCTCCAGCTGCGAGTTGGGTGCTGAGAGAGGCTGCGGCTGCATTTGCAGCAGATGGACCGGAACCTTGAGTGGAGATGAGTTGCTGCCACATGCTCTCTGTGGTTGGTGAAGTGGCGATGGCTGCTGCTGCTGCAGCGGCGGTGCCATTGCCGTTGAGACTGAGGTTGCTCAACTGGTCGGCGGTGGCGGAGTGTGTAGATTGTGGAGCAGTGGTCTTGGCGGCTGGTTTGTTGGCGCGAATAATTTTAATACCTCCAGTTGACTTGAAAGCCGCCTTGGAGTCGTTTGGTTGCACCATATTTTATCCCAATGCAACGTAATAAAACAAACGGTGTTATGTAATGTAGTTGGGATGGTTTGTTCTGGGGAGGCAACTTGCCCTTTGGTGCTTTTGCTATCTATCTAGCTGAGTTCAGTACTTTCAATCAAATACGTGTATTGTTACAGACAACAAAATGCGTGCAATAACGGGCCGCCAAGTCATTTAAAAAAAAAACTCTGCTCCTTCACTTTTTCTAGTCTCTTCTCTGTCTCTCGGTCAGACCTTCGCTTCAGATCCTCCTTCTCTTTCATGCTCTCTTTGTTCTTCCTCCTCCTCTTCCCTTACCACCACCACTTTTCAATGCTTTAAAAGGAGTAGGACTCATAGCCATCTTACTCACCAACATCATTGGTATCACCAAGTAAGGCACATAGAAACCCAGTACCTTTGCTCTATCATACCCTCTGGCTTCATGTGTAGCCAAGGTGGTCAATATTGGTACCATACTCTCAATCATCATGGAGCCTACAATAATAGCCGGAATACGGATCCAGTTTCTGCGTTTGATAAAGGCGTAGAGTGCAGCGATGAAAAAAGGGAGTTGGATGTAGAGCTCTGCTGTGACGAGGGATTGATACCAGAGAGGGTAGGTGATGAAGAGGGGGTCACGGTAGGTATTGACATAGGTGGTGACGAGGTGGCGAGCTGCTGATGGGACTAGGAATGGGGGGATCATGGCCTGGAGGAAAATGGGCGAGGGGAGAGGTGGGGGAGCGACGAGCGGGGGAAGGATCAGACTATTTGAAGTGATCAGAAATAATTCCGTGGGTGTGCCGGATAGTCATACCTGGCAATCGACGAATAAGACGATTGGAATATGGATGGTGAGGAAGATGATGAAAAATAATTCAAACAAAGGCCTCATATTTTTTGAATCGATTTGTGCAGTTTGATTTAATTTATTGGCAAAACAGAAGATAATTATCACTGTGCTGGACTTAGAAACATTGGTATGGACTTATACATTTGATTGATGGTATGCCAAGGTTCAGCGGCTTTGACAATTGTTGATGAGCCTACATGGTTGCAACGACAAAAATACAGGATCCTCTACTTTCTCCCTACCTTTATATTCTTATAGCCATCACCATCATCGACTGTTACTTCATCATATGCATAGATAGAACCACTTATCACATAGTAGCAGAGTACTACACCAATGTAGTCAACTCCAATGGTCTAGCTATTGACCCAGAAACCAAACAAGGCATCCCTTGTGGCTCTAAACGTCCTCCTACCCAGAGATTTAGAGGGAAAACAGCAAGAGAATTGAGTGTACTGATCATAGAAACGGATCGCAAGGTAACGAGAGCTCATCCTGCTAATTATTTAGGCAGAGAGTTTCAAAAAGCTGAATTTTCAAAAAAAGCTGTATCCTTCGCTATACGATTACATACAAGATTGATGGAAGAGGAAGACAGGGGTGATGGTGGGAGGGGGGGAGGGGATATCTCTCTCTTCCTGTCTTCTCATTCCTGTCTTCTTAGCTTTCCCATGTTATTTCACTTATTGAAATGCAAGCATACATGTACATCCATTCAACTTACAAGACCTACTCCTAATCCTTATTCAAATCAATTCAAAGACCACCTTTAACAGGCTCCTCCTTCTGATCCACAACCACACTCACTTCCACATCAGCAATAGTATGCCTCTCCAACGCTGCCAATTTATCAGGCCCATACCTCCCCAAAATAAGCCCCTCTTTCCCTCCAACCTGCCTATCGATATACTCCTTCTTACTGCTCAGCCAGTCTCTCCACTCTGCCCCCAACCTCGACCTCTCTGCCAGCAACTCTGCATCTGCAGAGGCCAATAAAGCTTCATCTTCCTCATCGTATCTCTTACTGTATTGCTTTAGATTCTTAACAATCTTCTTCTGTTCCTCCTCTGACAACAGCGTAGGGGGTCTGGGTCTCCATGAGAGTTGGTAGAACCTGTCTCTATTGGTTTTATACAACTGTTGTCCTGCAAAGGACCATATGACAAAGCCATTTTCCATTTGATTATGCGCAGTGACAGCAGTAGAAAGGTACCTTCCAGTGGGGTCCCATGTGACCTCTGTAGCCATGAAGTGCTCTCCAGCTCCCATCAAACTCATATCGTCAACATCCCAAAACTCCAGTCCCCCATTGTGCCCCTGACCGACGCCAGCAAGGACCAAAAACCTCCCTGCTGGAGACCAGTGAAGCTGAGTGGCTTGTTTGTTGGGCAGCGTGTGGAGGTGTGTTGTGCCCACTGCTCCCTTGGCATCCTTCATGGAATAGATTGATAGGCTGGGGCGTTGGACTTCACCGTGAAGAATGGCGAACCTGTGTCCTTTGGGTTCCCAAGCAACAGTCAGGATCTTCTCGGCCTTGTTGGGCAGTTCCAGCATGTCGACTGGGACGTTCTTCTCTCTCAGACTGAACAGCTCCAGGTTGGTGGTGGTGCTCTTCCTGGTTTTGGTCCATTTCTCTACTCTGACAGCAAGATAGTCACCTTGAGGGTGCCAATACTTCGCAAGATCAGCCACTGAGAACAAGTTCTTAGCTCTTAGTGTTTCGCGTTCTGGGCATTTGATCAAAACCACACTGGCTGGCAAGTTGCCGTTTTCAGCCTGGTAAGCTGCAAATACTGGCTCAGTGGGACTCCATTCAAAGCTTTCTATAGCTTCCAATTTAATTGTTTTCTTATCAAGCATTCCCATATCAGGTGCAGCATATACTGCCACACCATTGGCCTTCAAGTGAGCTAAAAACCTAGGAGTACTGGGATCCCCACCACCGCTCCATTTGAACGCTGGCCACTGCAGCAACCCACTACCTCCACTACGAGCAGCTGCTCCAACTGCATATTCTGCTTGAGGACCTTCAAATGTTCTCAACTTTCTACCAGTCCTTGTTTCAAACACATGGAGGAGAAACTCAGGGCCTGCTGTTTTACCACCACCTCTGGGAGGCATTTCTGAATACGTAAGGAGGTACTTTTCGCATGGAGAAAAGGCAATACGTGAAGCACCAATATGACTAAACCTCTGCAATCTCTCCCACTGGTCTCCACCCCATACAGCCACACCTTGCCTGTGCATTGTAGCCAGGATACTACCACGGGGACCCCATTCTACAAATGTCTCCGACCAAAAGGAGCGTTTGTAAACAGCGTCTCCTTGTTGCCTGGCTGGATCATTCCAGTAGATTTCAGTTTCATCACCGAATCGGATGACAAACTGGTCTCTACCTCTCTTGTCTGATAGCCAAGTAAACAGGTCTTCCCCTTGCTTGAAGGGGTGGGTGGCAGGCTCAGTGTAGGCATCGGGGGCGTTGCGAATGCGTTCCCAGTCATCGAGTAAAAGGGCGGTGAACTTGTGGTTTTTGTCTAATTGGTAGCCATGGAGGGCAATAGCAGCTGCTCTAGCCATTTCTGGAGTGTCATACTCTACAAATGCATAGCCCTTGGTAGTGTTAGAGGCATCTTGAGGGTGGTGCAAGCCTCCTTCGCGGACGTTGCCAGTTCCAGAGGCGAGCTTGCGGAGGATGCTAGTAAGCTTCTCATACTTTTCTTGCGAGACTTTAGGGATGTTGTTGATAATTATGACATTGCCGAATGCACTGTCCTGTTGGAGGTCTTCTTGTTGCGTATCTGCGTCATCATCACTAGCAATGTCCATGTCATCACCTTCTGGGAGCATAACGTCGTCATAGTTGAAGTCACCAAAGGGGAATCCTTTAGGTTGTCCCTCGAATAACTTCTCCTCTTCAGGGCGAAGTGTTATTGCTGCCATATTTTCTAAACAAAATGGCCGTGATGAATCCTGACGGCTGTTCCTTGTTCCCTCTTCTTATTTCACCAAATTGTTCTATTACGTTGAATTTACTTTAGTGGATATACTTTCAAATTCAAAGTACTTTGGGCACCATTTCATCTAGTTTAGTCTTGCAAAAGCTCCTCTCACCGCTCCTGACAATCGTCCAACCTTCCCATGTTCTCTCCTCACCTTTTATTCTGATTTATCTTCAAAACTTTCAATAGATCACTTCCAACAACAATCTTGCTGTCCTTATTGCACTCATATCTTGAGGGGTCAGCAGAAATACCTGTCTATCAGAATGCTTTCGTTTGGCAGTGACAAACGACAGTATGCACATCATTGCTGACCGATGTCGGCGTGAGTACACATCATAAGAACGAGACCTGAAGATCATCTGATTGCATTCTTTTCGGTATCGTTGCTTACTCCATAGATGATTGTTACAGTGTATATCATCAAAACAACCCCCCATAGTTCACTTTCCCAATGAATCAGAACCGATCAGGTGGAGGACAAAGTCCACACGAACGATACAAGCTCCTAGACCTCATTGGATCTGGAACATTTGGCCAGGTATACAAAGGGTAAGTCAATGATTCCATCAAATACTCAACTGCAACACCCAATCCCGTCCCAATTCCCCACAGCTCGACTCTTCACGTCTCAATCTCAACTCTCTCACCCACCTCCCCTCACCTTTCCTCTTCTCCTTTCAGTTACGACACCGTAGCAGATAGAAATATAGCAGTCAAAGTCATAGATCTAGATGACATAGAAGAAGATATAGAACAAATCCAACAAGAAATAGCCATCCTCAAGACATGCAAGTCTCCCAACATCACCGAGTACTATGGGGCAGTGTTGCTCCCCGGAACCGCCAGGCTAATGATTGCCATGGAGCTACTAGCTGCATCAGTCGCAGATCTCCTCATCTTCCCTACCACCATCCCCATCCCCACATCATCATCATCATCATCATCACCATCACCATCATCTAATAACCAAAACTACTACCTTCCAGAGCCTCATATAGCCTATATTCTGAGAGAAGTACTGAATGCCCTTGTGTATCTCCATGCAGATCATCGGATACACAGAGACATCAAAGCAGCCAATATACTGCTATCAGATCAAGGAGCAGTGAAAGTATCGGATTTTGGAGTATCTGCTCAGCTGACTGGGACCGCAGCGAAGAGGAGGACATTTGTTGGGAGTCCTTTGTGGATGGCTCCTGAGGTCATTGCTCAGACTCTGCCTACCAAGACAACACCAAATACATCTACTACTTCTCCTGGCATTAATTCTACTAATGCTACTAATGCTAATAAGAATGAAGAAGTGGGTGGCTATGATGAATCAGTGGACATTTGGTCACTTGGAGTGACAGCTATTGAAATGGCAGAAGGCAACCCCCCTCACTCTCACCTTGCCAACATCCAAGCACTGTTTGCCATCGTGAGAGAGCAGCCCCCCACCCTCGCTAGTACATCAAGTAAAATGAAGAGTGGTAGTGGGAGGGCGTATAGCAGAGAATTTGAAGATTTTGTGTGCCTGTGTTTACAAAAGGATCCTTCTCAACGGCCCAGCGCAATAGATTTGTTGATGCATCCGTTTGTGTGCGTAGCGGAGAAGCCAGGAGACATGGAGGCAAGGATTGCTGTCTGCGTAGAAAGAAAGAGAAGAGGTACTGTGATGGGCGGTGGTGGTGGTACTGTGATGGGTGATAGTACATTGGGTGGTACTGTCAAGGCTGGAGCAACGGGTTTCTTTCCCAGCAGCAAACCACCACCACCGCCTCCACCACCACTGGCCATACCTCAACCAGCAGGAGAGGCAGCAGTACCTACTCCGCATGGTGGGGGTGGGGTTCAGAAGAAGATGGCATTAGGAGAAGTGTTGATGGCTACTGGGAGGAGGAGGAGTAGGTTGAATAGTAATAGAGATGGAGAATTGCCATTGACTAACTTTCTACTTGCTTGTTGGAAAAACTCTATGTAAACTATGAGAAGTTATAGGAGTAATAAAACAAAGCATTGCTAAATAATAGTGTACCATCATCTCCACAAGAACTTAATGCGTGAAGAAGACTTTGCTATTGAAACAGATGATGGTAAGGGTAATGGTGGTATCTTCTGAACTGGGAATTTCAATCAGTCCTAGCTGGGTCAATGCGTGCCATAGTTCCATTTTTCCCATGCATATCAACTCCATGAAATGTAGAATTTGATCGATAAATGAATACTTATGATCGCTGAATGATTTCTCAGAGGGAAACCCTTTTGATTTCCTAGGAAATTCACAACCCAGGCCTGGATGTCGTTGATCAGATGTTCATGGCAATGACTTGATTAACTATATTCATGTTCGAGAGCGCTGCAACGGCATAGCTTGTCCACACAACTCTCCATTCCATCCCCCCCTTGCATTTGCTTCTGCAGCTCTCTTCTTGAGTTTTGAACTATCATGACGGATATAGCCATGAATATATTTGCTACACAGTGGGCCACAGTCCATTCTGTAGAGTAGTGTTACTATTAGTACTGTACCATCATCTTCATGTATTAGTCCATTAAACCTATACTCTACTGTAATTGTTTAATCAATGCACATCGTTACAACTCCTAGCTTAACAGAACTGCACATTTATTATTAAAATTATGATGAGAGATCTGACCGAAGGATAAAAGGTTGCAAAAATGGTTTGTCTTCAGAAACTTAGGGTTCAGGCCTTTCCTTCCTACATATATAGATTTAACTCTCACTCTCATTTTCAATCACAAAAAGAAAAAAAAAAAAACAGCCTAAAAGACATGCATAATGGAACAACGCCTCCTAAAATGGATCACCAATCCTGCTGTCAGACATGGACGTATTTAAAATCTCCTCTCTTAATTGGTCAAACCCTGGCCTTTC
>Ga0209986_10004537_pt1 | contig 11737 bp, 10 predicted proteins | sample BlataG_FD_183168 | JGI IMG/M metagenome (GOLD analysis project Ga0209986, IMG submission 183168) | Deep subsurface microbial communities from Black Sea to uncover new lineages of life (NeLLi) - Black_00105 metaG (SPAdes) (version 2) | ecosystem: Environmental > Aquatic > Marine > Oceanic >...
CACATTAAGATTATACGATAAAAAAATAACTTTGTCAATCCCCTATCGTAATTATAACACCCGATCATAAAAAGATAAGAAATTTCAAGAAAATTATGATTAAAAACGCTTATATCGGAATTTCAGTATATCCTTTGACAAGATCATATACGAACAGCCATCTTCCAATTTGCCTGATTCTTTATAATCACCAACAACCAAACCTCCAAGCTCATCATCCTGCCATTTTGCAAGTGCTTCACCATGAACTAAAGGTAGGATGCTGGCAATATCTGCACCTTCCGGCACTTCAAGGCTATTTCTTCTCATCCATTCATCAAAACCTCTTTCGATTGGTGCACGGAAAACTACTTCGATCTTCATAGTTCTATTATATCAACTTTGATATTTTTATCAATTTCCCAGAAATACCTCTGTCTGGAGGATTTTTTTCTACTAAACCTGAACATACAGCGAACCCGTTAAGCAATGTTGCTTGGCAGACCTGGAATATTCGTTTTACAGAATCCCTGCGGACTTATAGTCCTATGCGAATTCAACAATTGCGACCATTACAGAATATGTGTGTTGAATTTGTGACATCTTGACATTTATCCGTGAAGTTACTATAATCTAATGGAGGTTTTTTGTGCAGATAGATGAACGTAGGATGATGCAACGCTGTTTTCAGACAATATTTCTAATTCTGCTGTTTCTACTTGTTTTTCCACAGTTGGTCCATGCACAGGATTCATTAAACGTACGCTGGCTCGGTGGCTGGCCCTATGGTCAGGCCGCCCAGTTAAGTGCGGCTGAAATCAACGGTCATAAGTACTGCTTCCAGACCGCAGGCTGCGGCGTGCTCATCATTGACGTTACTGATCCTTACAACCCGTATAAGGTTTCCCAGATTTATGGTCAGTCAGATCGTCCAAGGACCGATTGTGCATACGGTCTTCTTTTCCTTGCCGAGGAAGAACTGGGTTTGACTATTTATGATGTTAGCGATCCTAACTCGCCGGTATATCTAAGCCGCTGTGCTGCTGCCTATGCGGTTGCAGCGGTCTATGTACGGAACCACTATGCGTACATTATCGACGGTCCAGAGATGCGCGTGATCGATTGCACAGATCCTTATGCGCCTCACGAAGTAGCGAGCTGTGAGCCGAATCCATCAGATTGGTGCAATTGCATTACCCTGCGCGGCGATTATGCGTACTGCACTGGTTTTGGCTATCAGTTGTACGTGATCGACATATCTGATTCACTCAATCCGTATCCCTGTTTTGACACGATTGGCTTCAGCAATGCATATCATATTACAACATCGGAAGACCTACTCTTCATACCTCACCACAACGGCCCTACTGGCATTTATGATCTTACTGAGCCAGACCATCCAGTCCGGTGCGGCATCATTGAGATGCACGGTGTGGGCACCTGGGTTGAGGTTCATGATACACTGGCGTTTCGTCCATACAAGGACACGCTTACCCAGCTGTACTATTTTGGTGTCTATGACATATCAGATACTGCAGCTGTTGTTCGAATCGGCAGCATATCCATACCCGGATACGGTGGTTATGGGATCGTGTACATGGACGGTTATGTGTATTTTTCTCATGGTCGGGGCGGTCTGCGCATCATTGACGTGTCTGATCCGACAAACCCTTATGAGACAGCATTTTACGAAACACCCGGGCATGCTCGTTCTATATATGTAAAGGATAATTATGCCTATTATATGGGTGAGCAACTTTTAACCATTGTTGACGTGTCAGATCCGCAGCAGTGTGTGGATCTGGGTACCTGGTCGATCCAGAATGAGCGGATTAATGAGATACACGTACAGGGAGAGTATTTATACGCGACTGATGATTCAGGTGGTATGAGCATAATTGACGTAAGTGATCCTTACAACCCTGTGCAGACTGGGTATTTCTCCCAACCCCAGACCTATTATAGATCGTATGGAGTCTGGGCGCAGGATACCTTTGCCTATGTATCATACCATACTTCATCACTGGGGCTTAAGGTTCTCAATGTGGCTGATCCATACAATCCATTTGAAGCCGGGGAGTATACTGGTGTAGGTTGTCAATATAATATTGAAGGTTCTGGAAATCACATCTACTTAACAGATGTTTACGGACTGCACGTCATCAATGTCGAAGATCCAACTGCGCCATATCAAGAAGGTCACCTAGATGCAATGCTTGGCCGGATATCATTGGCAGACAATTATCTTTATATTTCACCATGGGATTCCCTGTATGTCGTTAATGTTTCAAATCCAGCAAATCCATATCTGGAAACCATGTTTCCCATCAAGTCCCGAGACGTGTACGCAGCCGCCAATAACTATGTGTATTTAACAGTGCTTGGAACTTACACGGTGCGTATATTTGATTTTTCCGACATCGCATCGCCCATTGAGCTGGGCTATTATAACGATATCCCACACGGATCCCCGGGTGAACGTATTTTCTACGCCAATGATTACATCTATGTGTGTCAATGGTACGGAGGATTACACATTTATGAGTATTACGGCACAGGTGTTGAAGAGATGACGACCAGCACGAAAGAAAGGCAATTGCAGGTGACTTATGCAGGCAGTAAGATTGAAATAATGTATTATCTTGACGCTGCTTCTTTGGTTGATATGTCAATTGTTGACGTGGCAGGCAGAGTGATCTGGCAGAATCGGCAGTATAAATCACCGGGTCTACACACAAAATCGATAGATAAAGAAAAATTCGCCTGTGGTGTGTATTTTCTTGTCGTGCAGACGCAGGATTGGTCGGATTCGCAGAAAGTATTGATCATCCAGTGATTGGGTCTTCATGTGTTGTAAAAAAGGGGATCCGGCCCAGACATTGGACATTTCTGATAACCAAGCCAGCACGACGGACTGGTGGTCCGTCGATTCTAATCTCTTAAGCGCTGCGGACTTATAGTCCACTGGGAATTCAACAATAACAGACTTAACACAAATACGTGTGTCAAATTGTTTAATAGAGTTGAGTAGTATTTTACTCTTTAAAGATCGTTTACAATTTGATATAATCGTGCGGTTGAGCAGAAGCTGAAAGCGAAAGTTCAGCAAATGCAGGAGGTGATTGCCTGGTTAACGCAGGAGAACATTGAGTTAAAAAAAAGCGCTGGGGAGATTTGAAGAAGATGTGGGTAACACAGGCGGTGCGCGATGAGATTGTGCAGACGATGACGATGTATCAAGTAAAGACGCGGTTTCCGTTGTGCAAGCTTTTGGCCTGGGCGGCTCTTCCTGGGGGCAAGTTCTACGATTGGCAGCACCGATTGAATCGTCCGAATCGACATAATGGATTAATTCCCAAGGCGCATTGGTTATTACCGTGGGAAAAGGATGCAATTATCGATTATGCAACGATGCATGAAACTGAGGGTTATCGTCGGATGACCTATGAGATGATTGATGCGGATGTGGTGTATGCCAGTCCCTCCAGTGTGTACCGGGTGTTAAAGGCGGCCGGTTTATTGGCTAAGTTCATCCCGGTGACGAGCCGGAAAGGCACCGGCTATGTGCAGCCGACTGCGCCGCACCAACAGTGGCATACGGACATCAGCTACGTGAATGTCTGTGGGACGTTTATGTTCTTGATTACGGTTCTGGACGGGTTTAGCCGGTATATTGTGCATCATGACCTGCGGGCGAGCATGGAGCATACCGATGTGATTTTGGTTGTACAGCAGGCACGGGAGAAGTTTCCCGGGGTCAAACCGCGGGTAATCTCGGATCGTGGTGGTCCATATATTGCCCGGGAGTTTAAGGAATATCTGCGGAATGTAGGTTTGAAACAGACATTGATCTCAGCCGGCTATCCCCAGAGTAACGGCAAAATGGAGCGATTCTATAAGACAATCAAGGGCGAGTGTATTCGTCGGTCGAGCTTTTTATCAATCAGCGACGCCCGGCGGATCATTACCGAATTCATTGTGTATTACAACGACAAACGGTTACACAGCGCACTTGATTATATTGCGCCCTTGAATATAATATTGGGACGGAAAGAGGAAATTATTAACAAACGGTATGAAAAACTGGCCTTAGCAAGGGCAAAAAGGATGGAATATAATAACCAATTTTCCACCTTAAATCAGACCCCTGTTTTGTCCGATTCCCGCTGAACCAGTACAAAACCACGTACTATCATCAACGTGAAAAGCAGATATTGGAAAGTATTGCTGTGCAAAAACAAGGCCACCTACTGCTAAACATAGTAGTATCTTTTTCATGATTCCCCCCTATTTAATTTTTACTACTTTCTTTGTAACCTTTTTATCGTCACCAACTAACTCTACAAAATAAATACCAACAGGAACTACCTGCCCATCTTCATCGTTACCATGCCAGATGATATGCGTAGGGGCTATGGCGTCAGGTGTAAAGCGAGAAAAGATTTTAATCAACCGTCCTGAAACATCGTAAATCTTCAATTCTATTTGGCTCTTGGTTCTTGGGGCTTGGAACTTGATCGTCGTTGTTTGACGAAACGGATTAGGATAACACATTAGTGTAATTGCCAGTTTAGAATCATAGAATTCTTGAATCCCTATATAATTTCCTGCAGCAAAATAAATATCAGGATTTAGTATACCATTACGGTCTGAACACCAGGCAACAAAAACCTGTCCCTCCTGATTGACCGCAACTGATGGGCTTGTATCCCAGGCATTGCTAATTCCCAAAAGGTCATTCACCCGCACATCAGATTTAAAGATCATACCGCCATCATCACTGTAAGAAAAATAGATATCATAGCCTGTTGAAGTAAAAGTCCTTGAATCATACCATACAACATATACTCTGTTTGAATCATCAGCAGTTATACTTGGATACATTCCTGCACCTGCAGTACTGTCACGAACTCCTACATCATTTCCAAAACTTAGCCCACCATCAGTACTTTTATTAAAATAAATATAGTGATCATCTCGACTATCACGCCAGGCACAATAAATTATGCCGCTTTTATAATAAATACTTGGCCATCCAGCAGTAGATATCGTATCGTTAATACGGTAATTTGTGCCAAAGGCTTGGCCATAATCAGCACTACGACAGAAATATACTCCAGAGGCAAATAAAGTATCTCGAAAATCCTGCCAAGCCACATAGACGTATTGTCCAGAGTTATCACACGCTACCACAGGAAACCATTGCTTGGTTGTGTCAAAGTCGTCATTAACACGCTGTGCAGAAAGGAAACTCGCACCACCATCGGTACTACGCGCAAGATAAATATCTTCATCATATTGAGGATTTCTGGTATCTTGCCACACTACATAAACATACTGACCATTTGAATCTACGGCACATGCACAATTAGTCTGTCCTTTAACTACTGCACTATCATTAACCATTATCGGAGATGTAAATGAAATCCCACCATCAGTACTCTTTGTAAAATATATGTCACGGTCATTATCATTATCACTCTTAGTGCAATAAGCAACATATACATTGCTAAAGGCATCAAGGGCTAAATGAGGTAAAATACAATGAAGTGTATCCCAGCCCTGACTTATCATCAAATTGGGACCCCAGGTATTACCCGCATTTGTACTTTTGGAAAAGAATATTTGTGCATTATTATCCAATGACACTTCATACCTGTCGTCTCTCCAGACTAAGTAAATAGTGTCCCCTCGACAGGCAATTGCGCGTTGAGTCGTATAGTGATCGTGTATCCCTGCCGAATCATCATTGACAATAATACTGGGCCCGAACACATAATTGTCCTGGGCGAAGAGAATGTAAGGGTAGACTGTAATAAGAAGTAATATTGCAGATATACATTGGTGCTTTATCAAATACCTGGCACTCTTAAATTTAACATTTATCGGTAATAACTTCACTATCTCCTCCAATCATATATTAACAGAAAAAAATTACTTGTCAATAGGGTACAGGGTACGAGAGAAAAAGGGTCGGCTTTCGCCGACCCCTATTTTGTGCCATATTGTATAATAGATTTTAGAGGAAAACTCTTTTTGGTCAGTATCTCAGCCATATTCATAAAATCCTATAGCAGTCTTTTGCAGAGCGCTACCAATTGCTGTCGCAGGGACGCTACAAGTGTCTCTTACTGACCATCTAATATATAATTGCTGAAACAGTGAATTTAGCGCAGAAAACGGCTTTTTACAGATCATTTTAGGATTATAGCATAGTTTAGACACTCGGTGCTAAAGATATAGCGGGTATTCTTCAAATAGGCATCAATATTTTCCAGGAAAGATACATCTTGCAGCAATCAAGTCTGCCCTTCTGGCGAAGACTGCTTCATATTGTCACGCTATTTAGATACTAACTCTTATCGCACTTTTTTTGCCATTACCTCCTTCAGATATCTAACCTCGGCCCAGAGTTTCTTCAATTCAATTTCCATTGCTGGTTTATTCGTATTGGCAGTTGAACTGTTCGTATCTTCACCCGCCCAGAGATATTGTTTACCTTTGTTATAGAATGTTATTGATCCATAACTTATTGACTTATTGTAAGCATTCACAACTTTTATGATATACCTGCCAGGTGGATGTATTAAATCCATGTCTTGTTTCAATATAGGCAAAGGCGGATCCCATACATTGCTGTGTGCTTCCCATTTTTCGTCAAAGTATGTATGGGCTACTTTCTTGTAACGACGCTTACCGGTAACGGGGTCTCTTTCTTCTTTTAGAATATAGGCAACCACGTCGAGTGTATCCACGTCGATAATCCTATTTCCAAACACGTCACCCAGTGTTTCTTTGGTGAGTTCATATCTTTTATTCATGATATATGCCTCCTTTATTCACTTATTCACTTAAGGTCGGCAGAATACACTGCCGACCTTAAGTGTGCTTTTTTTGTGCTCTTACTAAACCTAATAATACGGTATGATTCGGAAAATCCCCTAAAGGTCAGAATGGTGCGGTGCTTTGTATTTATTGACTGTTTGTTATTTCTGATGGAATTGCAGAAGTTCTCAAAAATGACTGAATCGGATCCGTAGTCCGCTGCTCTATCCAATTGAGCCACGGGCGCTTTTAGCAGCAGATACTAGGCAGTAAGTATTAAGCAGTAACATATTCATACTAAACCTAGTTATCTGATTATATTCATCTCGCAGTATTAGTCAACGAAGTTGATAATATTAACGAACATAACGCTTATTGCCCGTCATGTCCCTATTGACAAACAACTACAAATTGTATATAATCAACTACAAAATGTAGTGGAGTGACTATTATGATAGAAAAATTAATTTCATCAAAAGCACGGGTAGAAATCCTGAAGCTGTTTCTATTTAATACACAAAACAGGTATTACCAAAATCAGATCTCGAATCTAACCAATCAGCCGATCAGAGCTGTACAGCGCGAACTCGGACGACTTGAATCTATCCATTTAATCAAAAGGTACTCTGAGGGTAACCGTGTCTATTACCGAATAGATACGAAGTGTCCAATATTAGAAGAACTCAAGTCTATATTTTTCAAAACAGTGGGTATTGCTGAGGAATTGAAAACCCATCTTCAAACAAACACAGATATTACCGTTGCATTTATCTATGGTTCATATGCAAAAGGGCAAGAGAATTCAACAAGCGATATCGACCTGATGGTTATAGGAGAAATCTCATCGCGGAAGCTATCAAGCATTCTAACTAAACCAAAGAATACTCTTGGACGGGAGATTAATTATGTTGTATACACTAAAAGGGAATTCAAACAAAAATTACAGAAAAAAGACCATTTCATGAAATCTGTGTTGAATGAGAAGAAAATTTTTCTAATAGGGACTCAAGATGACTTTAAAAAAGTTGTCCGCTCAAAATAAACTACAACCACACAGAACATCAAAACAAGAAATCAGTAATCTATTCTTGGTGATTAAGAGAGATTTAAAAGATTCCAAGGTCAAAGGACTCTCCCTTGATAGGAAATTCGCAACCACCTATAATGCGGTTTTGCAGAGCGCTACGATATTACTCTATTGCAGCGGGTATAAACCAAGAGGTGCAGGTCATCATTTCATCGTTTTCCAGGCCATGAAAGAGATCTTGGGGAAAACCTCTCATGATCTTGCTGATTATTTTGATGCGTGCAGGTCGAAAAGGAATATAACTGATTACGACTATGCAGGCACTGTATCAAGGAAGGAAGCAGAAGAATTAATAAAAGAAGCAATAAAATTTGTCGAGGTCGTGTCCGATTGGGTAAAAACACATTACCCGCAATATCTGAAAATATAGGATTACGATCCGGAAGTTTTTCTTGTCATGAGCAGTGTGATTAAATTAAAAAAAATGAAAACGGGGGAATAACTGCGGGACGAAACCTTTCGGATGACTGCTCATCTGTAGAATGTCAAGCCAGCGGTATTGAGTTTATCGAAATGACCTGCCACCTTTTCCGATATTCCGATATTGAGCAAACAATAAGGGAAAATGTTGAATGTTGAGATTTGACCCCAATTCCCCTTTAACCACTCGGCGTCATCTCCCATCCTAAGCCACGCTCAAATGCATCCCGCACCGCATCCTCAGAACGAGCCCATAGCCGCCATACATTATCACTACCTTCCATCACTTGTCCCAACTGCTATCAATTTGTACCTTACCTAACCGCCGAAATAGATCTATTATCCGCTGACTCAGTAAATTAATACGTTTCATTAATAATGCATACTCACGCCACTTATCTGTCTTCTTCTTTAGTTCCCCAACCTTATTCCGCGGTATGTAAATCAATTGTGTCTTACCTGCAATCTTACGTGAAAGATAATAAGCCGGGGTACTCCGCTTCTTCTTTTTTGTCCCTAAAAATCGTTCAATCAAACATGCATTAATCATTACTCGATGCCGTAAGGCTAAATCTTCTAAACAATCACGTTTAGCCTTTAATGAACATATCTCTTTTCTTGTCTTACTTGCCTTTATCTTATCCATATCAGTATTATATTCATTTTACTGATACTGTCAAGACTCTTGTTTAAAAAATCTGGAAAAAGTTTAAATGCTGCTCAAAACTTATTGTCTATTAATGAATTGATTTACTTTCGATTTTTCTGGCAAAATTTTTATGGCTCGGGGAAATGCAAAAAATCACACTTTGGATCTTGACTTATAGTAAATTATCGTTATAATTTATTATAAAAACCTATTTTGAGTCTATTTTAATGAAGTTTTTTAGGATAGCTAAACTGTTACCATGAATTTATATCTTTGCGGAGCAAAAAAAAGGAGGAAAAAATGAAGCAAGTCAAATTGATGTCTTCACTGATTCTGATTATTATAATCGGAGTTATCGTGGATTGCGGTGGAGAGGAAAAAGAAGGACCAAAGCAATCCTATGCTGTTGGCGGCGTGTTTAAAGAGGTATGGAACGGACAAATTGATAATTGGCGTGGCGTCGCAGTTTTTGGTCCAATGATACCGCATGTTACCATTAATGACGATACCATTCCATGGGATTTCGATTTGGATTATTACTATGAAGCAACTGGCACCTTCTGGGATTCTGTGCCACTTACTAATGGTGGTAAATATGATCTTAAGGTTGATTTTCTTGAATATGGCGTTCTTGAGGCATCAGCGACATTACCAGGTGTATTTTCCATAAGTCCAAGCGGTATTTATTATCTTCCAGTTGGTTCTGGATTCAGTGCTTCCTGGACACAAGCAGATAGTGCGAACTGGTACTTGGTGGACTTCTATATTGATTACCAATATTATTATGGCGGAAATTATGATTGGTATTGGTTTGACACCTCTTATATAACTACAACAACTTCCTTTTTGGTGAGTGGTAGCCAACTCTTTCCATATCAAATGGATTCAATAACATACAGTTATGGTCGCTTCAGTGTTGACGCAGTCAACGGTCCAATCCCTCAACCTGGAAGTTATGGCAATATAACCGGTGATGGTTACGGCTTTTTCCTTGGTGCTTATTTCCCAGAAGGGACCGAGATTAGAATTCAGGGCACATTATTTAAGGAAGAAGAACACGAAAGCCGTGCTGATGCTTTCTTCAAATCATTGAAAAAATTTCGTCCCAAAGAATAAATTAAATCACGAGGGGAGCAGAAATGCTCCCCTCAGAATGGATATATGTTAGCATTTATTATAATTTTAATCAGCGCAGAAATATCGGGTTTAGTGCATAGTGACACCGAAGAACCTCTCCCTGATGTTAGTGTTGTAATCATAGGTTCAAATTTAGGGACAGGGACTGACTCAACTGGCAAGTGTTTAATAGAAAATATACCGCTTGGAAGATACCTTGTTGAAGCAAGTATGATTGGATATAGACCAGAAACGATTACAGTGAATATAGAAGAAAATCGAACTTATTACGCTAATTTTAAACTCAAACCTATGATAATTGAAATGGATGGCATTGTCGTTACAGAAAAATTATATCCAACAGTTCGCAGTATATCATCTACGCAAATTAGTGACCATCCGGAAAGTTTCTTTATCCAACGTGTGCTGGCTTCGTCTCCAGGAATCGGAACGATGGAAGATTATTCTGCTCAGATATGTGTGCGTGGTGGCGACCCTGATGAGAATCTCACTATTATTGATGAAATTGAATTTCCCTATCCAACCCATTTTGGTAGATTCGGTGGCGATGGCGGAGCTATAATGATTGTTCCAAATGTTTTTATTGATAAGGTTAATTTTTACCCAGGTGGTTTTCCTGCAGAATATGGCAACAAACTTTCGTCAGTTATTGATATAAAACTGAAAAAAGAAGAAAAAGATTTCATTCCTTATTTAGATGTTAATCTTGCTGATATGACATATGCAATTAGTTGTCCATATTGTTTTATTTCTTATCGCAATAGTCATTTGGGTGTTATAAATAAAATACAAAAATTGATTGAAAATCAGGTATCTTTTCCGAAATATGAAGATATTTTTTGTAAAGCAGTTTTCTACCTCGGAGAGAGAAATAAATTTTGGCTATTAGGTAATAAAGCAGATGATGAATTATATTTTAAAGGTGAATATGATGTTTCTAAATATGGCGTATATCTCAAAGATATTGAGTTCCGACAGAACGAAAATCAGAATACAGTTGGCTTGGTCTGGCAATGTTTATTTTCGAAAGATGTTATGTTTTTAACTTCATTATCAAGAAATTCTATCCAGTGGAATATTTATCAGAAAGGTATAGGCAAGGTTGACGCTAATATATATAGTGCGCCTTGCAAGTTTGCACTGAAGCATAAATACATAGAGTCGGGCTTATCCTATAAGTATCTGCGATTTTATCACTATTTAACACTTTTCCCTGATACAACACCAACTAATATTGTTATCCCCGGTGATACTGTCCAGGGTGCTGATGAATCCTATTATTTGAGTGGATATTTTAATGGCAATTTTTCTGTTTTTAAAAATTTATCAATCATACCCGGAATTAGAATGGATTACTTTGAACTAATTGATAAAAATGTCATTAATCCAAGAATAGCAATAAATTATAAGTTAACAAATCTGACAGATATAAATTTTGCATCTGGCAAATTTTCACAAATGCCACGATACGATTACCTTGTAATAAATAAAAATCTCGATTATGAGAATGCCTACCATTTTGTTTTTGGCATAGCACACTTCCTGAATGATAAAACAAAAATATCTATAGAGGCTTATACAAAATTTTATAATAATTTGATTTCTATACCAACCGATTCCAGCGATTACTTTTATATTAA
>Ga0209986_10004538_pt1 | contig 11734 bp, 20 predicted proteins | sample BlataG_FD_183168 | JGI IMG/M metagenome (GOLD analysis project Ga0209986, IMG submission 183168) | Deep subsurface microbial communities from Black Sea to uncover new lineages of life (NeLLi) - Black_00105 metaG (SPAdes) (version 2) | ecosystem: Environmental > Aquatic > Marine > Oceanic >...
TTCATTTATACCGTTTACTACTATATCTACAAATTTAGGTATAATAGGTACTGGTTTCCAGTCTAAATTTAAATAAGATAAATCACCATTTATAGATAATTCATCTTTATATTTTTGAACAGATTGTTCACCTCTAGCGTATAATCTTAGTCTATTATAATTTTGATAACCTGTCACCCATTTGTTACTATTAACTCTTCCGCCTCTAAACCATTCATACTCAATAGCTTGCCCGACCAGCAATCCATACTCTAAACTTTTCTTTTCCTCTTCAGATACCATCTGACTTGGAAACGCGCTGTTAACACTTGTATTAATCATTTAATTAATTATTTTTGATTTAAAACCTTTGTTGTCATATTTAGCAAAGCTTAAAGAAACTTTTTGTTTAATAACTTCAGGCACAGGTCTATATTTATTTTTATTGCAAGCCATAATAGCTAAACCAGAACTTATTGACGCATCGTGTTTAGTTCTATTGTTTATATCAAACGCTGCCCAATCTTCCAATGTTCTTTGAAAATACATAGAACCATACTGTTCATTGTTGTAACCTACAAACATTTCAATATAAGATTCTATTGCTGCAGCATGAGCTTGTTTTACATCTTCACTTGAATTAGGTATTCCACCTATTTCTTTTTCAGTTACAGACAACTTATGTATTGTTTTATCAGGTCTATTCATAGAAAAACCTCTGTAACCTCTTCTTTTTAAATGGTATAATAATCTTGGTTTATTATTTTCAGCAAGTAATGGCATACCATAAAAAACTAAAGCCATTAATACATCTTCAAAAAATGTTTCTGCTGTTTGAGGTCTTGATATATATTCTAAGAAAAACAAATTAGGTGGAGCACTTTCCATACTAAATTTAGTTAATCCGTGAAGTGATCCTTTTGATCCTCTTCCGTCAACAGTTCCAGATATATCGTAACTATCACATCCGAAAGCACCCATGTGTTCATTACCAGGATACTTAATACCGTTTTTAATAACAACTCTATTTTGCTGATTTGGTTCTGGAACCCATGATACATAAAACCTTCCTTGTTTACTAGGTGTAAAGCGCACGCTTGTATCTTTTATCCCATCTATCCACTGAAAATTACCCTGTGTAATTACATTTGAGTTTCTTAAATCTTCATTATAATCTATTTGCTCATATATTTTACTTAGATTAAATAAAGATTGTTTTGTTTCATCTCTAAAAGCATGTTTTTCAGTACGTGGAAATTGTCTGTAAAATTCATTTAAAGCGTCTGGATCATTTTTAAGACCTTCAACTTCGTTTTCCCAATGCTCTATTACACCTATATCTATAGGGTAGCCATCAATTCCCTTCGTTTCTTTCTTGGGTGTCTCGAAGACAGGTAATCCATAAGAATCAATGTATCCTTCGTAATTCCACTCCATAGGTATGAACAAGCTATATAATCCCGAGCTAGTCTGCCCATTGCGGTTTCTTCTGGTAACGTCTGAATCATCGTATATTTTTTTATAGTTTCTACCTCCTTTGTCTAAAGCGTTTGACGTTGAACCCATCATGCACTTACCAATAATTCTAGAACCTAAACGTAAACAAGTTTTTGTAACCCTCCAGTTATTTAATATATTATCAGGTTTTTCCCATTTACCAGACTCATCGTGTACAAGTAGTTTTAATTTTTCACCATCGTAACTATTATCTCCAGTATTTTTCCAGTCAATAGTTGTATCTAAACCTTCTAATTCTTCTAACTGTTCGTTAGTATCTAGTTTTCTTCTTGTAAACCTACTAGCGGGAACTCTATAAGCGAGTTCTGTTTTTGGTCGATCCATACCGTCTTGAATCGGCTTGAAGAAAAATGGATAGTTGACGGAAATTGGTACGATTTTATCGGTAAACATTTTCTTTGCATCAGCCCCAGACTTTGATAAGACACCGTATCTAGCATCACTAGAGATAGTGGCAAGGTTGACAGTTTCGCCTGATGCCATGAATGAAAAACCAGACCGTCTGTTTTTGAGGTAGCACATTCCATAACATCTTCTATCGGCTTTGCAAGCTTCCCAGAATATAAAGAATAATCTGTTTGCTTCCCTAAAATCTGGTTGCCCAACATCAATTTTGGACCACTGCAAGTACATATAATGAGTACCAGTAATATAAGTAGCTTTACCTTTATTAGTGAACCAATAACCTTCGTGGCGTTTGGTAAATTCTCTATCAATATATGCATACCATTTCTCTTTAAACTCTTCTGGATATTGTTTCCAATCAAATACTGTTTTTATTCTTTTTAACTCTTTAGGGTATTCTTGAGCTTGCCATCTATCAGTTTCATTAAAAACATCTTTTTCTTTGGGTAAAGCTATTTTTAAATTTTGTATTTCGTATATTTCACCAATCTGACCTGTTCTACTAATTACAACAACATCATATTCTTTATTGTAACCATACTCCCACTTTTTTGATCTATTTATTTTTTTAACTACGTGAGGCTTTATAGGATTTACTACCTTGTATAAAGTTTGTTCGTACATTACTTAGATCTTCTTTCAGCAAAACCTCCAAAAGGTTTAGCTTTAGCTTCTTCTTTAGGTTTATTGTTTAACATATCTTCTTCTTCTTTAATACGGTTAAGTATTTCAAAAGCATCAAATATAGCTAGTTTTTTAGTAGCAGCAGCGTTTTTTAATCTATCAGCTGATATATCATCATCAGAATCAACAATAGCTTCTTTAGCTACTTTTATAAGTTCTTCAACTGCTTTGTGCCCAGCTTGGATTATATTCTTTTTCGTTTCCTTGACGTTCATATTTAATTACAATATCATTTGATTTCATACAGTATAAACGCTTACCGTCAACTAAAAAATCAAACTCACCAAACGGTTTGTAACCTACAACGTCTCCCTCGTTTATTCCTAGCGCTTCTAATGCATTATTACTATATTTTAATATACCAATAAGGCTTTCTTCTATATTAGCGTTTACATCATCATTATTTCTAAGAGGATTTACAAAACATCTATCACCAAACGATATCCATTTGTCTTTATTTTTGTAAAGATATATTTGATCTGGTTGAACAAAATATAAATTATCTTTGAAAAATGACTTGCTATTTTTTTCGTTACCTCTAATATCATAAAATCTTCTAAAAACATTATGATGTATCATTATTTTATCACCTTTTTTAATTGGTGTTTTATAAGCTAAAGGAACTTCAACAACTTTTGCTATATTATTTACAGATTTAAAACTTTCAAGCTTAGTGTTAATTATTAGGCTTTTGTCACCTACTTTAACTTTATTATTATATCGCTGACCTAATGGTTCAACGATAAAATCATAAATGCTTTTCATTAATACTCTAAATCATACTCAACGGATATAGCCATGTTAGAATTAAATTTCTTCCATGGCAATACCTCGTTGTTTTTTTTAATGTAAATGTTATAAGAATTATCTTTTGTATCAAAGATTATATTGGAAATAGTGTGACCTCCATATACAGATTGAGACAAAGAATAATGCATCGCATCAGTTTTATAATCAGATCCGATACTGATTTTTCTAATAACAGATGACATTACTCCTTAACTTCTTCTTCTTCTTTTTCGATAGGAGTGTAAGAACCGTCTTCAAGATTAATGTTAATCGATCCGTATTCTTCTTCTAGTTCTTTTTTAAAGTCTTCAGTTTGTTTGTTAACTTCATGGAACTTAGATAATACCGCGGTTTTTTGGGCTTCTAAAAATCCTACTTCATTTAATAACTTGTTTAAGTCTTTTTGAAAGTTTTGAATTTTTTCTAGTTGGTCTTTTTTGATATTCATTTTAATTAAATTTGATTACTTGCCTATTGATTTAAATTTCTCTGCACCTCTTGAACCGAAATAGGCAACATAAACGGTTATAAGAAGTGATTTTAATAAGTCAACCCATCCTGTATCTATAGCAAAGGGTATATTAAAACCATCTAACAAAATAAAAATAACAAGAGATATTGTTAAAAATATTAATGTTATTGGTCGTGTATTTTTTGAAAGCCATGAATCTGATTTCATATCGCTGTCCCAACGTTTTGAAACCTCTTGTAATTCAATCATGTCTTGTTCTAATAATTTTAATGCAGTTTCTTTGTCTTGTGGTGGTAGATCTTCGTCTTTGTCTATAAGATTTTTAACCATACCTAGCGCACCTTGATCAGGTAATATATCTCCTATTACATTTATAATACCTGATTTACCTAGTAAAAATTGACCGACTTTAGTTTCTTTAAATTTTTTTTTAGGTTTAGACATAATTACCCTGCTTTATACGCGGGTTTTTCCCACGGTAAATTTCTATTTGATTCGTTGAATTCTTTTCTTAAATATTTTTTACCTTTAAAATAAACGGCTTCATTGTCGTAATACAATTCTCCGTTTTTCATTTGATCTATATGAACCTGCTCATGATTTATAGTATCTTCTATATGTTTAGGATGTTTTAAATCTTTATTTATAAGAATATTACCTTTTTTATCAGCTCTACCCATAACGTTTTTTTCCATGGGTACGTGAACTATAGGAGCATTATCTAAAGTATAAAATGGTTTAATTTTAAAAGCCATATCTAAATAATGAAAGCCACAAGGCCTAAACCCTGCGGCATATCATAATTAATTATTAAGAGAATACTACGTTACTAACTGTAATACCTGATGGTAAAGCAACTTTAGCTTTTACACCACCTGGATTAGCTGTTAATGCATAGTTGATTGCATCTCTTACTGAAGGAGTTGTTCCTACTGAATCGTGAGTAATAGTAGCTTCGTCAAGAACACCACCGTTCAATTTGATTACTGTAGTTGTTGCTGAAGCAGCGTCTACTCCTACAATACTATCTACTCCGATTAAAATGTCTCCACCGTCAAGCCCAGCTCCCGATGAATAAATTGAGATAAATTTTGCCATAATTTTTAATTTTGTTTGTTGTTAATGATTGTTGATTGTTGTTATTATTATTTTTTTCCGTATTTATATTTTGCAGCACCAGCTAAAACATCGTCTTGTAATTTAGATATTTTTTGCTTGTCTTTTTTCATTTTTTTAGGACCACCTAAAACTTTAGCTTTTGGCTCTTGATATGAGTAAGTATCTTTTCTTCTTCTATTACCAATTTCGTTAACTAATTTTACTTTTTTCATTTTACCAGGTCCTTGCTCAGCTTTGCTAGCGTGAACAGCTTTTCTTTGAGCATCACTTTTGTATTTGCTCATACCTTTCTTTTTCATGTCATCATAATGAATATCCCCTTTTAGTCTTGATATTTCACTTCTATCATATGCCATTTTATGATCTTGTGACATACCATATTTACCTGGAGCAGCTTTTATAGCATTTTGTAATTCTTGCGGTAATTTATCTTGATCACCCACTAACTCTTTGTGTGGCCCTTTATATTTAGCAACACTTTTGTCGTAAAATTTATGTGGTTGCCCGTATTTACCGGCACCATGACCTCCAGAGATTATATATTTCCCTGGCCCTGGCATTCCACCACCTATTGTTTTTCCTTTTTTACCCATGATTATGTTTTTTTGATTGTTGATTGTTGATTGTTGTTATTAACTTAATGCTACTATATCTGTTACGCCGCCACCTGTATCTGTACTGTAAACTTGAACTACGCTAACCGGTAGTATAGAACCTTTAACAGGGTTTACAAAAGTTATAACCTCGTTATTTATAGTATGCACTTTAATACTTGCTTCCGTGTCATAACTATATGTTAAAGTAGCATCGGCAGCTATAGTATCTGCTTGAGATAAAGTATAATTACTAGCATCAACCACTGTTGCTACTAGTAAACCTGCATCTGGTAATCCAGCGCCTGTAACTCTCATACCAACTTTAATTAACGGATTTGGAGATTTTAAACCTACATTAACTGAGTTGTTAACAACAGTGTTATTTGAAGTTGTTGTAACAGGTAAAGTACTTGGTGAGTTACCTATATATAAGTTGTATTGCTTCCAAGCTCCTATTGGAGTTGAAGCTTTTGCTCTACCATCTATAAGTAACGTATCACTTGGAGTAACTGGTATAGCTGATTTGTACGAGTCGGTGTAATAATTTCTAATCATTTTTTTTTATTTTTTTTCTTTATTTTTATTACAAAAGTTTCTAGCAGCTTCTTTACTACCAAAACCCCATTTTTTAAGAGCCATTTTTAATTTAGTTGGCTCACCTTTTTTATTTTTTAAAGAACCAGCCATACCTCCAAATCTACAAGCAAAAGAAACTCTACGTTTACCAGTACCAGATGTTTGTCTAGTACCTAGTTTTTTACCAGTTTCTTTAGTGTATTCAGATCTCATTTTACGATTTTGTTTTTCGTAAGACTTTTCTGTTATAGCAGGTCCATTGCATTTTTTAGCAAAAGGAGAATTGTATTGTGTGTAAGCCATTATATTACTTTGTATTTAGTTTTACCATTATCTTTATAAGCAAGTAGACATCTTCTTCTATTAGCATCTTCAGATACATAGCTTACATGCACCCAGTCAGGATTTTGATCAGTACCAAATTCCCAAATCATTTGATCGAAATCTAAATTATTTTTTATATACTCGTACATTTCTGCATTAGTTTTATAACCATAATTATCATCTAAATCAAGAGCGCAACCAATACAGTGTTGAGACGTTGTACTTCCACCAATAGCAGAATTTAATTTAGGCGAGCGATAGAAACTATTAATAGCGATTGGACCACCCACCCATTTACGTAGAGGTTCAAACACTTTTTCTGCAATAGTTTTCATATTAACTAAATGTAATTCCCTAGGTGTATTATCAATATTTAACCTAGTTGCTGTGTGAGACTTAATTGCTTCTTTAAGCGATATGTGTTCACTTATTCTATCACTCATTTTAGTGAAATTTTACTATCCTTTAGCAATACTACTTATTGGTCCAGCTTTATAATCACAAGGATACTTTGAAACTTGCATATTATTTCTTGCATTACCTTTTGCTAAATTTGTTGCAGTGTGAGGTCCACCCCACGTTGCATCAGCACCAACTTGTCCTTTTTTACTCATATCTTATATTTTAAACTGATTATTGTCTAGTTCTTCTCTAGGTGTTATATCTGGAGTTCCTAATGTAGGAAACGAACCAGCGGTTTGAACATCAGGATTTGAAACTATAGGTTTACCAGATCTGTCTATGTTTTTAGTATCAAACTTCATACTCATAGATTCTTGATCTTTTGGAGAAATAAACTTATTCTTTATTTCAAAAGGTCTAAACATGTCATCAGCCTTATCCATACTCATAGGATCTAATATAGACTCTTTAATCCTTTCGTTTATATCTTTCATTATTTTTTAGACTTTAAAACTTTGATTTTATCTTCAAGCTTTTTAATTTTTTTGTCTATTGAAGAATATTCTTTTTTTACTTCTTCAACTTTTTTTTCTTTTTTTCCCATGATTATCTGTTTTTATCTTTGTTAACATTATTTATAGACGTAATCATTACTTTGTCTATATAGGTTTTACCTTTCATTATTTTATTTCTATGTAATGAGGTTGGTATATCCTCTATTCCAAGCATAATTCGGTACATTCTACTTATAAGCTGTTTACACTTGAAAGAAACTTTGTATATGTTGTATTTTTGAGTTGTACGATTATGTTTTCTCCATACGATTATCCAACCCTCTTTTAACAATCTGTTCCAGCGTCTATTATCCCAGCTATAAGAATAAGTACCGATTTTAAAATCTTCTTTAGTAAAAAGACCCATGCAATCGAAATATATAAGTAATTCTAAATCTGCATCATTTAAGTTGTTATTTTTACAAGCCCACTTCCTGATTATTCTATAATGTTTTAAAAGATTTAAATCTCTAATATCAGAAGCTTCTAGTCTCATAATACAACCACAACATGGTTGATGTGAACCACAGTGTAGATTTCTTTTTTTATTTCTATTTGATGAGAATTATTTTTATCAAAATAAATAACATCATTTTGCTTTATTCCAGTTACATCGCTACCAGCTGAAACTATAACACCTTCAGCATACCTTATATCTTCACGTTGTTTTTCAGCTAAAAAAAGTCCACCTTTTGTTTCAGATACACCTTGTTTATTTATTTTTACTATTAAATTTTTACCTATTGCCTTCATCTATTCTAAGATTATTTATTACACAATCGGTTGATAAAATAGTAGTGGCAACAGAAGCTGCATTTTTTAAAGCACTTTTAGTTACAAGTAAAGGATCAATAATCCCTGACTCAATCATATTTACCATATTTCCTGTAACAACATCTAAACCTTTACCTTCAGTTTTAGATGAACTATAATCAACTATGCCAGCATTGTTTAATATTGTTTTAAATGGAGCTTCTATAGCTTTCAACAATATGTTTTCACCTTTATTAGTTGTTTTAATTTTTTGCGAAGCGTTTAATAAAGCAATTCCACCACCTGGAACTATACCTTCTTTAATAGCAGCTTTAGTTGCACATATAGCGTCTTCCACTCTATCTTTTAATTCTTGTAATTCAACTTCAGAATTAGCACCAACTTTTACAACAGCAACTTTACCTGATAATCTAGCTAATCTAGTTTCTAATTGAATTATTTCATTTGGATTTTTAGTAGATAATAATTTCTTTTTTATTTCTTCTATTAAACCTTTAACTTCTTCAGATACTTCACCAACATGAATTATAGTTTCTTGTTGATTACTAACACTTTTAATACATTGCCCTAATTGTTCTGGGCCTATTAAATCTATATCATCACCTAAGTCTTCATTTATAATAGTCGCTCCAGTTAATAAAGCTAAATCATTTAATGTTTCTTTTTTGTTAACACCGTATATAGGTGCATCAATAACATTAACCTTTATATTACCTTTTATTTTATTCATAGCTAAAGCAGACATAACTTGTTGATCTACATCAGCTATAATAAGTAATGATTTATTATTTTTTATAACGTATTCAAGTACGTTTTGTATTTTTCTTATATTTTCAATTTCAGATTCAACTAATAAAACTAATGGATTATCTAGCTCAGCTGTTTTAGTAGCTTGATCAGTGACAAAATGTATATTTTTTAATCCTCTATTGTATTGTATACCATCTATTGTTTCAAATCTTGTTTCTGGTAAATCTGAAACCTCCATCATTACAACACCTGTTTGATTAACTGATCTAAATGCATCAGCTATAATTTTACCAAGAACAGGATCATTGTTTGTAGATATTGTAGCCACTTGATCGATCATATCATTTTTAACCGGTGTTGCTATATTATTTAAATAATCAACAACATCATTAACAGCTTTATTAATACCTTCTTTTATTTGCCTTGAGTTTTCTTTATCTAAAACCTTGTAAGCTTCTTCTAATATAGCGTGAGCTAAAACCGTTGCTGTTGTTGTACCGTCACCAGCTTCGCTCACTGTTTTTTTAGCAGCTTCTTTTAATAATGTTGCACCCATGTTTTCCACTGGATCTAACAACGTTATTGATTCAGCTACAGTTACACCATCTTTGGTAATAATTGGTTTGCCAGTTGTATCTTCTAGAATAACACACTTACCGCTAGCTCCTAATGTGGAGCTAACAGCTTGTGTAAGTTTCGTAATACCAGCAAACACATTGTTTTTAGCGTCCAAACCAAAGTTCAGATTCTTTACAATTGCATTTGACATAATTTAATTTAATTTAATTTGATTAAGTATTATTTGAATGTTTTGACAACTTTAGGTCCTTTGATAAAGTCCACTTTCTTCTGATAGTGATCAACACTACCGTCGATAGCAGCTTCAGCAGATTCTAAAGTTTCACGTCTAGTTACATCGAACCATCTGTCGCAACATTCGTCTTCGTTACAGTCACAGCTGGGGTCTTTGTACTCGGTTTGAAAATAACCATTAGGTAACTGAACTATTCTCCAGTTTTTCTTTTCAGCTAAGTGCTTCCAAGCTTTAATAGTTTCTTCGGAAATTTGTGGTGTTTTGAGTTGACCCATTGAAGAGGTCAACGAATAAAAATAAGTCATCGTTTTTTGGTTTTAATTGGTTAAACATTATTTTGGTTTATATCACTACCACAGTAATATAGGTTTAATTATAGTATCACTTGTTTTTTATAAAACTTACACTATTCCACTGATTCTTCAGCTTCTTCTTCTACTGGTGGTGTAGGTGGGATTGGTGGATTTTGCCATGTAAAGTATAAATCTTCGTTTACAGGTGTAATTTGAAGCTTAATATTATCTTCAATAGATTTAGCCATTCTAGCTACATCTAAAGCGTCTTCAAGCCATCCTATCACTACGTTTTCAAAAGCTTCAGTATCTTCATAGGGTATAAAAGGTTCTCCAGCCACATAAGTAAAGCTTTGAGCACCTATTTGTGATGCGCTGTAAGTTTGCCCTCCAGATTCTTCAGAACCCGAGTAAGTCCAATGCACTGTGTATATCACATTATCCTCACCTTCAGCTTGGATGTGTGCATTCATTTGGTTAATTGTCCATTTGTAAGTTATTGCCATTTTAATTATTTTCTAAGGTTTGTATTCTATTTTTTAAATCGTTTATTGTTTCTTGTTGCTCTTGTATCGCTTTTACAAGTATAGATGTCATTTTTTCATATTCAACAGAACCTGCTATTATCTCTGTGTCTTCTTCGTTTTTAGTAAATAACTTTTTTTCCATCATTCCAACAAGTTCTGGCACAACTTCTTGTACTTCATCTGCTATAAAACCTATTTCAATTTTATCATCGCTATCAGTTCTTCTATATTTTTTTGGAGATAAAGCAAGAACTGTATTTAATCCGTATGGTATATCTACAATATCTTCTTTAACTAATCTACTTGAAGTATCATAAGTTACTGCTCCAGTTCCTGTTGTATATTTAAGAGTTGCATTACCTGCACCACTTGTTTGAGTAAATAAAAATAATTGCCCCCCAGATGCTATACGCATTCTTTCTGAACCTGTAGTTCCACTACCAGAATAAAATACAACATTATCTCCTGCTAATCTTAAATTTTCTAAATTATTATTATTGTTTTTTGAGTTTATAGAAACCATACTGTCTTCATAAGAAGCAGTCATAAATCTTGATAAAGTGTGAGTTACTACAAAAGGTCCAGTTATTGAACCTGCACCAGATTCATAAGTTCCAACATTTACGTTTCCTCCAGATGTTATACGCATTCTTTCTGCTCTTGTATTAGAACTATCAGTAGTTTTAAATAGTAAATCAGAGCCATAAGCAGTTCCATCTGTTGTTGATTGTATATCAGAACGAGCAATTAAAGTATTCCCATAAGCACCACCATTTCTTGCAGTTAAAACAAGAGTAGCATTATTTGTTCCTCCAGATTGTGCTTGTATTCTAATAGCTTCAACAACGTCTAATTTTATGTCAGGCGATGTCACTCCAATTCCTACGTTTCCTCCTTGATTAAAATAAGTATGTCTTGTTGAACCACTTCTTGAATCTATATTTACTACAGTAGTTCCAGCTTGATTTATTAATCTCAATAAAGAACCTGCGTCTGTGCCAGTAGTTCCGTAATTGTCAATTCTAAATGTTAGTTCTTCTGCGTTAGGATGCGAAACATACAAGTTTTCTTTAACTTCTAATTTAGCAGCAGGGTCATTAATTCCAATTCCTACGTTTGAGCCATTATTAAAATAATTATTTACACCAGCATCAGCAG
>Ga0209986_10004539_pt1 | contig 11733 bp, 8 predicted proteins | sample BlataG_FD_183168 | JGI IMG/M metagenome (GOLD analysis project Ga0209986, IMG submission 183168) | Deep subsurface microbial communities from Black Sea to uncover new lineages of life (NeLLi) - Black_00105 metaG (SPAdes) (version 2) | ecosystem: Environmental > Aquatic > Marine > Oceanic >...
TGTTTGCGCCCCTTGAGGAGGTAAATCTCGTTTCCAATCTCGAAGTATTTGACCCCATATGGTTGAGGATGACCATTTCCGGCTCTCTGTTTTGCCCAATCGGTTCCTCCCCCGGGATTGGAGCCATCCTCGGGGGCGTTGAGATATTCTACTAACTCGGCGGCCTCCTTGGGGGAGCCGTTGCCGAAGTTCACCACGATCAAAGGCTCGACCTCCGCAAGCTCGCAGAAGTGCAAGAACTCGTCGGGTCCAACCGTAATGCGGTTATGTCTGTCTTTGTCAAAGCCGGTGATAGTCCCCCGGGCTCTTTTCTCTAAGGGTCCTATCGACTCCTTCCAAAAGAAGGCGTCGGCTACAGTGCCTCCGGGGTAGCGCAGCATGCTCAAATTCAGACTCTTCACCCAGTCCGCCAGGCGATAGAAATCCTCCGGGGCGGCATTCTCCGGGAGGGCCAAACCTTTCCTCAAGTCCCACCTGACCACGCTGGAATAGATGTAGGGACTGATCTCCCCCAAGGGCTGGTCCGTCTGCACAAATATCTTGGCACCCCCGGAGGAGACACCCGCCCTCAAGAAGGGTGGGGCTGACAATAAGAGCAGAAGAGCGCTCAGGGCCCAGAGTCGATTCAGTTTAAAGAGCTTCATAAGTTCTCTCCGAAAAAAAAATTGGTCTCAGCCAAGCTGCAAAATCCCTGTTTTCAAAGTCGACTTTCTTGACTTCGCACAGAAAACATAATATTATACATGACCAAATGCACGCAAACTATTTTTCAGCTCTATCTTCTGACCATTTTGCGTATAGCAGAGTGAATTCTGGCAATCTCAGACTATTCCATATTATACGGATGGTGGACCAACCTTGACCAAAACGGAGGAGCTTATTTGAAAGAGAAGATAAAAAGCACCGTCTCGCACCTCAAGAGAAGTGGCGTGGATTATGCGGACCTCCGCCTGGTGAGAAAGACTACGGAGTCGATCGCGGTAAAGAATAACAACGTGGAGTCTCTCTCCCGGGACGAGAATTACGGATTCGGGATAAGGGTCCTTTACTCCGGGGCCTGGGGTTTTGCCTCCAGCAGTATCGTCACCCCGGCGGAGATGAAACGGGTGGCCGACGAGGCCATAGAAATCGCCAGAGCCAGCGCCACCACCCTGAAAAAACCGGTGGTCCTTGCAGAATGCGACCCCTATGTTGACACCTACACCAGCGAATATGAGATCGACCCTTTCTCAGTGCCTCTGGAGGAGAAGATCGGGTTGCTTCTGGAGGTCAACTCCATTCTGCTGAAGGATAAAAGGGCCAAGGTGGCAAAAAGCAGTATGGATTTCTACGACACCCAAAAATTCTTCGCCTCCACCGAGGGAGCCTTGCTGGAACAGGAAATCTTAGAATCCGGGGCGGGTACGGAGGTTACCGCCATCGAAAGCGGAGAGGTGCAGAAGAGATCTTATCCCAGCAGTCACGGTGGGGATTTTGCCACCAGAGGATATGAGTTCGTGAAGGCCATGGATCTGGTCGGGAACGCCGAGCGGGTTCGGGAGGAGGCGGTGGCCCTGCTCAAAGCCAAACCCCTCCCCAGCGCCGAGGCTACAATCATAATCACCGGCGCCCAGATGGCGCTGCAGGTGCACGAATCCTGTGGTCACCCCACCGAGCTCGACCGCGTCTTAGGGACGGAAATTAGCCTGGCCGGCGGAAGTTTTCTCACCCTGGACAAACTCGATAACCTGCAATACGGCTCCAAGGTGGTCGACATCACCGCCGATGCCAGCCTGGAGGGGGGACTGGGGAGCTTCGCCTACGACGATGAAGGAGTGAAAGCCCAGCGGAGCTACCTCGTCAAGGAGGGGAAATTCGTCGGCTACCTCACCTCTCGAGAGACCGCCGCGATCTTGAACCAAAGGTCTAGCGGCACCATGCGGGCCGACGGCTGGAACCGCTTGCCCTTAATCAGAATGACCAACATCAATTTGGAGCCCGGGGAGCCCTCCTTAGAGGAGCTCATCGCCGACACCAAAAGTGGCTACCTCTTAGACACCAACAAGAGCTGGTCGATAGATGACCAAAGGTTGAACTTCCAGTTCGGGGTGGAGATCGCCTGGGAGATAAAAAACGGTAAGTTGCGAGAGATATTCAAAAATCCGGTATACACCGGAATGACCCCGGAATTCTGGAACAGCTGTGATGCCGTCTGCAACCGGAGAGATTGGCACCTCTGGGGTATTCCCAACTGCGGCAAGGGGGAGCCGCAGCAGGTGATGCACGTAGCTCATGGAACCTCTCCAGCTCGGTTTCACAACGTAAAGATTGGGGTGAGCAGATGATCGGAAAGGACAAGATATTTTCGACCCTGGAGGCGATTCTGAAGAAATCCCCGGCGGAGCAGACTGAGGCGGTCTTGATCGGCACCACCTCCGCCCTGACTCGATACGCCAATTCCACCATCCATCAGAATGTCGCCGAGACCGACAGCAAGGTCTATTTCCGCACCCTGGTGGGGAAGAGGATGGGGGTGGCCTCCACCAACTCATTCGTCCCCGGGGACTTGAAGAGGACCCTCTTGAACTCCTATTACCTCGCCGAAAACCAGAGAGAGAACCCCGATCTGCCGGAGCTGCCTTCTAAGACCCCATACCCCAAGTTGCAGACCTACCTTAAGAGCACAGCTTCATTCACGCCCCGGCAGAGAGCCGACAAGGTAAGGAGGATCTTCAAAAAGGCGGCGAAATACGACTTAGACATTGCCGGTTCCTTCTCCACCAGCCAATCCGAGGTGGCGGTGGTAAACTCCAGGGGGGTGAGGGCCTATCAGCCCCTGACCGGGGCCTCCATGAATGTCATAGCCCTCTCGCCAGACAGCTCCGGCTACGCCGAGGGGTTGTCGCGGAGAGTGGGAGACCTCGATTTCGAGGCCATCGCTGACACCGCCATCAAAAAATGCCTCGATTCTAAAAACCCCCAGGAGATAAAACCGGGCAGATACGATGTCATCCTAGAACCGTGTGCGGTGGGCTCGATAATGGAGTGGCTCAATTACATCGCCTTCGGAGCCAGACAGTTTCACGAGGGAACAAGCTTCGTCTCTGGAAAGATCGGCAAGAAGGTGTTGGGGGAAAACATCACCATCTACGATGACGGCAACGACGGGGGCGGTATTGCCTTTCCCTTCGACTTCGAGGGAGTTCCCAAAAAGAGGGTTTATCTGATTCAGAAGGGGATTGCAAAGGGGGTGGTGCATAACAGCCTCACCGCCATCCGTGATGAGGTGGAATCGACCGGACATGCCCTCACCCCGGAATACCCGGAAGACCCCATGGCCCTGAATCTCTTCGTAAAGGGAGGCAACTCCTCCCTCAGAAGGATGATAAGTTCTGTGGATCGAGGTCTTCTGATAACCCGTTTTCATTACATAAACGGTTATCTGGACACCACCAAGGCTTTGATGACCGGCATGACCCGAGACGGCACCTTCCTGATCAAGGAGGGGAAAGTGAAACACGGGGTCAAGAATCTGCGTTTCACCGACAGCATGGTCAGGGCCTTCTCCAACGTCGTCACGCTCTCGCGGGAACGCCAGGTAATCAATTCCTGGTGGCAGGATATCGGCTGCCTGGTATGTCCGGCGATGCTGGTGAAGAATTTCAACTTCAGCGGGAAGACCGAGTTTTAGACCTGGCGGTCATTTACACAGAAGTGAGGTCGGGCAAGCTCCGACCTCCGTTTTTGACAGCTGAATCGATTTTGGAACTCCTCTGGGAAGAGGCCGCCTCTGGCGGAAAAGGAGGCTTTTTGTTGTGAAAAGAAAGTTACTGTTACAGCTGCTGCTGGCTGCCCTCCTTGCGACTTTTCTTCGCCCTGACGCTTTCTCACAAACGCTGTTCGGCGTCAGGTTCAGCGGTTCACATCAGGAGGCCTTGCCTGCCGATTTCGAGGCAGATCAGATGAGCACCTCCTTCGGAAGCTTTCTGGGGAAAGATATCAACGTCAAGGAGACCATATACCTGGGGGTAGATTACGCCAGCTTCAGGGCGGAAAGCCAACCCGGGGGCGAAGTCTACTCCCGGCAGTTCATCCCCTGGCTGGGGCTGCGCTATTATTTGCGGCCCAGATCTGAGGACAGGGTCAGCCCCGCTTTGGTGCTGGAGGTGTTCAAAACCTATACGAAACTGAAGCACTCTCAGGGCGGAGTGTATTCGGAGGGGGATTTAGAGTACTTGGAGAAGCTTTACGCCCCCTGGGGATTTATCCCCTCTTTCTATGCGGAATACGTCTATTCTCGAGCTTTCTCCCTCTCCGGGCAGGCCGGCTTAAAATTCTCTTACTCTAAAGCCAGCATCTCTGGAAGCTCCAACTTTCAGGATGGGGAGACCAAATTCAAAAGCGTCCTCGGCTTCGTCTCCATCATCCTAAACTTCCGGTGGCAGCGACGTTAATTGAAACCCCATCCCTCCGAATCCGTATAGGCAGATGTAGAAGCTTTGCCTCCGACCGAAGCTTTTCGGTTGGCAAAGGAGAGGAGGTTGTTATGAGCACGAAAAACAGGCTGGTTGTTTTATTCTGGTGCAGCTTTCTGTTCCCGTTTCTGGTATCATCCACCGCCGCTGCTAAAACCCTGGTCAAGTTTGATGATATCCGTGAGGAGAGAATCTATATGCAGGGCTTCACGGTCGAGAAATCGACCGAGGTGGAGATCGAGGCCGTCGGGGCCAAGGGGAAGTCCAACGATTACATGGTTGCGACTGGATGGATCATAGATGCCGACACCAGGGAGTTGGTCTGGGCATTGACCGTCGACAGCTCCAGACCCGGTCGCCGCGACCACGGCAAAAGGGAGGCTATGACGACAATCACTCTCTCGCCGGGAGATTACGAAGCCTACTATTATGCTGGCGAGCACTATTACCTCGACATCAAAATCCGGGGTGCCGGAGACCTCTTCGATTTTTTGGGGGATCTCTTCTCCGGAGACATAAGCCGTGACTGGGATCGGCTCTTGGAAGAATTTAAGATGGAAATCAAGGTGAAAAACGGCTCCAAAGCGACTCCCAATGACAAGAAACCCCAACTCCCCAAGGGGTTGATCGAATTCACCGAAATCGGGGATTCCTTTTACAGAGAGGCCGGTTTCACCCTGAAGAGACCCTCCCGCCTGCGCGTATATGCCATCGGGGAGTATTCCGAGTCGGACCGGGTGATGGTCGACTACGGCTGGATCAAGAATGCCCGCACCCGAGAGACGGTATGGGAGATGGATCGCTGGAATACCGACGCCGCCGGTGGAGCGACAAAAAATCGGGTCTTTGACGATGAGATCGAACTCCCCGCCGGGAACTATCTGGTTTACTATGCCACCGACGACTCTCACTCCGAAGAGAAATTCAACGCCACCCCGCCCTATGATCCTTACGCCTGGGGATTGGTCCTGACCGGCGCCAAAGAGGGCTTCAACAGAACCGATTTCGAAGCATTCACTCCGAAGGAGATCGGCACTGCTCTGATCGAAATCACCAGGGTCGGGGATGATGAATATCGAAGCCAGGGGTTCACCCTCGAAAGGGAGATGTCGCTGCACCTATACTGTCTGGGTGAATACGGCCGCGGAGACCGGGAGATGGTCGATTACGGCTGGATCGAAGACTACAAGACCGGCCGGAAGGTCTGGGCGATGACGCCGGACAATTCCCGTCACGCCGGGGGAGCCGCCAAGAACCGAGTTTTCGACGGAGTGGTGGAGCTGCCCAAGGGCGATTACGTGGTTTACTACCTCACCGATGATTCTCACTCCTACGAGGACTGGAACGATTCCCCTCCTTTCAATCCTAGAAGCTGGGGGATCACCATAGCCAGCCTCAATGAGAAGTTCAGCAAGAAAGATTTTAAGCTCTTCGAAGAGGAGGAGAAGGAGGGACCCTACCTGGTGCAGATGATTCGACTGGGGGATGATGTGAAGAGGAAAGAACGTTTCAAGCTGGACAAGGTTACCAAGGTTCATATCTACGCTATTGGAGAGGGGGATCGAGATGAGATGTATGATTACGGCTGGATCGAGAATGCCAAGACCAAAAAGGTGGTATGGGAGATGACCTATCGCAAAACCGATCCCGCCGGTGGCGCCCGCAAGAACCGGATGTTCGACGACACCATCATGCTGGATGAGGGGGAGTATATGGTTTACTTCGTCACCGATGGCTCCCACTCCTTTAACGACTGGAACGCCGCCAGACCAAGAGACCCTGAGCACTGGGGAATTACCGTCCGCAAGGCTAAGTAATCGCTGCCACTGACACGCTACATGTGGTGAAAGAGGTAGCGGAAAGCTTCAGCTTTCCATTCTTCCACCAGCAGACTGCCCGGTGTGACATCCGACCGCACCTACCACCTTCAAACCCCGCTGTTGTGAAAAAACTATCACTGCCCGAGAACTTCGTGAGAATCTGCCGACGAATTTCCTGCGGTTCACCAGGGCAGAAGAAATGGGAACACAACTGAGGTTTGGACAGACCCCGGATAAGCTTGGATAAGAGAGAGATCTACAAATTCTTGCGCGAGAGGGCGAAAAGTAAGGTCTGAGCTATGATTTTGAAGTCCAGCCACAGGGACTGTCTTTTGATGTAGTGGAGGTCGTAGTGGAGGTTCTTGTGGATCGGAACCTTCCTTGAGGCTCGCAGCTGCCACAGGCCGGTCAAGCCCGGCTTAACCTTCAGCCGCCGGCAGTGGACGCTGTTGTATGTCTGAACAATGAAGGGCATCTCCGGTCTGGGGCCCACAAACGACATGTCCCCGTTGAGGACGTTGAAAAGTTGAGGTAGCTCGTCAATACAGGTTCGGCGCAGAACCCTCCCCACCCGGGTCAATCGGGGATCGGAATCCTCATCAGGGGTGGTGGCATACCTGGGACTGTTCACCCGCATGGTCCTGAACTTGTAGATAGTAAAGGCCTTGCCCTTGCGATTCACCTGGCGTCGGTCGGTGCGGTTGAACCGCACACTGTTTCCATTGCGACGGTCCCGACCAATCCTTTGCTGTCTGAAAATCACCGGACCTTCAGAATCCAGCTTCACTAAGATCGCCACCAAAAGGAGAAGTGGGGATAGGAGCAGAAGCACCAGAGCGGAGAACAGAATGTCGAAAGCCCTTTTGACTCGCCAGTAGAGGGATAGAAGCAGCCGTCCCCTGCGGAACACCACCATCCCCTCTTCGGTAACTACGGTGAGGATTTCCTCGCCGTTGTCCTCGTGGGCGAAGGCGCCGTTTATCACTCTGGGGATCGCCATAGTCCTCTCCTGGTGGAGTCAACCTCCTCGACTCCCGATGGTTCCCCATGCAAAAGAGCAAGCCTAATACCGATGAGCAAGACGCTCCAGCGATAATGTCAATTCAGAGTAATGTCTGCTTGTAAAAGCTTAAGCCACCAGCAAAAACGCCAGAAGAAATCCTTGAAAGAATTTTAACCAGAACCTCACAGACAAACTCCAGTTGCAAGCCGTTGCACGATATTGCAACTGTGGCTCACGACCAGTTGATGCGCTGGCCATGGGGTCCTCGTTTGGGGAACTTGACCAGCGTTGAGAATTTGCTATATTAAGATAAAGAGGGATGTCAACTTTGTCAAGGCTTTTATGAGAATTCTGGTCACTGGAGGCGCAGGTTTTCTAGGTTCCCACCTCTGTGAGTATCTGTTGGGCAAGGAGCACGAGGTCGTCTGTCTGGACAATCTCATCACCGGCACCATCGAAAACATTGCCCATCTTCGAGACCGGGGGAACTTCCACTTCATAAAACATGATGTCACTGAGTACATCTCTGTTGACGGGGCCGTCGACTACGTTCTGCACTTCGCCAGCCCCGCCAGTCCCATCGACTACATGCAGCTGCCCATCCAGACGCTGAAGGTCGGGGGGTTGGGAACTCACAAGGCCTTGGGGGTGGCAAAAGCCAAGAAGGCGAAGTTCCTGTTGGCCTCCACCTCCGAGGTTTACGGAGATCCCCTGGTCAATCCCCAGGTGGAAGAATACTGGGGAAATGTGAACCCCATCGGGCCAAGGTCCTGCTACGACGAGTCCAAGAGGTTTGCGGAGGCCCTTTCTATGGCTTACCGCCGACACCACGGAATTGATACCCGCATTGTTCGCATCTTCAACACCTACGGTCCCAGAATGCGCAGAGACGACGGTCGGGTCATTCCCACCTTCATAAACCAGGCGCTGAAGGGTAAAGAGATGACTGTTTTCGGAGATGGCAAGCAGACCCGTTCTTTTTGCTATGTCTCCGACCTGATTGAGGGCATCTATCGGCTCATGGGGGCCCAGATCCACACCCCCGTCAATCTGGGCAGTCCCTCCGAGATGACCATGGCTGAGCTGGCGCAGAAGATCATCGAGCTGACCGGAAGCAAGAGCAAAACGGTTTATAAGCCCCTGCCCCAGGACGACCCTAAAAAGAGAAGACCGGACATCTCCAAAGCCAGGGAGCTTCTGGGCTGGGAACCGAGGGTGGAGTTGGAGGAGGGGTTGGAGAGAACTATAGAGTATTTCAAAGGGGTAAGGAAAAGCCAAATAAACGTTTAGGGCCCTGCCGATCAACCCTCCTCCTCACCCCTTTCGGTCAAGCGAGCTAACTTCTCGCCGAAAATCCTCACTGTCAGATTGATTCAACCTCAGAGCCATGGATCCAGCTTTCTTTCACGAGATGTTGAAGGAAGAGCTTCTGGTGGAGCTCCGCCTCAGGGGATACGACGTCATTGCGGTTAACAACTCCACTCAGTATGCCGCCCCAAAGCTCATCGGAGGCTGCCTGCCGGACATAATGGCAAACAACTCCGAAGATGAGCTGTGTCTGGGGGAGGCGAAAACCTCTGAGGACATCCAGAGCGACGCCTCAATGAAGGAGTATGTCGCTTTCGCCAGGGAGGCCAAGGAACTGCACCTCATCATACCCAGCTCCGAGAGGGAGGCCTTACAGAAGGTCTTGAGTCTGCTGAACCTCGGAGTTCAGGACACTTGCCAGATAGTGATCTGGGGTTCTTCGATTCTCTCCTTCGATTAATCGACGACAGAGTCACCATAAGTGGAAATATATGATGGCACCGTAACAGGAAATGGAAAACTGAAGTTTTCCGCTACATTATCGTGACACCTGTTTCCTGTTCCCTGTCGCCTGTTTCCTTCAAAGGAAATCCGTAGGGGTCGGAATTCATCTCGTGGAGCCGTAGGGCCGACTCAAGTTGGTTCATACCAAGAAAGGCGGCGATAAATTCGCCGCCCTACGGTTGAGGGAGAGTACACTCCTCACTGACTGCTGAATACCATTTGCAGGCTAACGCTCATCAGTCGCCATCTGCCATTCACCATTCACCATTTACTATTCACCAATCACGTCGGGCAAGAGCGGGACTTCAGACTCTCACTTTATCTCATTATCTCTGCTTTTCTTTCCGCGAGCATCTTCTGGTAATCGGTCCTTCTTGTCAGGAAGATAATGGCGCCGATTATGTTGATGGAGATGCTCACAAAATACCACATCGTCGCCGCCAGAACAGTCTTGGGCCCCACCCAGATGTTGGCGGAACGCAGAAGCCCAACGAACGCTCCCTCCCGCAGGCCGATCCCTGCGATCGAGAGGGGAATCATGGTCGCAATCTGAGTCAGTGGGCCAACCTTGTAAACGTCGAAGAGCGAAACCCCTTTCCGGTGGAATTCAGAGGTGGCTGTGGTAAGCTCGATTCCGGCCTTCGTCAGAAATTGCATCTCCTCGGAAGAAAGGTACACCTCTCCTATTTCACCCCCGGACTGACCAGTAACCACTTCATTGGCGTCAGTAGTTTCTCCGCGCTCGATGAATTCGATCTGATACCAGACTAAAATCTCCTTGGTCGGTTCCGTCAACTGCAACGTACGGAGTTGGCCCCGAGTGGGACTGGGGATCCGCAGCGCCAATCCGTTGGTGTAAAAGGTGCTGAAGAGCCCGAAATAAACGATAACCCCACAGATCACTGCAATCGCAAGGCTGCCTCTCTTCTCCCGATAACGACCGAAAGCCTGAATCGCCTCCCTGAGCGGCTTTTCGATCTTGCCCTTGAGCGGGAAATTGAACCTCAGCAACGCCTCCAGCCAGCCGCTCTTGGCGATCAGAAGTAGGGCTAAAAGAAAAAGAAACAGGAAGAAGGCGAAAAAGACCAGCAGAAACAGCTTCGATAGATGCACAAGGAAGAGGCTCAAAACTACCAGGAGACTCAAAGCCAAAATAGTCAGAACCTTTTCGACCAGGACCACCGCCACCGACTCCGGAGCTTTTTGGGTGTAGCGAGCCACATCATAAGCTTTGTAGGCCTCCAACCCCAGACCGGTCGGCGTGAAGGTTCCCAAAAACCTCCCCACCATGTAAGTTTTCACCAGATGGGGAAAGGGGACCGCCAACGCCTGCGCTCTTAAAAGCGTCGTCCACCTGAGGATGGAGAAGAGAATCGCCACCAGTTGCGTCCCAATGGAAGCCACGAACCACCACAGATTCCCTTGAGTGAAGGCATTGCGGACATCGGTCCAGCCGATCTGGAATTTCTTAAAAATAAGATATAGAATCAGGACCGTCACCAACACCTTGAGGAGATTGACTATGATCTTCTTCATAATGAGGATGCTTCCCTCTGAAAGTGGAAGGTTTTTTCTATCTGAAGGCCTACTCGATGTATCCTAAACCTTTGAGTCGCTCCTTTATGGCTTCCGTCTCCTCTTCGCTGTAAACCTCTTCATACATCCCTTCATATTTGGAGGCATCGACGGTCTTGACCGGATTGACGGCGACATGATCCGGTTGAAAGCAACCTAGCAAAGGCCTCCCGTCCATGTCTTCGGGGACACCTAAGCCGAAGGAGTAAAGGATAGTGGGAGCGATATCCCACATCTCCGCCTTGGGAAGTTGGAACCCTTTCTTGATGTTTTTCCCATAAGCCATGAAAATCCCGTTCGGACGATGGAAGCCGGTGGGCTGGTCTCTCCAGGAGGTCACCGGCTTGGGGGAGCCGATGTGCTGTCTCCCCAGGAAAGCGTAGTTTTTGGCGATGAAGACCACATCGGGGGCATACTTGGTCGAGGGACCGTGATAGAGTTCCTCTCGGTAGAAAACCTTATCCATGATCTCTTCGCCGGTGTCGGGATCTTTCACCTCGTAAAGCTTCTCCTTGATGAGGGCCCGAAGCTCATCGTATTCGTTCCCAGGTTCAACCACTCCAGTCCCGTCCTCCCTTTTGACGTTAATGAAAACCCCCTGCGCCGGAATGCTGGCGAAGAGAGCCCTGGAGGTGGAGTAATCGATTTGAGCCTCTATCTCGGACTTGAAAGAGGAGCGGGTCTGGCGGATCCTGTTCCTGATCGCTCTCTGAATTCCTTTCGGGATTACCTTTTTCGCGAATGGGGTATCCCCGAACTCCCAGGCCTTGAAGAAAAACCTCTTTTGAAGGCTCTCGGACTTCGTGGTCTTCAAAAGGCCCCACTGTTCCAAGAGAGTGTTGACGTTGATGTAAGCCTCGGTGCCGCCGAAGCCGTGATCGGAGTTTATGAAAAGATAGGTGTTATCATCGAGCTTACTCAGAAGACTGCCCAGCATCTCGTCCTGAAGCTGATAGCATTGCAGGATTCGATCCCACAGCCGCCGACCTTTCTTGCTGTTGTAGAATTCGGGGAAGTTAGCATCGAAGTACTTCCAGAGAACATGTTGAATGCGGTCGGAGAGGATAAA
>Ga0209986_10004541_pt1 | contig 11732 bp, 11 predicted proteins | sample BlataG_FD_183168 | JGI IMG/M metagenome (GOLD analysis project Ga0209986, IMG submission 183168) | Deep subsurface microbial communities from Black Sea to uncover new lineages of life (NeLLi) - Black_00105 metaG (SPAdes) (version 2) | ecosystem: Environmental > Aquatic > Marine > Oceanic >...
TTTTGCCCCTAAATCCCCTAAAGGGGACTTTGCGGAATTCAATGATTTTCAACTGGTTCCCCTTTAGGGGTCAGGGGTAAAAAAGTTTAAAATCATTGAATTCTGACTTTTCGGAGCAGACTCAACATTTAATGGTGTCAGGTGTTTCGAGTTACATATTTATACCGGACTCAAGTTATATTTTGCAATAATTTGTTCAACACGATTAAGTATTTCAAACAGGTCAGGGATACGATTAAATAAACTATTGATCCCGTTAATATTGTCAATCATCATTTGAGAATATTCATGAGTCAACTCGTTTCGTATTTCCCTCAATGCATTCCAAGTATCTTCATTATCCACAATTCCATATTTTTCTAATAATGACAGGATATCCAGAAATGGCTTATTATAAACATCTTCTCCAAGACAGAGTAACAACAAGCGAAAAGTTTTTGAACCCAATTCATCTTGTAACTTAATAAACCTGAAAATAAATTGATCTAAAGCTTGAATATTTTCATCATCTATAACTCTGTAACTCTCTAATGTTAATGGAATTAAAGAGCTAATTTTATTGATTGCGTAATTCAATCGTTTAATATGGAGTTTGCAAATAGCAACTGAGCCCGACAATTTCTCTTTTAATAAAGAAGTGCTGTTCATAATTTTATGCCGGTTTTATAAACTTCTTCTATAATACTTTTTTTCTGATCTCCTGCTATATCTATCAAAACATCAATTTTCCTTTGTCCAATTTCTTTTTTAAGTAAAACCAGAAATTGTATTTTTTTGTTAAACATATCATTACTCCCTAAATTTAAATCTGGCTTTATCAATAAGTCAATATCGCCACCTTTTTTCCTGTCATCCACACGAGAACCAAACAGGTATACAAAAGAACCTGTTCCAAAAACCTGTTCTGCACAATCAATTATTGCATTATGTTGTGCTTCTTTTAAACGCATGTTACAAATATACGATCTTAGCCGCGAATTACACGAATTTTCACGAATTGTAATAAAACTTTGCACGGAAGTTAATTTGTTCCATTCGTGTAATTTGTGAAATTCGTGGATGTTTGTATTGCAGGCTTTTGGTTCCGAAGTTTATTGGTAATCCTAATTTTTGACTGGTAGTCTTTAAATAGTTAAGTATCTGAGCTTCGTGGTCAGATGACAGGGATGAAAGTGCTGCGGCACACAGGCAGGGATTTGCGCAGAGAGGATAATCCTTTAATAAGCAATCTGCAAATTTCAATAAATATATGTAATTAGTTTCGTTTTACCACTTTCCCCCAGCTTGTTTTTGATGCCATATTGCCCACAGTTTTTATTAATCAATCTTTATACTTTTTTGATATAATGTCTCGGGGTCAAAATCAGCTTCATTATCCCATTCAATCGAATCAAAACTCGTTTTTACTGTTTTAAACAGGCTTAAATCCTTTAATTCCTGAAATATACCAATATCAAGATATGGTTTCATATCAAATTGCCTTTTTTCGCCATTTTCAAAGGTTAATAGTAAAAGGTAATTATCCTGTGGTTTAACTTCTTTAATCGCTAAATACATCTTCTTTTATTTTAATGGTTCAATCCGGAATGGCTTTTCACCATTTTGGCATAATTCCCAATCCGCTAACAATTCATCTCTATGTATCTCTATCCATGCCTGAATCAACCGCAATTGTCGAGATGGTGCTTGTCCTTCCAACACTTCGCAATCTTGAATGCTTATTGTTGTTCGATAGTCTTGGTAATATGCATGTATGTGTGGTGGATTATGCTCTTTGGGTGCATAATACATCCTTATTATTATTCCGAAAAACATTGAAATCGTTGGCATATCAAACAATTTTTCTCAAAGATACAAATCTTATCAAATTTGTTCAAATGTTTGGTAATGGTCCTCTTAAAATTGTAGGCAACGTGGAAATAAACTCTTTCATATCGGCAAACATACCTTTTACGGTTTCTTCGTCAAAATTAACGATAGGTTCATAATCGCCTTTAATCCTGTATTGATATTCTTTTCTCAGCATTTTCCCGTATTTTCTGTTAATCTTTCCGGTAAGTATGAAATTTTTATTGAACCACCCGATAAGTTGCTGGTGTTTGGAAGTTGCAAATTCGTACTTTAAGCCTAGCGCAAGCAACAGGTAAAACATGCTGTAATAAAACCTGTTTACAGCCGCTCTGAAACTTGAATTTTTTATATTATCAGACATTCAAATTTAATGCCCTGGAGTCCACGAATTACAGTCCGCGAATTACAGTCCGCGAATTACGCGAATTACGCGAATTGTAATAAAGTTTTGGACGGAAGTTAATTTGTGTCATTCGTGGAATTAGTGGATGTTGGTATTGTGCTATCTTCCAGCCGAATACAATTCGGCTCTACAGAAATGACTCAGGAGAGTCGATCTGTAAACCAATTAACAAAATTCCTGATCCCTTCCTTCACGGAAGTATCAGGCTTGTATTCCAAATCCCTTACCAAATCATTAACATCAGCAAACGTCGCTGGTACATCTCCGGGCTGGATGGGCATCATGTTCATATTTGCTTTCTTTCCGGTTGCTTCTTCAATGGCTTTAATAAAATCCGGCAATTTTACCGGGTTATTATTACCGATGTTGTAAAGCTTGTATGGTGCCCTGGAACCGGAAGGATCAGGGTTGCTTCCATCCCACTCTTTGTTCCCCTCGGGAGGATGATCAATAACCCGAACCACACCCTCGATAATATCATCAATATATGTAAAATCCCGCTCCATGTCACCATAATTATATACATCAATAGGCTTTCCTTCAAGAATAGCTTTTGTAAACATAAACAAAGCCATATCAGGGCGCCCCCAGGGTCCATACACAGTAAAAAACCTTAAGCCGGTCGTGGGAATCTTATATAAATAACTATACGTATGTGCCATTAACTCGTTACTCTTCTTGCTTGCTGCATATAAGCTGATAGGATGATCTACATTATCGTGGACTGAAAACGGTATTTTTGTATTCAAGCCATAAACACTCGAGCTGCTGGCATAAACCAAATGCTTAACCGGATGATACCGGCAGGCTTCCAGAATATTCATAAACCCAACAATATTGCTTTCAATATACGCATACGGATTTGTGAGACTATAGCGCACTCCTGCCTGGGCTGCCAGGTGACACACCTTTTCAAATTTTTCTTTTTTAAACAATTTATCGATGGCTTCCTTGTCCTCAAGATTGATCTTATAAAATGTGTAATCGGGATATGTTTTGCTTTTTACAGGTTTGTTATAATCAATTTTCGATTCTTCGATCCCGGTCTCAGATAAACGGGCATATTTAAGCTTTGGATCGTAATAATCGTTGATGTTGTCCAGGCCAATTACGCTATTACCATGCATAAGTAGTCGTTTGGCAAGGTGGAAACCTATGAAGCCTGCGGTGCCTGTGATGAGGATATTCATACTTAAAGGCAAAAGTAAAAAGTTTACCCTGTGAAACCCTGCGCAGCAGGAGCAACGAAGTTGCTGTTTCATAGGGGCAAAAGTAAAAAGTTTACCCTGTGAAACCCTGCGCAGCAGGAGCAACAAAGTTGCTGTTTCATAGGGGCAAAAGTAAAAAGTTAAAGATAGAAATCATTATCAATACTATTTTGCACTTGCTTTTTTACAAATTGACCCAAGAATCTTTTTTAACTCCTCAGATTCATTCAATAATTCATTCAACTAAGTATGAATTGAATTAACTTTTGCCTTTTGTCTTTGTACTTTTTACTTGCCAGCTATGCTGGTACAGCTTCGCCTCCTCGGTCACATATTGCCAAGATAAAAGATAAAAGGACAAAGTAATGTAAAAGATATTTGTGTTAACTAAAGTCGGTCACTAATGTCGATAAATCAAAAAAATAAATAATATTTGTTTGTATGACACACCCCTACACCCCTCTTTTTAGAGGGGATTAATGGTATTTATTTTTTTGTCCCAAGGACTCCTTTGGAGATTCTGTAAGTTTCTATTATTCTATTTGATTTTATTGACAGACACTAGTTAAATGTATCGGAATTTACTCACTTCGTTCATGAGATCGTCACGCCTGCAGCGTGACTAAGTTTAAAATTGTTTATTGATTTACAATAAGTTATGTGTATGTAATAAAACTTATCTTATAAAAGGCTAATCCCGAAAACTTTCGGGCGAGGCTAAGGCTAAGGTTTTTATGTCTTCATTTTAAACTTGTTCCTTTACCTTTGTGTTTATTTTTTGAATTTGAAACATAATTTTTCTTTATTTTCTTTTTTTTCTTTGCCTTAGCCTTAGCCTCAGCCTTATTCCACAACCATTCAAATTTAGCAGTTTCATTTGAGTATTATTAACCTTTTTAATTACTTTACGAAGCTATGTTCTAAAATTCTTCAACATTTCTTCACAAATAAACTCAGCTGTTTTTCCATCACCATAAAATGCCGGATAGTCGAAATTCTTCTTATTATTGAAATAATTATAAGCATTAACAATCTTCTTCTTATCAGCATCGGCTAAAACGGCTGTCCCGTTCTTTACAAGTTCCACCCATTCTGTTTCCGGCCTGAAAATGATGCATGGTTTCTTAAAAAAATGAGCTTCCTTTTGTACGCCTCCTGAATCGGTCATGATGATCTTTGCATTTTTTTCAAGGAGGATCATTTCCAGAAAAGATACTGGGGCCATTGCTTTTATTAACGTATTTTCTTCGATTGCCTTGTATAATGCTGCCGGTAATTTATTTTTTAAAGCATATGATGTTCTGGGATGCAATGGTAAAATAACGGGCATTTTTTCGCCCAGGGCAATTTCATTCAAGGCATCAAAGATTCCTTCCAACCTGGTTTTATCATCCGTATTATGATCGCGGTGGATTGTTGCCAGAATGAACTTCCCCGGTTCAACACGTAACTTGTTAAGAAATTCTTGTTTTGAATTGGTAAGCTCACCATAGAAAAGACTGTTATCGTACATAATGTCACCGCTATGATAGATCTTCGGGTTATCAATATGGTAAGGCGGACTGTTTTCGGGTCTGAATCCTTCTTTTATCAGGTTTTTAAACCCTGCATTTGTCGGAGAAAACAATAAGGTAGATACATGATCGCAAATGATACGGTTTATCTCCTCCGGCATGCTTTTGTTATATGAACGTAAACCCGCTTCAATATGTACAACCGGAACATGAAGTTTCGAGGAGGCAATAGCAGCAGCCAGGGTAGAATTGGTATCGCCGTATACAATGGTATAATCCGGGTTCTGCTTTAAAATTATCTTTTCAATTCCGGAAATCATTCCGGCTGTTTGCTTTCCATGTCTTGCAGAACCTACCTGCAGGTTATAGTCCGGTTTAGGTATATGCAACTCATCAAAAAAGACGGAGGATAATTCCTTATCATAATGTTGTCCCGTATGGACAATCACTTCATTAATCGTATCAGAAAAACGATTTCGAATAGCTCTGTTTATTGCTGAGGCTTTTATTATCCCTGGGCGTGCACCAACAATATTTAGGACTTTGATCATTTATTACGGATACTGATTTAACGAATATGCAAAGAAAAGGAAAAAAATCTGGTTTTCAGCTCTCGGTTCTCGATTCCGAAACTTGTCTTGTCCTAATATACGTCTACAGGTTAAACATAAAATTACTCGTTCCCACAATCTAACACACATGCCACTCCCCGAAAAAACGGGGCAGGCGTGAGGTTTTGCTGCGCAAAACGTTAGTTACTCGCTCGCATTTACCCTGTGAAATACTGCTCCGCAGTAGTGGCTCCGCCACTATTTCACAGGGCAAGTCCTTCGCTCAGACCTGCTCGTGAGGTTTTGCTGCGCAAAACGTTAGTTACTCGCTCGCACTATCCTTCGCTCAGACCTGCTCGTGAGGTTTTGCTGCGCAAAACGTTAGTTACTCGCTCGCACTATCCTTCGCTCAGACCTGCTCGTGAGGTTTTGCTGCGCAAAACGTTCACGATCTGAAATTCATACTTCATCATTACTCGCTTCGCTTATGAGATCAATCGCTTTGCTCTCTAAGTTCCTTTCATCCTTTACTCCGAAAAATCTACCGGCTACTTACGCCGGATGAAACGGTTGTAACACTAATCAAAACCGGCAGTTCCGGCACTTTTTTTTTGTTTGCTTTATTTTCTACAATAATGTTACCCCTCCGGGGTAATTACTTTTGTGCAAAATTTCTTTGGTCTGCAGACATCGAACCATTATCTTTCTATTTTACTTCATTAACAATTTAACCATTTAGCAATTTAATCGACTGCTGTCTGCCTGCTTTTCCTCCTTCCAGCTAATTACTCGCTCGCATTTACCCTGTGAAATTGCTTGCCCTGTGTAATCCACTTCCGAAGGAATGCCTGTGGCAGAAGTGGTGCAACGCCATTACACAGGGGGCGGGCAATATTTAACAGGGAATGACTGTGTCGGGGTGAAATTCACTTCCAAAGGAATGCCTGTGGCAGAAGTGGCGCGAAGCTATTTCACATGGTCTCTCCTATCGCCTCTTCACCTCATGCCCCATTCATCTTCATTCACAACCTCAACTTTTCTCCCTTTCACAGACTCTGCCAGGTTTTCCAAACTCTGGCAGGTCTCTCCCATTCACACAGTCACAAGGTCACCAAGCTTCTTCCTCACCCAGCACCCAGCAACTTCCCCTTCTTCTTCTTAACCTTAACCTCAACCTGGTTGCGAGTTACGGGTTACGAGTTCTTTACATAAACTGAGAACCACGATGAAATACGCTCCTTCGTCGCATTTCACGTGGCAGGCAGGCACCCGAGAACCAGGAACTATTTAGCATAGCTTATGGCTCTTGTTTCCCTGATAACGGTAATTTTCACCTGTCCGGGATATGTCATTTCATTCTGGATTTTTTTTGCTATTTCATAGGATATTTTTTCGGCATCTTCATCAGAAACTTTCTCGGAGCCCACTATGACCCTTAATTCGCGCCCTGCCTGGATTGCGTATGTTTTCATCACTCCCGGATATGCAAGCGCAAGTTCTTCAAGGTCTTTAAGTCGTTTGATATAGGATTCCACGACTTCTCTTCTTGCTCCGGGCCGTGCGCCGGAAATGGCATCGCATACCTGAACAATGGGAGCGATCAGGGTTGTCATTTCAACCTCATCATGATGAGCTCCGATAGCATTGGATACTTCAGCCTTCTCTTTATATCTTTCTGCCAGTTTCATACCTAATATAGCATGGGGCAGTTCGGGCTCATCATCAGCCACTTTGCCAATATCGTGAAGTAATCCTGCACGCTTCGCAATTTTAGTGTTTAATCCAATTTCAGCAGCCATGATAGCAGTAAGGTTGGCAACTTCCCTCGAGTGCTGAAGGAGATTCTGACCATAGGATGAACGGTATTTCATTTTACCGATCAACCTGATCAATTCAGGATGCAGTCCATGGATTCCGAGATCGATAGCTGTACGTTTACCGACTTCCACCACCTCTTCCTCAATTTGTTTGTGTGTTTTACTAACTATCTCTTCGATCCTTGCCGGGTGAATCCTGCCGTCGGTTACCAGTTGGTGAAGAGCCAGACGGGCAATTTCCCTTCGTACAGGATCGAATGCTGAAAGAATAATGGCTTCAGGTGTGTCATCAACAATTATTTCCACTCCTGTTGCAGCTTCCAGAGCACGTATATTCCTGCCTTCCCTGCCAATTATCCGTCCTTTGATTTCATCCGAATCGATATTGAATACGGTTACCGAATTTTCGATGGTATGCTCTGAAGCAACTCTTTGTATGGTATTAACGACAATCCTTTTAGCTTCCTTTTTCGCTGTCATTTTGGCTTCGTCCATTATTTCATTAATATAGGACATAGCCTCCGTTTTAGCCTCCTCTTTTAATGATTCCATAAGCTGCTTTTTAGCTTCTCCGGCTGACAAACCTGAAATGGTTTCCAATTGTTCGACATGTTGTTTATGTTGCCCTTTAAGCTCTTCATTCTTTTTCTCAACCAGATCCATCTGAACGTTCAGGTTCTCCCTGATGACATCTATTTCCCTGCTTTTTCGTTCTGTCTCTTCCATCCGTTGGGATAAGATTGTCTCTTTTTGTTTCAGCTTGCTTTCCTGGAAGCCCAGTTGCTTATTCTTTTCAATAATATATCTTTCGTGATCGGTTCTTAATTGCAGGAATTTTTCTTTCGCCTGAAGTATCTTATCTCTTTTTATGACCTCAGCTTCAGATTCGGCTTCCTTAATAATACGTTGATTCTTCTTAATCAGCGCTTTTCCCCAGGAAAAATAAGCTATTACACAACCCGTAACAAAAGAGCCCAAAATAAGGATCATTGTCATTGGGAGCGAAATAGCTCCTGTTATCATTGATATTATCATTGTTTATATAGTTTAAATTAATTTATGCTATATGCTGTTAAATGGTTAAATTGTTAAATTGTTAAATTGTTAAATTGTTAAATTGTTAAATTGTTAAATTGTTAAATTGTTAAATTGTTAAATTGTTAAAAAAGTAAATTAACAATTTGAATTTCTCATTAACAAAAAAAACCCGCACCGTATTCTCCAACATTTATAAAACCCCAGTTAGACATGGGTGGAGTTGCCATTATACTTCTGACTTCCTATGTCTTCAAATGAAGAACCACAAAGGGTTAAGGCCTGTCATTGGCATATTGAGCATTACTCCAATTTAAATAATGTTGAGTTTTAAAACAATTGAAGAAACAATGCGGGTAAAATCTTAATATGTTAAAGAACGTTATTACTCTTTTTCAATAAATTTTTCTAAAACAGTGTTTAACTCTTTAATATTTTCAACAAATGGTGTAACATCCTGTTTGGCGTCACACTCGATTACTTTAATTACATATTGTAAAGCAGCCATTGCCAGAAAATCCTGCACATCTTTATCTGAATATTTTTGTTTGTATTTAAGTACTTTTTCATTTATCATTTTGGCTGCTCTTCGAATTTTCTCCTCATCTCTCCTATCTATTTTTAACGGATAATACCTGTCGGCAACGTTTACCCTGATTGAAAGTTTGTCATTCATTAATTGAGCCTATATTTTACATGTTTAAAAGAGCAATACATTTATCAATTTCCCGCACGATTCGATTTACTTTGATTTTAGCATCATTAGCATCTTCACTTGATGCCAAAACCGTCTTTACTATTTTTAATGTTTCATATTTGTTTCTTAATTTTTCTATTTCCTTTTCTTTAATCTTTAGTTGTTCGGACAGATCATTTTTTTCGCTTTTTAACTTCTCTTTCTGATTCTTGTTTTTCTCATACAATGAAATAACAGTGTTAATCTTGTCTTTTAAACTTTCAATTATTCCATCGTGTTCAATATGCATTACAAATTATTTAATACAAAGTTAATATTGATTTAGTAAATTCAAAAAAATAATCATTGCAAATTTCGCCAGAATGGATAAAAATTATAGATTTACGGTTTTCCTGAAGAGTAGATAATTGGTCGTTATATGATTTATAAATACTTGTTATGAATCTTTCAAGCCCTACGGGCTGTAAGGGTCTATATGGTCTCGATCTCCAGTGAGTAAACTCACGGGCTATTGTCTATAAGTCCCTTCGGGACTATTGCTTTAATTAACAACTGATTGTAAACACGAATGGCTTTAGTTTAAATTAGCGTTGTGATTCTAATTTCATTATGAAGAAAATTATTCCATCAATTATTTTGCTCTTCCTTTTTAGTATAATAAATGTTTATTCCCAGGCAATAATCGATCGGCCTGATTTTCGGTCACCTGTTGATTTTCCAATTTCCCTGTCTTCTAATTTCGGTGAAATCCGCAAAGATCATTTTCATTCCGGTATTGATATAAAAACACAAGGAGTAACAGGAAAAAAAATATATTCAACCGGCAATGGCTATATTTCCAGAATAAATGTATCTCCGAATGGCTTTGGGAAAGCTTTGTATATAACTCATCCCGAGGGATATGTTACCGTATATGCCCATTTAAACAACTTTAATCCCGAAATCGAGGAATTTGTAAAGCAAAACCAATATCGAAGAAAGATCCACCCGGTTAATCTTTTTCCAATACCAAACCGGTTCCCTGTAAGCAAAGGCGAAATCATCGGTTTATCCGGAAATACAGGGAGGTCACAAGGTCCGCACCTTCATTTCGAGGTTAGGGATGCAAAAAATGAGTATCCACTGAACCCACTTCTTTTCAATTTTGACATAGAAGATAACATGAATCCTAAAATTATAAGCCTGTATATCTATCCTTTGTCAGGAACCAGTCATGTTAATCAGCAAACCAAAAAGAAAAGATATTTAACAAAGGGAAATAACGGAAGATATATTTTAAATTCAGATCATCCCATACCGGTTTGGGATAAAATCGGATTTGGTATTGAAACACTCGACTATTTAAATCATTCATGGAATAAATGCGGAGTTTACTCAATTGAAGTTCTGATCGATGGCGAACAAACCTATTACCATGAAATGGATAAATTCTCCTTTGGTGAAACCAGGTATATAAACAGTTTCATTGATTATGAAGAAAAAGTCAGAAATAACAAGAACATTCATTGCACTTTTGTTGCCCCAAACAATAATTTAAGTATTTATAAAGCCCTTAAAAACAATGGGATAATTCAATTCATCGACCAGCAAGTTCATGAAATATCCATTTTTGTAAAAGATGCTTATCAAAATACATCAAACCTGAAATTTCCGGTCAGATCGATAAAAGCGGATACATTGGTTTATGAGAAAGTGAAAACAGACTACACAAGGATCATGCCTTATAATTTGGATAACACGTATTTCCATAACGACTTTAAGATCGTTATCCCAAAAGGTTCACTATATGACACCCTCCTTTTCCGGTATGCAAAAACTCCGGCAATTCCGGGTAGTTTTTCACAAACCCATCATGTACATAACCGATACGTTCCTGTACATAAACCTTTTACTCTTTGGATAAAACCTGACAGTTTACCCAAAGGATACGAAATGAATTTGCTTATTGCTTCTATTAATAAAGAAAATGAAGTCATTGCAGTTGGTGGCAAATGGGATGGAAAAGGAGTTGAGGTACAAACCGGAGAATTTGGAAAGTTTTTCATTGTAGCCGATACCGTTCCTCCGGAAATCATGCCCGTCAACATAAAAAACCATACGGATTTATCAGGAAAAAGCAGCATCCGGTTTGTGGTAACCGATAACCTCTCAGGCATACGTTCATACAACGGATTTATTGATAACGAATGGGTATTGTTTGAGTATGATCCGAAAAATGACCTTGTTTTCTATACTTTCGATGAGAAACGCCTGGAAAAAGGAAAAAATCATGAATTGGTTTTAACCATAATCGACGGGAAAGACAATATATCTGTTTATTATGCAAAGTTTTTCTGGTAGCAAAAAAGTGCTTAAAACATATTAATCTATGGTTCATCCATGAAATGCGTAGTTGTATAAAAGCAAACACATTATGATTGGAAGATGATAATAAGTAATTGATAAATAACATTACTTTAATTATTTGAAAAAGAACACCATCGGTGTTCGATTATTTGCCAAGGGCATCCCTTTTCACATAGTGATCCCTTTGGGAGGGAGTAGAAGAAAACCAATTATATAGAACACGGATGACACAGATAACACGGATATACACAGGAAAAAACAGAATTCAACTTTTTAAAAGGAAGGATATGAAATGCTACACGCAAATTTA
>Ga0209986_10004543_pt1 | contig 11729 bp, 11 predicted proteins | sample BlataG_FD_183168 | JGI IMG/M metagenome (GOLD analysis project Ga0209986, IMG submission 183168) | Deep subsurface microbial communities from Black Sea to uncover new lineages of life (NeLLi) - Black_00105 metaG (SPAdes) (version 2) | ecosystem: Environmental > Aquatic > Marine > Oceanic >...
CGCTGGGGTGAAAGCGGAGAGGAATATAGGGCTACCCGTCCACCTAACCGTGGAACCAACCAACGTCTGCAATCTGCGGTGTCCCGTATGCGAGACGGGAGCAGGGATACTGAACAGACCCAAAGGGTACATGTCACTGGACAACTTCAAGAAGATACTGGACAGGGTAGGGGAGCAGGTCAACACGCTATTGTTCTACTACATGGGAGAACCGTTCCTGAACAAAGACGCTTACGACATGATAAGGTATGCTACAGACAAGGGAATATATGTGTCCGCCTGTACTAACGGAGAGATACTGGACATAAACGGGTTGGCGGATAGCAATCTGTCAGAGATCAGCTTCCAGATAAGTGGGCTGACGCAGACGACACATGAGGTATACCGCGTAGGTGGGAACTTGGACAAGACGTTAACCAACCTATCTAAAGCAGTCGAGATGAAAGCCAAAGGGCTAATGGATACAAAGATACAGGTAGGATTCATCGTGATGAAGCACAACGAACACGAAGTGGAACGAGCAAAGAAGAAACTGAAGGAGTTGGGAGCAGACGAAGTGCTAATCATCTCCCCCTGCGTGAGGACGGTAGAGCAGGGGAGAAAGTTTATGCCAACGGAGGACAAGTACTGGATATACGACCGCGAGGCTTTCGACAAGGACACGCTAGTACCGAAGAAAGTGCCACACAACAGGTGCTGGTGGATATACTACTCAACGGTGGTGCTGTGGAACGGGGATGTAGTGCCATGTTGTCGAGACACCCACGGGGACTACGTTATGGGAAATCTGCTGGAGCAAAGCATGAACGAGATATGGAACGGGGAAAAGTATCAGGAGTTCAGGTGGACTGTGGCCAGTATGCAGAGCCAGCTAACGCTGTGTAGACTATGCTCGGGATACGGGATCGCCAGACTATATTGAAAGTTGGAGGTGCAACGTTGAAACTAGAACCATTAACCTACGAGGAACAAAACAGGATAATCGACAGGGCGTTGAAAGAACATTACCGGGAGACTATGGAGTGTAAAAGCGTTCCTTCTGATTATCTCCTGATGTTCACCGAGGGCGGGGAGAGTAATGCTGTAGCAGACGCAATAGCTAATGCTCAGCTCGCCAAAGATCAGAAAGTCATCAAACAGAACACAAAGGAGGCATAAAATGCTTTGTACCTTTTGCCATACTGGGAGTACCAGACTAATAGAAAGGACTTGTCGAATTGTATTCGACGCTACGAATTCTAAAACTGACATCGCCGATTGCCATATCGAGGAACGCTGGCTGTGTAACACCTGTGGAAATCCTTTCACTCCAGCCACCTCCAAGGTGGAACTCTGGAATGTGCGGCGAATGATAACTGGGAGGAAACTAAAGGGAATACCTAAGTCGATAATAGCAAAGGAACTCTTCAGAGAGCTATGAAAACTCTAATGTGCATCGTTCCGGACAACTATGAAGCGCTGAACCGCAAAGGCGTGGTCAGCCATATCTTGCAACGCGACCTCGACGGGTACTGGGACAAGGTGATAACCGTCCACCCGTTCTGCAAAAAGGAGGGGGTAATTCAGCTATCTGACAGACACGTCGTGATAGAGTACAAGCTCTATGACTCACTGGTAATTCCCAAGTTATGCCTCCTCGCCAAGCGAGAAAAAGTGACGGCGATTAAGGCACATGACCCATACTTCACAGGAGTCGTAGCACTCGCCCTGTCCGTGATGTGCAGACTACCTTACGTGATAATGATATGCTCCAGCTACGACCTTGTGCGAGAGGAGTACGGCAGAGCGCAGTTGAGACTTGACTGGCTGGACAAGGTAGTGGGAAGAATTACAATGTCCAAGGCGAACGCTGTGTTTGGTGGATCAATGGACATTTGCCACTGGGCTACTAGAAACGGGGCAAAGCAACCTGTGCTAGTGAGAACGATCGGCATTGCAGACGACCACTTTGTACCCCCAGAGGACAGGCCGAAGTGGCAGGGAACAACCAGCAGTAAGATTATACTGTTCATCGGGAGGTTGGACGCTGTAAAGTTCCCCGAGGACGCTATCATGGCCTACTTGGGTATGCGACTGTCCCACCCAAACAGCACACTGGTTATAGCTGGAGACGGACCGCTGAAAGAACAACTGACGGACAAATACTGTCAGCCGTGGAGCCACATAGAGTTCCTAGGGTTTGTTGACTCAGCATCCCTCGCTAGCATAATGGCCTCCGCTGATGTTGCTCTCGTGCCTTTTGGCGGGAGTACGCTAGTGGAGCTGGCTCTAGCGGAAGTGCCAATCGTAGCATACAATGTTGACTGGCACAGCGAACTGATACATGATGGATCGGGTGTACTGGTTTCACCCCGTGATTGGGCATCCATGGCGGACAAGGCAAGCAAGCTGCTTGCCGATAAGGATGGAGCAAGAACGATGGGCAAGATAGCGAGACGAACCGCGCTAGCACAACACAGCCTAGAAGTGGTACAGGAACAAGAGCGACAGTGCTTTGACAAGGTACTGTCGAAAAAGGAAACGAGATGAGCAAAATCGTCCAGCTGGGCAACACCAGCCTACAAGCAATATATGACAAGTACGAGGACTTCACAAAGATGGAAGAGCTAAACCCGGACGGGTTCTTTGATGAGTTCCACCTGTTCACGATCTACGGCGGACAGGGCAACGAGCTCAGGCTGAAGAACAATGTCACAATACACGAGTTCAACGTAACACGCTACCGCCACCCGTTTAAGCTCCTCGCCTACACCTTCCAGTTTGTCAGGGTCATTATCCACCTGTGCGTGTTCATACGAAAGTATAAAATCGATATCATACACAGCAAGGAACCGCTCATCTGCGGAACGGTAGCACTCATCCTCTCAAAGATTACCCGCGTCCCATTCTGTGTTTCCATTCACGCTGACTACGACCAGCGATACAAGATATCAGGGAGCGAAGACTCCGTGACATTGCTCGGGTCCCGCGGGCTGGTCAGGAAGATAGAGAGAATGGTGCTATCCCGCACCGACATGGTGATGCCTATCCGGGAAAGCCTGATTGGGTACGCTACACAGAGAGGCGCCAAACTGAGGAACATAAGGGTCATCCCTCACGGGATAGAACTATCCCCGTTCCTACAGGATCCAGACCCGACGCTGAAGCGCGAACTGGGAATTGACGGCAGGAAAGTGGTCTCTTTCGTGGGACGGCTAACAGGGGACAACTACACCGACGACGTCATGAGAGTAGCTGAAAAAGTCACCCAAGCAAGAAAGGACGTGGTCTTCCTGCTAGTAGGTGACGGCGGGAGGAGAACATACTTGGAGCGACTGAGTCGTGACCTAGGTCTTACAGACAATGTTAGGTTCCTAGGATTCCAACCGCAGGAGAGAGTGGTTCAGATTAGACTGGCCTCAGACGTTAGCCTATGCTTGATGGCTGGGTTCAGTCTGATAGAGGCAGCTGCCGCCGGTGTGCCGATAGTGTCCTACAATGTAGAATGGCACTACGAGCTTGTAAAGAACAATGAGACAGGCTTCTTAGTGCCAGAGAATGACACACAGGGAGCCGCCGATGCCATACTCAAGCTCTTGAGTGATACGGAACTCAGCAAGCGGATGGGAGAGAACGCACGGAGACTAGCCGTAGAGAGACATTCCAAGGAGAACACAGACAAGGTAAAGATACAGTGGTACAAAGAACTAATCAACTTAAAGGAGGACAAGAGACGATGAAAATCACGATAGTTAGTGCAGGTACCGTGGGAATGGTTACCGGGGACGGGTTCTCACGGTTCGGGCACGAAATCACTTTCTACGATATCGACCGCGGTAAGATGGACAAGTTGAAAGCGAACGGACTCAGCGTCACTAGCGACCCGAGCAAGGGGCACCCGGACGTTATCTTTGTTGCCACTCCCGAGAACGCTGCCGAGGGGGTCGTTCGTAGCCTACCTGTCAGGGAAACCCTAGTAGTCATACGAAGCAGTGTGCCACCTGGCACAACCAAGCGACTGAGAGAGGAGACCGGTGGACACATCGCGGTAAACCCCGAGTTCCTGCGAGAAGCGACCGCGCTACAAGACTTTCTCAACCCGGATCGGATTGTCTACAGCTCCTGTTGCCCCATTCATCGAGAGGTATTAGAAGAACTTTACAAGCCTTTTTTTGCGCCGATGGTTCATGTTGACGATCCCACGGAAGCGGAGATGATCAAGTACGCATCCAACCTGTTCCTAGCAACGACTATATCCTACTGGAACGAGATAGCAGGGGTCTGTCGCAGGCTGGGTGTTAACAGTCACGCTGTCGGCAAGGTCGCTGCCATGGACCCAAGAATACCATCCTACGGTGCGAGCAGACACGGTGAACCGTTCGGAGGGAAATGCTTCCCTGAGAATCTCAACACCTTCCTCTCCCTCTGTCACATCCTAGGCTACAATCCGATGCTGCTCCAAGCTGTGGCGAATGTGAATGAGAACATGAGGAGGACAAAAGATGCCCGGTAAAGAGCCTACTGAGCAAATAGCAAGGGACAATCCCTGGTATACAGTTGACCACGTGTCATCGTCCCAACAACGGAGGCAAAGGCTGGTCATCGCTGACCGGATAAAGTTCATAACTGACACGCTGGAGGAGTGGGGACGAGGGAAAGAGAGGAGGCTCAAAATACTCGATGCAGGCTGCGGCGACGGGGTACTGCTGAGACCGTTGACGGACCTAGGGACATTCGACGTTTACGGCATCGACTACAACCCCATCAGGGTAAGAAGGGCCAGAGGGAACGCACCGCAGGCAACAGTCCATCAGGCCGACCTAACACAACCTAAAAGCATGCAAGGACTAGGGTTTAGAGACGGTCACTTCGACGCTGTCATCATGAGCCAAGTGCTAGAACACATTGCACAAGATACATCGGCACTGAAGTACGTTGCCACACTATTGCACAGCGACGGCGTCTTCATACTGGGTGTTCCAAATGAAGGTTGCCTGATGGGCAGGATACGGAACAAGGTCTTACAACCCAGTATCGCGAAAACCACCGACCACGTAAACTTCTACACAGAGAAGGATATGCTGCGCAAACTGAACCAAGCTGGGTTCACTGTAGACAGAATAGAGAGAACAGGGTTTCTATTCCCCCACGAGATTATCAACATCTGCTTGGCCAGTTGGAGCGGAGGATATAAAATAGCAGAACTGCTAGGCAAGGTCATAAAGTCGCAAGTGGCTGGTTACCACTTTGTGTGCAGGAGGAGAAATGAACATTCCACAAGTCAAAGCTAGAGGTCCACTGCTGTGGTGGGGCAAGTTCCGCTTCATGTACAATCATGCTGTGTTCTACGTCGGAGCGATACAACTGGTACTGATTGCTGCTGTAGCCTACAATACCACCGTGCAACCGTGGGTGGCTCAGTACCTGGGATGGAGTATACACTTTTGGCAGTACTGTGCCGCACTAATAGCCATACTGGTTGTGGGTATGGTGCTAGAGTTCACGCTCGGTGTCCCGGCGCTTATTGCTATATCCAACGAGCAAACGTACAAACACGAGAGCCCCGTTAAAGCAGATTTCGCCATGGTGAAGAAGAAGCAGGAAGAGCTGGAAGGCAAGCTCAACAAGATTATGAAACATATGGGAATAGAAGAGTGATGCTGATTACTGGAACCCTCGTCCTGGTTGGCGCGATAGCGTTCGCTGTTCGACTGAAGTTGATGTGGAAGAACCGCAAGCACGGGTGCGACGCCTACTACTTCCTGCTGTCCAGCGAGGTGTTCAAGAGAGAAAAGAAGATACCGATAGTACTGCCTCCCGTGTATCAACTGGAGCAACAGGAGCAATGGTACCCCCCGGGGTTCAGCGTGCTACTGTCAATGTTCCCACGAAAAACGCTGGACGAGTACTACTGGCTGATTTCCCCGGTACTGGATAGTTTGCTAGCAGTGCTGACGGCTCTCATCGGGTATATAGCCACAGGAATGTGGCCCGTGGCACTGGTAGCCGGACTGTGTTATGCCCTGAACGCCGCCTCCATGGTAGACTGCACCAACCTGAACTCTCGCATACTGGGATCGCTGTTGCTCGCCCTGACCATGCTGAGTATGTCCCTGCTCCTGACTAACAGTACATGGTATCTGTTGCCCACCGCCCTGTTTGGCTCTCTCACTCTACTTACCCACAAGTCCAGCTCGCAGCTGCTATACTTCTTGGCTGTGGTGCTGGCTATAGCGTTGAAGTCCGCGTTGCCAGTTGTCGCCTTGTTAGCAATAGCCGCCACGGCGATGGTAATATCCCGCGGGTTCATGGTGAAGGTGTGGAAGGGACAGCACGACATCCTCTCTTTCTGGCACAGGAACTGGCACAGGCTGGGAGTGCACCCGATATACAACTCCCCGGCGTACCGCGATGTCCCACTTCACAAGGAGAAGGTACACCTACGAGGATGGAGAGGCACCTGGAAGACAGTCTCGCTCATGGGACTTAACGCATTCATCCTGCCCGTGCTGTGGATACTGCCTCACTACGCAAGCCTCGGCATGTGGGACAGGTTGATGTTCTGGTGGGTAGCAGGAACATACCTGATGGGGTTGCTCACTCAAGCGGTACCCGCGTTGCGGTTTGCTGGTGAAGGGTATCGGTACATCAAGCTAGCAGCACTACCCGTCGGTTACCTTTGCGCTATACCACTGCTGTACCAATGGCAACCAGCGTGGGTATACTACTGCCTACTAGCTGTGTCCGTTATCGTCGGGGCATTCCTGATATGGCAACTGTCCAAGTGGGCGACCAAAGATGAAGCACAAAGTATGCCGTCTGTCAGCCCGGGACTGCAGAAGGTAATAGATTACCTGAAAGCAGACGACAAGGTGGAGAATGTACTCTGCGTACCAGACGGCGTTGCCGATGCCCTGGGATACTACACCAGGAAGCCCATACTGCGAGGAACCCACAATGTACACTTCAAGCAGGTAGATCCATTCTTCCCAGTACACAGGCTACCGCTGGACTACTTGGTGAAAGGATACGAGGTATCGCATTTGGTGGTGGCAGTCAGGTACACAGATACGAGGTTACTGGAAGAACTAAACGAGTACACGGCAGTAGTGCAGTCGGAAGACTATGCTCTGTACAAGACAGGAGGGTAAAGATAAATGGGAAATGGGAAAGTGCTAGTCACTGGGGGGTGCGGATTCATCGGGAAGCATCTATGTAAGAGGTTGGTGGAGATGGGGAAAGATGTCACGGTTCTGGATATCTCTATTCCGCGGGAACTACACACCAACGGATACAAGGTAGTCGAGGGAGATATCCGCGATAGCGGTCTGGTGAGAGTGCTGACGAAGGGGGTAGACACCGTCTATCATCTCGGCGCAGTGACCACATTCGAGGAATGCCGGGACGACCCAAACAAAGCGCTCAGCGTGAACGTGCATGGCACAGCTGCCGTACTGCAGGAAGCCGTGCAACACGGAGCAGGTGACTTCGTCTTCTTCTCGTCCGCCAGTGTCTACTCGGGCAACAAGAAACCAGTGAAGTGTGAAGGGATGAAGCTGAGACCGAAATCAATCTACGGGATAACCAAACTGATAGGGGAGAAGCTGTGTGAGGACGCGGCTGCGAAATACGGGCTATCCTGCACCATCCTGAGGCCGTTCAACGTGTACGGGGAGAACGGAAGAGGGGTAATCAACAGGTTCGCTGACGCTGTGAGAAGGGACAAACACATCACCATCTACGGAGACGGCAACCAGACAAGGGATTACATCCACGTAGACGACATCGTGAAAGCGGCTACGGTGACGGGAGAGAGGAGACTGTCGGGAGTTTACAATGTCGGGACGGGCGGAAAGTGTAACCTACTGGAACTCAAAGCGATAGTGGAGCGGATTAGCGGTGCAACCCTCGTGGTGGAGTGGCGACCGAGAGAACCGTGGGACTTGCAGGAACTGATAGCTGACACCGAGAAGTTCAAGAGGATACTACCAGCAGCAATTTCGTTGGTTGACGGCATCACTTCTCTACTGGAAGGGGAGAGGACGGGACGCTGAGATACTCAAAGATTTTCACCCCGGACACTACCCAATCAGCTACAGCCACCTCGGCTGAAGACGAGTACACCAGCTCGTAGTCGGTCATCGCTTCCAAGGGAACAGGGCTGGTGAAAGGGTTGGAGCTCGCTATCCGATAGTTGCCCGGTCCCTGCTCGGCGAGGTACGCCTCGGCCTCTTTGTAAGTGTCAAACGGCCAAACGCCAGTTACCAGCTTGTAAGGCTTACCGTCACTCTCCCTATCTTCACAGCGAACAACCAAGGACTCGGTGGGAGTCACAGCTTGACCATCAAAAATGTAGAGCCTGACGACGATAGACTTATAGTAGGCAGGACTGTACAGAATCACCGGGTTCACCCGGTTACCGTCCTGGGATCGCACGTAGCATACCTCCGTGAACTCACTCAGATTAGCACCAGCCCACTCAACCATAGCGTAAAACTTACCGGTAACCATGTCAGAGTCAATCATCACGTACTTTGACATACGCCGGTCGGCAAGCTCGTTGGCATAAGTTTCATTCTGAGCAGTGAAGAACAAGGCGGCCTCTTCGGCTCCACCCTGACCGGGATTGGCGTTGGGTACACGACGACCAATCTGTGTTATAAAGTAGCCATAGTCCCACCAAGACAAGACACCGTAGACAGTGTCAGGATACTCAAAGTCGTGATAGTCCCCCGATGGAGGGTACGGGTACAGCTGATAGTAATAGTCGGGGTCGTCGAAAGGCTCGGGAGTGTTGTCCCTGAGCCAGACGCAGGACTCGCACCAGCCCTTGGCTAAACCATCATAGACAATGGAATAGCTACCAGCCATCACCATAGCGGGACGGATGTTGGGAACGAAGATCAACAGGAGTACAAGTACCCCAACGATAATGACCTTCGCCCAGGCAAATCGAGGCTGAGAAGGCGACATGCGTCCGGCTCGGCTCTTACCCTTCCTCCGCTTCCTGAAACGTTTCACCATCCCAGTCGCCCGCTCGGACAGCAGCTTACGTAGACCAGCAAAATCCAGCATCTTCCAAGAAAAGTACCCAGTGAGCAATGCGACGTTTACGGTGTAGTAGTAGCCGAACCGGCGCTGGCCCAAGGTGGCGGTGAGGATTACCAGGCTCCAAACCAAGAACAGCGTGTTAGAGACGCCCCTCCCGCGGATGGTGTCGCGAACCAGCATAGCGAAGGCGATGAACGCTATGAAAAAAGAGGTAGTGAAGTTGCCCCAAGCTACATTCAGCGTGAAAGTACCCCGCGGAAAGAGAAGAGGCACCGCTTCCATGACAGTGCGCATCGCGCTTGACGGAGCCATGAAGCTGAAGCTACTGGACAGAGAATGAAACAGGACTGGATTGGCGAGACGCAGGGATATAAGGCCAAGACCGGTGAGCAACAGCAGAGACAACGAGAAGTGCCAAGCAGACTTCCAATTCCTGATGTTCAGGAACCAAGAGACAGCCGCCAAGACAGCGAGAACTCCAGCCGCGGCGAGTAGGGACAAAAGGGTAAAGATATCGGCTCCTCCGCGTAGGCCGACAATGTAGACGAGCGTGGTGACAAGGAATAGTGGAACAGCGACCATGCACGGGTAGTCGGTAGGCTTTCGGCGGAAGTAGTCAATGATGAACTGGATCACGAAGTAAGCGAACAGGATAAAGGCGAACATCAAGCCACCTCCCCATGTGAGGAGGTAGATGCCGAGGAAAAGACCAGCGAGTAGGGCGTAAACGAGAGGCTTGGTGATTACCTTCCAGTCCCGGGTTAAAACGTGCTGGAATGTGATTTCTCGCTCGAGGGTACGCTTGACAGCCATTATGGCAAAGAGAGTAGCCGTGGTGGTGAACAGAACCTCGGCTACGTGGTGATCGGTAAAGCCGAGCAATGAGCGGTGCAAGAACTCACTGGGGAGGATTACGACCAAGGCAGCCGCAACGACCCCAGCCCAACGGTTCCAGAGTTCTTTGCCAATGAGGTATACAGGGATGATGGTCAGGGTACCAAGGATAGGGGGCAGGTAGGCCGCTACGGAAGCGATGGTGTGCGAGGTTGGGCTACCGCCACCGACGATCAGGGAGACACCGGACGCGAGCCAGACGAAGAACGGACGGCCTAACCCGCCACCACCGGGGAATAGCATGTAGGGATCGAAGAGATTGTAGTGCGGGAAGTTGTGGGCCATGTTCTCGATATAGCGGAGGTAGAAATAGGCATCGGTTTCACGGAACCAGACGGCGTCGCCAACGAAGACAGAGTCGTAGCCGAGGTGGGTACGGAGGTAGAGGGAGAGACCGCAGAGGGCGGCTAAGAGAGAGACTACTATGATGGTGGGAGAGGGTTTATACTTCATGGGCAACATTCGCCTGTTCAATCTGAGCGATTAGCCTTATAATTTGGTAAGCCACCTGTGGTACTATCGCATTTCCTAAACATTTAAGTCGGTCCACCCTATGGGGAATCCCATGAGCCACTCTACCCAGTTGGGGTTTAGGCTCTGACAACCCATCTCTTTGCCCTTCTCGTACCCCAGCATATTGTAGAGCTTCTGCCGGTTCCCACTCCCACCAGCCAGCCCCGGATGGCCACCGGATACCGTCCCCTCTCTCGTAGAGGCTGAAGGGGTTGGCCATAATGATTTCTTGACTTCTTCTGCTAATATCTTGCCCCCTTTCTGGTTCGGGCGACTGCCTGGGTTTCCTGCTCTGGGGGAAGGCCACATCTTGACTGCCCTGTTCAAAGTTACCTGAACGTGCTTCCCTGTCTTGGGATTGTATGCCCTCTCGTTCTGCTTTGGTGGTTCGCCTTCTTTTGTTTCTAGCGTTTCGAGGAAATCCCCCTCCCCTGCTAATTGACTGCTCATTGTAGGCCACAATCCACACTCTATCTCGTCTATGCGGGGCATTGACGGTGCAAGCTGGAATAACGAACGCTTGGCAGGTGTATCCTTCTCCCTCCAAATCAGATAGCACATTGTCGAGTTCCATTCTAACGATTCCAGCAACATTCTCGCCAAGCACCCAACGGGGTCTGACCTCCCTAATGACTCTGAACATTTCTGGCCAGAGATACCTGTTATCACCCTTGCCTCCGCGCTTCCCGGCGACGCTAAAGGGCTGGCATGGGAACCCGCCTGTAATAAGAGTGACTGAACTGTTCCCTTGATAGACTTCGGCGACGGTTTTGATTGTCTCAACATCTCTAATGTCCTCCACTACTGGCACATCAGGCCAGTGTTTATTTAGAACCTTTTGGCAGTACTTGTCTATCTCGACAAACCCTATGGTCTCAAATCCAGCCCAGTCCGTAGCAAGGGCGAAACCACCGATTCCAGAGAATAGGTCAAGGTGTGTTAGCATCCACTCCCGCCTCTCAAGTCAATCTTCCTTTTGGCAATCCCACCCGACGCTCTCGGTTCCAGTAAGGACTCTTGCATCTACCACAACGCTTGGGGTTCTCGGATTTCGATGACCAGTCGTTGTTGCAGCGTTCACTACCCATTGGTTACCTCAGAGCGCTTCGCTTTGTGTGGTATGAACCAAGAGTAGCTCTTACACCTTCCACAACGTTTGGGGTTATCAGATCTGGTCGCCCAGTCATTATCGCACTGTAGACAATGATAAACAGAGAGCTCACTGACTCCACGACAACGGAGCAGGCTACTTTTCGTAGCCCCCATTGCCTCAACAACTACCCTGACAGCGA
>Ga0209986_10004544_pt1 | contig 11729 bp, 19 predicted proteins | sample BlataG_FD_183168 | JGI IMG/M metagenome (GOLD analysis project Ga0209986, IMG submission 183168) | Deep subsurface microbial communities from Black Sea to uncover new lineages of life (NeLLi) - Black_00105 metaG (SPAdes) (version 2) | ecosystem: Environmental > Aquatic > Marine > Oceanic >...
TCACCCAGCAACTTGTCAACAGACTCGCGGGGAATACGCCAGAGTCCCCCGACACGTGTCGCCCTCAAACGCTTACTGCGACAGAGCCTATAGACTGATTCGTCCGACACACGTAGCAGGATTGCTACCTCCTTCACGGTTAAAAGTCCATCACTCATGCGGTCTCCTTATCAATCCTTCTTTTTGTCCGCGAACTCAAGCAGGATACGCCCGAGGCGCTTGTGACCGGCGTCACCGACATTGTCTCGCCACCAGTTTCCCAACTTGTGCATGGTTTCATCGTCGAGATCGTCCATCTCCATCAGGACGTTCTGTGCGTCCACCGCCGCATTGTCCATCTTCTGTCTATCTTCTTCCGTAAACGGCATTTCTATGCTCCCCCAACTTTATTCTTTCTCGGCCTCCGGGGACCGGGTTCATGCTCCCGGTCTCATAGCCGGAGGACTGTCTGTCCCGTAAAGGACTATTCGTCCTTCGTCGACTTCTCGCCACTCTCGTCGCTCTTGTCTGCCTTAGCCTTAGCTATCTCCTGCAGACGGACACCCACGTATAACCCGAAGAAAAGGGCTATACCGAGAATGACGGACGCCCACCAGTACGGGGTCTTGGTAGCGAGTACGACAAGCCCGTACAGGATGCCCACTGCAGAGACTATGGTTGCTAATAGAGCCATCTTCATTTTTGCTCCTCCTTTCTCGCAATGGCAGGGTAAACCGCCATCGCTTTACGCTCTCTGACTTCTTCTAAAGCCTGTTGCCAGCTGGCCCGCCTACGCATAATACGCTGTGCTACCCTCAAGTCTACAGGGCGACTGGCACAGTCCAGGACATGGACGATGATACTCTGCGCTACGACACCACGATTAAGGTAATAGGCCACCGCAGAGGCAAAGTCAATAGCATCACGGTCCCCGCGGACCGAATTACATTTCCGGCAGCTGGTGACCAAGTTCCTGGAGTCGTTGCCACCACCTTTGGACACGGGCACTACATGGTCAAGAGATAAGGTGACACCTTCATCCTCAAGACCTGAGCCACACCATACACAGGCGAGACCATCACGCATGTAGAGCGCAAGGCGCCTTTCCCGTCGTATCCACTTTGCTCCGTTCCAGCTCTTACTCATTTCTCTACCCTCTCCACCCTGTATCTGCCTGCGATCAGCTCGGCAAGTTTCATGAGCCTCGTGAACTCGTAGATAGCACTCCAACTGTCTTTGACCACATCCTCTACTAACCACCCTTTCTCCCCCAATCCACGCAACATGGGAGGGTAGTCATCATGATGGAACGACTTATCCCCCGAATGGCCATAGTCCCAACCATACCAGTAGAAGCCCTTCGGCCTGAGTTCGTCACCTCCCCCAGAGTAAGTCAGCCCTCCATGAGCCTCGATGGAGGGTAAATCGTCATAGTGAAACCCAGCCAGTGGGTGTTCAGTCGGAATTCCCAAGTAGGCACAAAGGGAACTTGGTCCCCGCATAACGATGAATCTCACACCTTCTTGGAATTCATCGTGGAGTATGGCTCCTGTTGGCTTATCCTTTGTCTCCTGCCAGTTCATCTTTTGCTCCTCCTTTTTCCTCATTTACCTTCTCGTGGGGATGTCAGGCTCTGAAAAATTTTCTGCCAGGGAATCGCCGACAGTAGCCTTATCACATCCTCGGAACAGGCGACCGTACGCGTCGTGGGTCTCAATCCTGCCCTTCTCCTCACCCTTGCCGATAGCCAGACTCAACATCGTCGCCAGCATATCAGGGTCATGGCTGCACATCGCATGTAGCTTGGCAAAGTCATAGGGAAAGGGTAGAGCTAGGGTTTTCAGTATCTCCTGTTTATTCATTACTCCTCCTTTTATATCTTTCAGCTAGCTCCAGTGGAGAGCCCCCTCCTCCTTTTCCGTTCTCTCCTCCCATTCCTCGCGAAGTGCCTCAAGTCTTCAGACGCCACCCGCCACATATGTGCAACCTTGCAAGCTCTCAACTCACCAGACTCGACCAAGCTATACGCAGTATTGATATGAACCTTAAGAATCTTGGCTACCTCTGCCAGTGTGAACAGATAGCTTGCATCTCTCCCCTCGCTTGGTATTTCAATCACACCCTTCCCCTTGCCTCGGACTGACTCCCACAATCGCTGTTTGTCTGCTTCCGACAGACTAGCACCACTGGCGATTTGTAGCTTCTTGGCCGCACGGATAACCGTCCTGTTATGGCAACCAAATTCAAGAGCCAACGCCCGCGCACTCACGTTAGGCCAGTAAGGTTGTAGCACCTCCGTGAAGAACAAGCTCCGAGGCATATCAGGGTGCTGATCGGCGTGGCACTCGGCACAAAGGCATACACCTTTTCGCCAGTCGGAGTGGTCTCCGTCTGGGGCGTGAGCCTGCACCATTTGACCGGAGCCGCAGAACTCGCATAGATAATTGGCCCTCGCCTTCACCTTCACCGACTCATGTTTACTATATTGGTCTGCTTTCATCGTCATATTCTACCTATGGCTACATTTTATCACAGGGTTGTTAACTTTGTCAAGTCCCACGCAAAGCTGACGCAAAAGATCGGGGGAGAAAATTTTCGAGAAAATGTGAGGCTACTCGCCGCGCAAGGCTTTCACTACAGCCTCGGCGGTCTTCTTACCGATCCCAGGAATACTAGCCCACTCTTTTACATCAGCCACGCACATGGCGAGAACCGACGGGAAATGTTCGTCCACCACTCGGCTTCGCTCCCAGCCAATGCCCCTCAACTCTTTAGCCGCACGACGAACCAGACTGGGCTCTTGTAGTGGAACGATAGGAGGCGGTGTCCTGTAGAACTTCCGTAGGGACTGGTGCCGGTCTGGCTCCTTCTGGAAATTGGTGTAGAGTGCTTTGATGATGTCAGCTGTCTGCCGGACATTGTCGGATCGCTTGACAACGACGCCAGCCAGCCAGTCCAGCTCAAAGAGGTATTGCTCAAATCGGGAAAAAGTTATGGTAGGCCGGACTGGGGCTAACTCGCTCTTGCGAACTCCCGGACTCCAGCGGGGAACGGCCAGCAGACCTTCGGCGTCGCTCCTGTATGGTTCCTCTACAATCAAGACGAACACGTCGGCGTTGTTGTCCAAAGCTTTTTGCATTTGGTGAACCAAGCGACCGTCGTTTATACAGGCCACGAGGTCAGGCACTTTTTTCCGTTCAACGGCCACTAGGAGATCTTTGCCACCTTCGCCTACGCCAGTAAAGCAAGCGTCGGTGAACAAGGGTAAAGGGTAGGCGACATTGCCTAAAGCCTTAATCATATCCTGGTCATTCGGCAAGTCACTGCAAAACACGACCATATTGCTATATCCGCTCAAAAACCTCGCCCTGAGAAGCTATTTTCGGGGGGTGAAAAGGGTCGGGGGTACATTATACTGTCTCTCCCACCATTAGTTGTGTACATTTAGGCGGTTTTCAGAGAAGCCGTAGGCACTTTCTCTTAGCTCCTGTTAAAATTTAGCGTGAATGTGTAGTCTCCCGGAGGCGCATCATTGCTGGCTGTAAGGGTTAGATCATCCCGGGTAATGCCAGTAGCACAACTGATTCCCGCGGAAAAGCCGCCTGAAACCGAGATGTCGCCAGAACCGTAGGTAGGATAAACAGTCATAACATAGGTTCCTGTAACCGTCAGTGTAGCAGTGGATTTGTTATCCACCTGCATCGGTATACTAAAAGATTCCCCAGGATAAACATCTGTGAACGTTACAGAAAAGCCTTCACCCCTGGTCAGCCACGTCGACCCGTCCCAAGTCTGGATCTCACAGGCCTCGTCTACGTTCACGTCGACCGTGCCGCTGAGAAAGGTAAAACCAGCAGCGGCAACTATTCCAGCCAACAGAACCACAGAAAGGATCCCAATTGGCACCCCGTGCCACCTTTTCCTCAAAAAGTTCTTCATAAGCAAGTCCTCCTTTTTTGTATTTGCCTACAGCTTCTCTGAAAGCCGCCTAAACGTATACACATATCCGTTGTCCTAGTCGCCGTGTATGAGGCTCAAAAGGAACTCAAACGAACACATTTCTCCCTTCAACCACTCGCCATTCACATTCGGGTTGTGCCGACAGTCCTTGATGAAAGCCGAGAATTCAGTACCCTCGTCGGTATCCTCACGGTGCATGGTGATGTTGACTTGGGAGTTGTACTCCATATCCCCAAAGCCCGATGGCTCATACTCGTTGGTTCGCGCGTTATTGATATACTTCGCCTTCATCTTGTGGATGAATATGACGTTCATGGAAGAGTCAAAGGACAGCCGCAGGAGCTCGCGGAACTCGTTGTTGACTTCGGTGTAATGCTGCGGCATGACCTGAGTCAGCTTACCGAATTTGGCGAGACGGGCAATCTCCCACACCTCACTGGCCGTGTCCACGACGACAGTGCCAGCACCGACCTGACACACTTTCTCGAACACCCTCTTGAGGTTCTCCCACACAGGGACGTAATAGTCCTTGGACGCGGTCTTGGGTACATGGACATCGTACAGGTATATCTTCTTACCCTCAGCCTGAAACTTGTCCAAGACACCCTCGGCACCAATATCGATATTGATGAAGAATATTGGGTCGGGTGCTGTAAGAGCGAAGTGACTTTTTCCAGATTTGGGGAGACCGCTCACGGATGCCACCAAGCGGCGAGGTCGCTCGATAACGTCGTCGCTGAACCCCATGGCTTCCAGCTCTTTCACTATTTGCTCATTGACTTTTGGCATATTGTTCCTCCTTAACTAGGGCTAATGCCCTGACTTTCCAAATACCTCTTAGTATTCAATATCCCCCGCCAGTTCTCCTCAATACTCGCCTCGGTAAGACGAAGCCAGCGCATAGTAGCCTGTATCAGTGGTGGGGCAGAGGATAAGTGTCCAGACACATAGCATACGGTGTCCATTCCAGCGAGATGGCAATAGGCGCGGATTTGGCGCAGGTGGTCAAGCGGTATCTCCTGGTTTAGTGTAAACCGCAACTTACACTCGTACACCATGCCATCCTCAGCATCAAACAGCATACCGTCCAATGACCCGCAAATGTCGTCCTCGTCAAGGACAACGTCGGGTTGGAAGTAGCCACCCAGCTCTCGCTTTGCGTAGTCGGCCATATAGTTGTCCATAGCGGTTTCCCAGATACGACCAAGAGCGGCAATACTGGGCATGGACGCGGGTCCACTGTCAAAATATTCCACTTTACCTTTGATGATAGACTTTCCCGCCTTCAGTAGACTGGATACATGCCATAAGGCTGTGCTACGAGGCTGAGGCGGATCACGTTGAATGCCAATCTCACACAGGTCAGCTACACGATCCAAGTTAATGCTCTGCTGGTGTATTATCTCCATTGTCAGTCCAAATTCAGTTCGTCGCCAGCACTCTCAAGGTCAAGGTCACCACTTCCAGCTAACATGTCCAAGCTACTCTTCTTCTCTCTCCAGCGTTTGTAGTAGATGTATCCACCAAAACCGCTACCGATGATGAGGATCCCTATCAGGAACACTTTCCAAGCGGGTTGCCCACGGGATCTCCCAGTGCCGGAGACAGCGAAAGATACACCGGGAGTGTCGGGATCGTTGCTAGTGACGGTAAACGTGGCACTCTCCTCACCGACGACTGTAGGGGTAAACCGCACCGTTATCACGGTCGAATCTTCAGAGCCAATGGTGAATGGCACTAGAGGACTGGCATAGGCAAAGTCCTCGCTACCAGAGCTGCGTACTATGCTGCTAATCACTAGGGGAGCATCCCCATCGTTGTAGACGACGAGGGTCTTGTCTAGAGTGTCGTCAATAAGCACCTCGCCAAAAGCGACACCACTGACGGGTTGGCGGATATTGGGAGTAGTGACAACACCATTGCCGTCTCCGTTGCCGTTCCCGTCGCCACCATCATCGTCCTCGACCCAAGTGAGGTCGATGGTGCCTGACACGTCCTTGTTCTCCACTTTACAACGCACCTTGGACGTGCCGACCGCGACACAGTCGGCTGTAGCATGAGCCTGACCGCTTATGTCGGTGGTAAAGCCAAGCGAGGAAAGGGTAGCAGTTCCGCTTAGCACCGACCAGCCGACTGAGATATTAGGCAGCGGTGTGTCGGCAGAATCGTATACGGTGGCGGTCAGGTCGTACGGACTGCCAACTACCAGCCCAGATTGGGCGGAGGTTAACGACACATGGTGAGGAACTCCAGTCTCTGGCTCGGGTTCCGTCTCATTCCCCACACTTGCCGATATTGTCAGGTTGGCAGAAAACACTCCACCGGGTTCTAGACTGGACGGCGGTGCGGAACCACTGGCTGCGACGGTCAAGTTGAATATACAGGTGGCATTTACACCCAGCGTGGTCTCGTTAGGATAGAAACAAGCAACAATATCGCACCCTGAGACGCAGTTCGGTGCGGTTTGAGCCTCAAGAAAGAGCTCGCTGTCCCAGTTGTTGTGGACCGTGACCTCGAAACACTTCGACTCGCCAGGGAACAGGGATAGGGATAAGACACCGTCCGACCATGTGCCGTTGCCAGTAACAGACACGGTTATAGCACCGCTCGGCAGGTCGGCTAGAACACCGGTCGGGGTGGTCAGCACGACGAGTAGCACAATCGCGATTAAAATCGCCAACTTTCTCATAATAACAGTCTACTCCTTCCTTGCACTATCAAGGACAACTAGGTACACCTCTCGTCTCGGCATTAGGGCGGTGATTCTCGTGTAAACTTGGTCACAACCGTGTATATGCCCTCCTCAGCACTCCCGTTAACGCAGACAGTGCGCAGGACGGTCACCGGCGCGAGAGAACTGTTGACCAGTACGCCATCGGTCAGGATAGCGGGATTGCTAAAAGTGACCTCCATAGCAGAATCATTGCTGGTGGTAACCTCAGCCTTAATCAAAAGGTCAAACGGTGAGGCACTCGTGATGGTGAAGCAGGTATCCTTGCATCCGCCCGGATACAGGTTGACTAGGGAACCCATCGGGTCATTAAGACCAATCTCCGTGTCGCAGTGATCGATGTCAGGACCACAGTAAAGCGTAATCGGCTCCGTGACCGTGATGTTGCTCGTCCCTTCCCACAGGACGTATCCGCTCGCGGCAGCAACAACTCCACCAGCGGCTATGACGGCGAGCAACGAAATCACCAGTGCCGCCGCCGGTATCCTCCCAACCTTCCCACTAAACAGCTTTTTCATAAACGTTCCTCCTTACTATATATTGAGCCACTAATATTTTGGCTCTATCGACAACCTTAAGTCAAGTTTATGCTTCACTACTAGTCGGTGCGGACGAGGGAGCATGTCAAGTCTCCCCCGCCCTGAAAGGAAAAGAAAGGAGGTAAAGTAGTGAAGACGGTCAATAGTCATTTTTGCAGTCCCTCAGCGACCATCCCAGTTGCTACCGCGACATTCAAGTCACGCAAGGCTATCACGGAGCAGTTGGGATTGGCACAACGCCATTTCCTACCCCTGCCGGGTCTACCGACTGGATGCAGACGATGGTGACATTCGGGGCATCTGGGTAATTTTGTATTGTTCATTCCCCAGCCTCCCCCTCGCCTGTGTCGCCTGCGTCCAGCAGGCACTTGAGCATCAGCTTCTTTATCTCCTCTTTGCCCCATCCCGTCTTCTGCTCCAAACGCTCTAGTAGTAGCTTCCAAGCAATCAGATATACGTTCTTACTCATCTTAGCCACCTCATCTCTACCCTCCAGCTCGCACTGAAGGGCAGAATGAACCGGTTAAGGCAGGCTCTACTACGCAACAGTGATCTTGCCGTCGTCTACCACGTAGCCGTACTCGGCAAGCTGCTCGTCGGTGAGCTTGAAGGCCAGGGTCGCAACCTTGGCTTTCTTCTGCTTGATAGCAGCAGAGGCAATAGCCTTACGCTCCACGCCATCAGGACTATCCTCCAGCAGGCCAGAGAGCACTCCCATAGCCTCGGAGACCAGCTCCTCGTCGGAAGCCTCGGCCTTCTTGCCAGCTGCCTTGCCGCCCTTGCCAGGCATCTTGATAATCTCGTCGGGGACAGCCAGAATGCGGGGACCGCGACCAGAGGCCTCCCGGGCAGCGACGGTTCCGAGACCGGCTCTCTTCGGCTCGGGAACGCCGATGTTGTGGGTGACCATCCCGTCCAGAACAGAGATGTCGTCGCCAAGGAAGTCATCGGGCAAGCCAGCGTCTTCCAGAGCCTTCATCAGGATAAAGAAGTTGGACGACTTGTTCAGGGCAGTACCGTCACCTACAAGGACGAGAGACTTACCGTCCCCCGATGGTGTTACACGAGACGGGTCACCGACGCTGTAGTGCTGCGTGTACTCCTCGCCACCCTCACTAGCGAAATTGATCCGGGCAGCAGTGGTGGTAGCTACCAGCTCGCCTGTCTTTTTCCTATACTCGAAGAGAGCGAATCGGCACTCCTTCCAGCTAAAATTGCCGTCTATCGGCATGGGTAGTGCATCGACAAAGTCAGATGCTCGTAATGATGCTCTTTTGTCAGCCATTTGTTTTTGTTTTCCTCCTTAAGTTTATTTTGATTTTGCGGGCTTTCTTCCTCGACTCCCGCTGCCCGCTGCGGATTCGCCAGACTGCTGGTTCAGGGAACTTTTCACAAGACCGGTAACGAAGCCTTTCACGGTCGTTCTCTTCTTCAAGGCTACCATCTTGAGATCGGCTACCTCGTCAGCAGTCAGGTCGAGACTCACGTGGTACACATTCCAAGCCCTCCTTTTTTATAAGATTTTTCCAAGACCGACCTGTTATCCAACTCACACACGATACACAAGTATATCATACTCCAGCGGAAAAGTCAAATCAGGTTCAAATCCTAGCATTTTCCAACGCCCTGACTACTAAATCCGTCACCAGACAAGCTCCCCCCTATGGACGCAATATAGCCAGTAAACATGGTTGCCTATCTTCTGTCCTCGCTGGGTTTGGTTCGTTATCTTCAAGTGCCAACCACCGGGGCTTGCCAGCCCACCGTATTTCGGCACCAGCATCAGCCAGCTTGGATATAGCCCTAACTTGATAGATCGGGAGAATCAGAACACTCATATTGCCAAGGTCTCTCTCCGCTATTGCCTTGCGAACCCAAGCCATCACGCCCCCCGTAAATGGAGGGTTTACCCAATTACGCTCACCCCAAGGTAGTTCCAGACCATCAAACCCGTCGGGTTGCGGATATGGACAAGGGTCAAAGTCGAAGTGGAACTCCGCATCCAGTCGCTCCATCAAGTCTGGAGGTGTTAGCCAGTAATGCTTATTATTTTTGCTCATCTCAAACTAACGGGTCCGGGACAGTGGTCAAACTTCCACGATAACGGGCACGGAACCAAGCGGGGGCAAACGTGCCATAACGCTTCATAAACCAGCGGATATTGTCGTCCGTAATCAACACCTCAGCACGCTCGTCCACTCCACGGGTCGCCCGGCCGCAACTTTGCACAAGTGCCTCCATGGCCATGTAGCTCGACCACTCCTTATCGTCCTCATGGCGGGCTCTCATGACTGGGTCGCTCGTGTCTCCGTAGGGGATCTTCCCAATCACAATATACTGCGGATTTCCCTCGGGCATGGGAAAATCATATCCCGTCGTAACAGACGGGGAAACGAGTATAATCGGCGGGGAAGAGTTCTTGAACATGTCCACCGCATCCACTACGTCGCGGGTGCTGTGGGTGATCATGATATCCTTGAAACGCGACCGGGACATAAGGAACTTGGCCCGCTCATAACTCACCGTGAAAATGAGACCTTTGCGGTCGAGGCGGCGCTGTATGATCTGGTCTATCCGCGACACCCACACCCTGGTCTCCGCGTCGCTGGTGCGGTAGTTGATCCGAGCAGTGTCAACATGGACAATAGGGGTGTTCTCGGGCGGGAACGCACTCTCCGCCTCTATCCAGTAGCGTCCCTCTTCAGGAACGCCGAGGTAGTCTAAAGTTCGGCGGGACAGGATCGCCGACATGAGGACAATTTTAGGGACTTCTGCGGGATGGAATAAATCGTCGGTGTGATGGGAGACCCACTTGGGAACGAAACGGCAACCGTTCAGAGTCCATTGCACAATCCACTGGTCATCTAGCCCAGAGAGCAACTTAAGCTTGGAAAGCAATCCGTTGGCGCGACGGGCAGCACGAACCAAGGCGGAGGGCAAAACTCCACGCTCCCTGCGAACCGACCTGACCTCGGCACTCAACTTGGAAGCCTCCCCTTCGGCGGACTCTTTGGCCGACTCCGCCCATAGACGCCACCCTTGCCATTGACTGGGACCAGGCGAGGGGAACATAACGCCGAGGGGTTGGATATCCTGTCGGGCTATATATACGGTGAGGAAATTTTCCATAGCCCCAAAGGCGAGATTTGCCTCGTCACAAACGAGTAAAGACACCGGGCCAAGACCGTCGGCGTAGTTGGTCTGAGCCAGCCAGTAGGCATAGTTGGTGATTACGAGATTAGACTGGCGGGCGCGGTCCAGTTGGACGCGGTAAGGGCACTCGTCGCGAAGGTCGCAGACCAGACCGAGGTTACAGACGCCATCTTCGGCTGTGGTGTTGGGTTCCAGAAGACAGGGAAAATTGTTACGGCCTTTTACCTCAACCGATCCGAGTACGGCGCTGTCTGCCGTGTACTGTTTCATAAGCCCTTTCGTGGCAGTGAGGATGACGGTTCGAACACCAGTCATTTTGGCTAGGAGTAGCATCAGAAGGCTTTTACCAGATCCCGTCGGAGCAGACACACCGAGAAACTGCGACGGGGAATGATACCACTCCAGGCACTCCAAAAGAAGGTCCTGCTGATTAGGGTACCAATTTTGATACCGACCAGCCTCAAGAAGATCTGACGGTGATGCTCCCTTACCAGTCATTTTATCCTTCTCCACAATTGCTCCCAACCCTGTTTCAAAGTCCGTCATATTACCTAACTTCTAGCCGACATCTGGATACTTATAAACTACAAACTGAAAGCTCCCTATTCGGTAAAACTCGACCTCACCAAAAGAAGGGTTATAACCTTGTGCAAGTCCAACGTACACTTTCCCATCCGAACCCAAGAAAGCCCACGGAGCATCATTCGTGCCAACACTTCCACTCGGCCCCGTAGGAGTAACTGTCACTACACAATCAAGATAATCAAGGCTATAGTAAATCCCCGACAAAGTTATAACATACGCAAACCTCTCTTGGTTCCACTCCACTTCTTCTACATTGTAGCCACTTACAAGTCTCGGACTTCCTTCAGGTTGCCTACCATAGTTCTCGTACACATAACCCATCGCTACTACAGTAGGAATACTAGAGGGTTTGGTAAGATTATCGAACTTATCCATGGGTATTCTTAGTACTTCTTTATCATTGGCGTAGATCAATAGTACATCGTTATAGCTTCCAGCCCAAGACCAAGAAAAGTTCAAAGGTCCCTCCGAAATTCCTTGCTCCCTCTGTTCTCCTTGAGGTCCCGGCTTCCCGGAGTCAGCTAAAGCAACAACACTCACCACAAGAGAGATAACTGCTAACGAGATCACCAACACCGATAATTTCTTATTCATATCCAACTACTCCTTTTCCCCCCAGTCACACCCCTATCCTCACCAAAAGATCCTAACGCTTGACGTTCTCGCGATAACGTAGCCAGAGTACCCGACAGCGATAAACGGGAAACAGTCGCTCTCTAGCCAGTCCCACCAAGCGTCCACCTGATCACCCCACCAAGATAGGTCTCTGGCGTTCTCTGGCA
>Ga0209986_10004545_pt1 | contig 11728 bp, 11 predicted proteins | sample BlataG_FD_183168 | JGI IMG/M metagenome (GOLD analysis project Ga0209986, IMG submission 183168) | Deep subsurface microbial communities from Black Sea to uncover new lineages of life (NeLLi) - Black_00105 metaG (SPAdes) (version 2) | ecosystem: Environmental > Aquatic > Marine > Oceanic >...
GGGGGGGGGGGGGGGGGGGGGGGTGTTACATGAAAAGAATACACACATAAAGATATAAAATGGAATGAAATGTATTTTTGTTTCATAAGTTCGGTGGTTGTCTTTCATTTTCTTCTTCTTGACACCTAACACAATTGCAATCAAAGCCATATGCAAACTTCAAATACTGTCGCCTCTTTCCTACACTCATACCCATCGCATCAATATATGATATGGTAAGCTCCTCTCCAACCATAACTTCTCTTGCAGTTTGCAGACACAATGTAGAGGTATTGTGGGGAAATAAAACATCAAGGTTGGGGTCACAAGAATGGTTGAACATACTTGCAAGGGCATACACACCTGTACCTGACTCTTGTTGTTGAGAGGAAGAGGATGCAGATTCAGAAGGGGTGCCACTATTACCATACAAGCTGAAATCACCTCCAGTGCCTACAGCAGCCATAGCAGCTTTCAGAAGAGCAGATCTATCAAACCCTCCCCCCCCTCCTCCTCCTCCTCTTCCTCCTCCTAATGCTGACATCATCAATGGAGCTACAATATCAATTCTAAACACATTGACATGTAATCTAGACATCAACCACGTATACCAACCTATATCTAGATTATTAGTTATATAAGAAGCTAATTCTGGGTAGGTATGAGTGACTGGCCAGAGAGATTGGGCTAGGAGATGATGCATGGTCCTCCATTCTTCAGGTATTGACGCCTCAGTATTGGTGTTATCATTATTATTATTGTTGTTATGGATATTGTTGACAAAACATAGATTGTTTAGATCATGTATAGTACCTCTAGTAGGGTATAATGAATCTGGAGTGGTGGTAGGAAGATGGTGTTGTAGTTGTAGTTGTGATTGAAGTATCATGGTGGCAAGACGGGCAGCAAGGAGGGGGAATTTAGTAGATTGTTGCTTGGCTTTGGATGTAAGAGCGTCAAAATTGCAGTGTCTGTCGATGATAGACCATTCATTGTCAGCTCTAGTTTGGCATGTAGTGGAGCAGAAGGAAGAATTGTTGGTAGTGGAAGACGAAGGGGGGATGGGTTTCAAGCACTGTCGACAGGCGAGGTGAGGTGGGTCACCTTGAAGGAAGGAGCTGGCGGCAATTGGCTCTTCTTGTATGACTGTGGCGTGCGAATCTAACGTTTTGGCAGCTACTATAGCTCTTCCTTTGCTTGGTATGGTATATAAGCTCAATATGGACTGGTAGGCTCGCAATTGTGACTGTAAAGTGCTGAAAAGACGTCCACTAATGTTGTCAGATTTCATCACATATAATTCCTTCGGTTTAGAGCATGTACCGTCTCGAAATGGGTTTCAATGTGTTTATCTATATTTGGATTAAGAATACACGTGTCGAAAAAGACCGTATACGCTGCAAATTTGGATACACAGTCAGAGGAATAAGGTAAGGGAGAGAAAGCACAGGAAAGCGAGAGCAGAGAGAATGCCGATCGTTGGGGAGGTTTGATACAAAAGCACTGCAACGTGCTTGCTGTTTGTGAATCATAAATACATTACGCATTCATATTAAGATAGAATCAGCGATACATAGCCAGTACTTTCAAGGGGGAGAAATATTACAGCTGATTTTCCTTAAAAGACAATATGAAACGTGCCCTTGCCATCCTTCGACAGCGTGCCTTAAGCCTAGCTAATGGAGAATCTAGCACACTCACTACCACCAGGTCTATGTCTGTTTTACGTGCCATTGCCCCAGCCTTGACTTCATTCCCACACCCAACCACTGACACTCTCAAACCACCCACCACAACCTGGACCCAGCTTCAGTCTCTCCAGTGCCGCCGTTCCATGTTCATTCAAACCCAAACCACACCAAATCCAACATCTCTCATGTTCATTCCAGGCAAACCAGTAGTAGGAGAAGCCAGCGGTCGTAATTTCGCCAATGCCAGGGAAGCAATGGCATCGCCTCTCGCCAAGAAACTCTTCCTCATTGATGGCATCTCTCAAGTCTTCTTCGGCTCAGATTTCATCACAGTAACAAAAAGTGATGACTATGGCTGGTCAGTTATCAAACCCGATGTATTTGCTGCAATTATGGACTTTTATTCCTCTGGAGAAGAACTATTTTACGAAACATCCCCAGATTCCCCAGATGCTGCAAACGTCATTACTGAAGATGATGACGAAGTTATAGCAATGATTAAAGAATTACTGGAAACTAGAATTAGGCCTGCAGTACAGGAAGATGGTGGGGATATACAATTTCAGGAATGGGACGTAGATAGTGGGTTGGTTACGCTGAAGATGTTGGGAGCATGCAGTGGGTGTCCATCTTCAGCAGTGACATTGAAGAGTGGAGTGGAAAATATGTTGATGCATTATATTCCTGAAGTGAAGGGAGTGATAGAGGCAGAGCCTGATGAATCTGAAGAAGAGGGGTTGAAAGAATTTAAGAAGTTGGAACAACATTTGTCAACGTAGGTTTGGAGGGAGGAGAGCAGCAAGGAGGATAAAATGGCGAGGGGAGTGAGAAAGTATAGAAACAATGGAAATTTATGTAAACTAGACTTTGTAACCTTGTATTCTGACTTTTAATATGCAATATGCTTCAATCAAAAACTTTAAAGATCAATAGATGTGCTTGCACTATTCAAACCTCGCTACAATTGAAACGCAAAAGAGATCTGAGGGAGTTTCCATCAAACATAAAATGTCGCGCCGAGTCTCCTACATATAGAGGCCAATTCGGGAATTGGAAGGTTGATTCCAACGACCTTCTAGAAGTCTATTCCTATAGGCTCGGATTATCTGCAACAGCTCTAACTTTTGCCACAACCACTGTCGCCAACGTCTTCTCCCTCCCCTCCCTCTCCTCCCCTCACTCCACCATCATCCTTGCTGCCCTTGGTACCACTGGACTCTTAATCTCCCTAATTCAAATACACATCTACGTCACCCCTCTCAAACGATTCCTCCAATTTCTTTGGTCGGCTGGCTCTCTTGGTGGAGCTTACCTCTTCTTCTCACAAGCGCAGCCCGCAGACTTGTCATTGGTAAGTCTCGTAGCTCAGCAACCATCAAATGTCTGGTTGATAGGCCCTTTATTTGCATCGCTAACCGGTGTATGCTTTAAAGAAGGTGTTTGTTATGGTAAATGGGAAGCGTTCCTACTAACTGCCATCATTCCCATCTGGTTGTTAGGTCACTTGAGCACTTTCATCCCACAACAGGGGGAGCAAGGCTTGGCAGTAGTAGTGGCATTGTTACTGTTACTATTTGCGGGTAGAAAATACACTCAGCCAATTAAAGATGATATTGGGGATAAGAGTGTGTTTGAGTTTTATAAATTGTCAGAAGATGAACAGCAAAGGAAGCTTAAGGAGCTTGGTTTAGCTAATTATTATGACGAGTGACGAGTGATGAATGGTGAGTACCGTGCATGTGTGTATACCGGTATATCTATCTATAGAGAGATAATCAATTGTACGCATATGTTTTTACGACTTGAGACATACATTGTAAATTTATTGATTATTATTATCAAACAATAATAAGAGGCATGTAACCTTTATGCATTCCAGACTTGTGCTGGTGTTAAGATATGAAGCAAAGAAGAAAGGGACAAGTGTCTGGAGCAGATCAACCTCACATAAAAAAACAAGGGGAAAAAAACAGGATACTGAGAGAAACACACACAGTCACAAACATAACCGAATTTCACAAAATGTAAGATATATCAAGGGGAGGGGGAAACCCTGCATTTATTATTATTCAACCTTTTACTCCTCACCATCAATAGTTAACTAAAAAAATAAAAGTTCGTGGTGGCTAACTGTCTTTTACCTTTCCTCCTAATTGCCTGCACCTACCCGGCCCCAAAGCTATAATGCGTGACAGCATCAGTAACAGTCGTCAGATCAGCATCCCCAGCTGCCAACTCCACCAACTGCATCACCGCATCTTCCCTGCTCTCTTTACTCGGCGCATGTTCTAGGTACCAGTCATTCATGGTAAGTGCACCATCTGGAAGATCCGTTACAAACCATGGATGCTCTAGCACCTGGCTTAACGTCAGTCTCACATTCACATCTGGCCGCAACATCCCACCTATGATATCTCTACATTCATCTGTCAATTCTACATTCTTAGGGTAGATAACCTTGCCTTCTGATAATCTTTTGGGCAGTTCAGGATCTTGGGGGTTGAAAGGATAATGCCCGCATACCATGGCGTAGAGGATGACACCCAGTGACCAGACATCTGCCTGCTTGGCTGAGTATTCCCCCTTGAGGAAGATAACCTCCGGGGCCATGTAGGCTGGGGTACCTAGTCTGGTATCTGCAAAGCTGCTGGCATCATGTTTTGAATAGCCAAAGTCACATATTCGTAATAATGGATTAGATGATGTGGGTTCCATGTCTAATAGGAGATTTTCTAGTTTTAAGTCTCTATTTGCTACCCCATTTCTATGACAGAAGTCTAGGCCGAGGGTTAGTTGTTGAAACAGCCAGCGAGCTTGATCTTCACCGAGGCGGTTGTTCTCGCATCTATCCCGGAGGAATTTGTGTAAATTGCCTCCTTGTGCAAAGTCCATGACGATAGCTAGGTAGTCTGGAGTGACAAATACTTCTTTGAGTTCTATGATGAAGGGATGTCGTAGGACACTATGATGTGCTATTTCTCTGACGACATAATCTTTGTAGAGCTTGATTACGCTGCCTCTCGGGAGAAGTTTTATAGCTACATGTTTCTTTTCTGGTGATATGATGTCCTGTGCTCTAATGACCACACCATAAGTACCAGTTCCAAGAATGCTTATCTGTGGTGGTATTTAATTGTGTAGAGGAGAGGAGAGGAGAGGAGAGGGGGGGGAGGGGAGGGGGGGAACATATCAGATAATCAGTGAGATGATTGGTGTAAAATCTCTGCAAACCACAGTTCCAGTTATAGTGGCGTACCTGTTTATAGTGGCCTAGATGTAAGTGGTAATTCTGTTCGACTCTGTGACTGAAGAAGAGAGGTGGGAGAGATAGAATCAGTGGTTGTGGAAGATTGAGGTGCAGCTTCTTGGAGGACTGGTTTCATTCATTTCCTAGCTCCGTGCAATTCAAAATCGCTCCCTTACCTGTTCTCATCCTTGTTACTCTTATTTTTATTGGATATGAAGCTCTTAAAGTTATGCAGAGCCCTCACAATTCGGGAATCTTTCTCTGGCTGCATCCTGGTCACTACAACTCCTTCACAGCATTGTACCTATTTGAAAAGCATTTCGAGATCAAAAAACAGAAGAATCAAACATGTTTAGGACCAACTTCGTCTCCTCTTTAAATCATCTGACTGGCCCAAATCTGGAGGACTCTATAGAGTCGTGCATGGGCTCCCATCCGGATCCGAGCTCATAGAGGGTGATTCGGAGGTGAGCAAGTGTGAGAAACAAATACATGTCAGAAATGCTTTATTCCACTGGATGAATTGTGAAGGCCTTATAAGTATATTTTCGAAAAGATCAAGACATCTATTTTAGGAGTATTAGCATGAGAGGCTGGACTTGGAATACCTCAGTGACACATCTCAGAGCTGCAGCTGGTAGTGTATGTCGTGAGAGCTCATGTTGGAGCGGAGCCAAACAAATTATTGTTCAGTAAGCTGGTAACACAAGTAGGTAACACCCACAGAAAATAATTATGCTTGTACATCAACTGATTATTTTCAACTAAGGAAGCCATTGCAGTGTAGTATGCAATACCTGGCATAATACTTCTGAACCAGGTTGATAGCATTGGTGGCCATCACTTTTGCAACATGACGTTTACTCAGCAGCACTACAGAAAAGAAGAACATTCACGACGAGTTTCCTCTATTTCATCATCTTGATCACAGGCATGTACAATAACACATCATACATATCCATCTCTATCACAATTAATATAAAACATAGGTAACCTCTCTTATTCAACTCTGATCATATGAATAAGACCGAAAACTGGGCAGATAGACCTCAAAACCCATCTAATCCGGTCATATTCTTTGGTAAGTGACATTAATTATCGATCTGTATCTATCTGAGAATATTACCAGTCTAATTCGATGTTCTTTTACCAATACATCTTCCCCGCTCCCCGACACTGTGCACAGACGTCACAATCGGTGGCCAACCAATAGGCCGCATAAAGATTGAACTCTTTGCAGACATCTGCCCCAAAACTGCTGAAAATATTAGACAATTCTGTACAGGTGAATTCAGGAAGAATGGACTACCTGTTGGCTATAAAGGATGCGTCTTCCACAGAGTATGTGTTGTCTATTCTCTTTTCTCTCTCTCTCTCTCTCTCTCTCTCTCTCTCTCTCTCTCTCTCTCTCACATACACACACACCATCCCTGCCTCTTTATTGTTTTCCCATCTCACTCTTCTCCAACACCCTCAACCTCTCCATTACCATTACCTATCCCCCCAATTTACAGATAATAAAAGGATTCATGATCCAAGGTGGAGATTTCATTAAAGGAGATGGAACAGGCTCCACCTCTATTTACGGTACTAAATTTGAAGATGAAAACTTCACTGCCAAACATGATGGCCCAGGCTTTCTCTCCATGGCTAACTCAGGGCCCAATACTAATGGTTGCCAATTTTTCATCACATGTGCCAAAACAGACTGGCTGGATGGGAAACATGTGGTAATAGGTAAAGTGTTGGATGATGGTGTGAGCATGTTGGTAGTGAGGAAACTGGAAGCAGTTGCAACTGGACAGCAGAATAAGCCTAAATTGCCCTGTATGATTGCTGAATGTGGGGAAATGTGAGAGTAAGAGAGGGGGGGAGGAGAGAGTTTTGTTATTACAAACGAACGAAAATTAAATGATTGGAAGGAGGACCACATACGACGATCCCAGCCTTTGTTATTACAAACGTGTGTGCTGACTTTTTTCTTCATCGAATGAATCCTTGGAAACCAAACAATAATAACAACGGTACCCCAAACACAAAATACTCCTTCCATCCCATACCCCTCAAGTCTATATTTATAAAAAAAAAATCAAACGGCCATTTGCATAGCAATCTTCTTGTGAGGAGCATATCCCACCAACTCAAAATCATCAAAAGTAAACGAATCAATGTTCGTCTTGGCAGGGTTGATCTTCAGAGTAGGGAAATGTTTGGGCACATTTTTGAGCTGCTCTTTGAGGGGGTCCACATGGTTGCTATAAACATGCGCATCCCCGAGGACGTGGACAAACTCGCCCGCTTTGAGGCCACACACCTGGGCGACCATCCTGGTGAGAAGAGCGTACGAGGCAATGTTGAAAGGGACTCCCAGCCCCAGATCACAGCTTCTTTGGTACATTTGACATGAAAGTTCCCCATCTGCGACGTAGAATTGGCAAAACATGTGACATGGGGGGAGGGCCATGTCGGGGAGAGCAGCGGGATTCCAAGCGGTGAGTACCAGTCTTCGGTCTGTGGGGTTGGTTTTAATCTTGTGGATGAGTTCTTTAAGTTGATCCACACCTTTATTGGAGTAGTCTGCATGCATGTTGGTGTATTCCGCACCAAAATGACGCCATTGAAAACCATAGACTGGTCCCAAATCCATCTCCTCACGGTGCCCCAACCCAATAGACTCCAGATACTCTTTGGATCCATTACCATCCCAAATGTGGACACCCTTGTCTTGCAGAACCTTGGCATTAGTGCATCCATTGACAAACCAGAGTAGCTCCTCTGCGACGCCCCTCCAGAACACTCTCTTGGTGGTGAGAAGGGGAAAAGAGTGTCGGAGGTTGAAACGCATGGTGGCACCAAATTTAGAGAGAGTGCCAGTACCGGTACGGTCACCTCTGTAGATGCCTTCATCCATGACTTCAGCGATGAGGTTGAGATACTGCTGTTCTTCATGTGGTACTGCCAGTCCTGGTGGTAAGACGGTGGGTGGTCCTTCAGGAGCTACTTTACTTGATGATGATAGTGGTGCTGAGTCGCTGGCAACACCATTCTCCTTATTCTCAACACCATTAGCACTATTGCTGTTCCTATTATTGTTATTATTGTTATTATTGTTGCTGCCTGTACGGATGTAGCATAAAAAAGAATACTTCAAATTGTCCTTACGTCTAGGCGTCCCAGCACTCCACAACTTAAATGCCCCTTCATCCATGCCAGGCATGAATGTATCACACTCAACTGGAGCCCCACCCTCTGCCTCTTCTACCAGCGTCAAGTGCACTGCAGTGAGGAGGGGGGATGCCAGTGCTTCAGTGTACACTTGTCCACCTCCAATTACAAACACAGTTTCAATGGAATCTTTAAACTCTGGTCCTGCCAGCATTGCCAGGGCATTGTCCAGGCTGGAGGTAAGGCGCATTGGAGCAGAAGGAGAAGGAGTGGTGGTGGTGTCATTAGTGAGGGGGGAGGTGGCACTCCTAGAGAGGATGAAGTTGACTCTGCCAGGGAGAGGGCGGAATTTATCGGGAATGGACTCCCATGTCTTCCGGCCCATGATGATGGCATTCTTCTTGGAAGGGTCTGTGGTTTTAGAAGTAAGTTCTTTGAAGTATTTCATGTCACCTGGGAGGTTCCATGGTAGCTTTCCATCTGGGAAATTGGGGAGAAAGAAGAAGGAAAAAGGGGGGTGAGACGGCGGTTGTTGAGTGGATCGACAGGGAATTGCTTGACAGTTGTGGGACACAAACCTTTGCCGATGCCCCATTGTTTGGTGGCAGCGACTACTATCTGAAAAGTGCGACGAGCAGTTTCTGCAGTAACCATTTTGTATGTATCAACAGAAACCAAGCTCAGAATGAACTTGAGCTTGAAATTTAAATTTGTTCAACGGGATAAGTGGATTTGATACCACCTTTATCAGATACACTGGCTTCTGGTAGACTGTCGAATATAGAAATTGTGTTTTAATTTGTTGGTGACTGCAAATTTCCCTCCCTTCAACCTCATCATTCAAAATTGTGCAATTGCTCATTGCCTCCCTACCTTAAGAAGCATTGCTTTCATTGATTGATTTAAAGTCATTCAGAGAAAACTAAACATTTGAGACTGGAATCTCAGTGCATTCTAGGTCGATATCATATTACGCAGCAAGGATCTATTCCCTAATCTTGAAAATAATGGCGAGCGAACTTTCTCGTTTCATAGAAGACGAACTGAAGTCCCAGGGGATTCATGACGACGAAGAACAAAGATTGCTCTCAAATCTCCGAGTCAAACCACTCGATGTTGAAGCCAACACCACATCCTCGACCACATCTCAACGACGCAAGCAGGTCTTCATCGTCGGTGGCATCATACTAGCTCTCGTAGCACTCATATTAGTAGGTATAACTCAGACTGGAGTTGTCACTGGTCCAGCACTGTCAATAAAGAAGGATCCAGTCCCTAAACCCAAAGAAAGCCCCCAGAAAACTGCCAAACAACAACAGCAACAAGTCGTAGATGATGATGAAGAAGACGACTATGATTACGAGGACGAATTTGAGGACTATGTAGATGCCAATAAAGAAAAGTCAGAACAGCAAGAGAAGAAAGATAACAAGGAAACTGAAAATAAAGCATCAGAAGAGGCTGTCAAAGCTGCCAAAGCTGCTGCTGCGAAAGAAGAGAAGAAGCAAGCAGCAAAGCAACAACAGCAGCAAGGGGACACCACTGCATCACCGGCAACATCTGCTGTAGACACCACCACTATTAAAGAGGACAACAAAACCAATAAAACGGATGATTATGACTACGGTGACTATGACGAGGATTATGAAGAGGCAAATAAGGAAGCTGAGAAGTTCAAGGAGAAGAAGAAACAACAAGCAGCAGCAGCAGCAGCAGAGGGGGCCCAAGAAGAAGAACCATGATAGGATAGGATCTGTGCATCCTTAGCCCATAGATGTGTAAACATATATACCTATATCATTGCAGCAATATTGAAACAACTACACAGTTGGTATATTTCTTCTTACATCAGACAAATGCACACACACGGGTAGAGAGAGGAAAGCGGCGCTTTAGAAAATACCATCTCATCTCCCCAGCCAGCTCATTTTCTCATCATATTGATACCCTAACTAAATATCTTTTTCTCTCTCTTTCTCTCTAATGGATTTCATTGATAGACTAGGGGGGGAAGAAAAAAAAAGAAAAAACAGTGAAGAAAAAACAGCACAACACAAAATAGCACATGCATTTTCATTCTTATTGCTTGCCCCTCTGGCCTTTCTCTCTAAATATGATTATTGGGTACGCGAAGGGTGCATTACTACTAGGTAAAGGGAGAGAGAGAAGTAAAATTCATATCAAACTTGCTACTTATTTTTTGAAGCTAAACTCCCTGCATACAAAAAAGGCAGAAGAAGGAGAGAAACAGAAAAGGGTCTATCTAGCAACTAAGCACCCTACACCCACACCCAATAGAAAAAGAATGGCTGTGAATTCTCGAATTAGAAGTTTAAAGAACGACCTCCTTGTTGAAGATCCAAGAGAAACCCACATTTGCAGGCTTCACCTTACTCTTACGTGCACTAGCCCTTTCAGCCAATTTACGAATCCTTGGTGGCAACTGCATCAAATATTCTTGAGCAGCAGCTGCCTCCCCACTCTTCACATTCACATTTGAAATTTCCCACCTGGAAATAAGATGCTCCATAATATCACAATAGTCGTTGGCGTCATAGACGCCGAGCTTCTCAGCGACTTCTGAGAAATCAGAGAAGAGGTTGCGTCCGGGGTTTGTCTGCTCATGCTTCATATCGTTCATCAAGTGGGCAGGCATGACAATCTGCTTTCTCATCATATCAGCGAATGACAGCATGGCATTGTCGGGGTCTACATGGAAGAGCTCATCTACGATGCGAGTGTAGGCAATTTCGTGGCGGGACTCGTCAGCGGCAATAGCTCCACACATTTGACCCAGAATGTTGTCTCCGTACTCAATGGCATGTCTGGCAGTGTTACCGTGGCTCACCTTGGTGGCACGCTCTTGGAAGGAGGTGTAGACAAAGCCCAGGTAGGGATTGTTCTCAGTCTTGGGATCCATACCAGACCCAATCAAATTTTGAATAGTTACCTCGACCGATTTCATATCCACTCGTCCAGTCAACCAACAGTACTTGTTCATCAGGTCTCCGTGTCTGTTCTCTTCAGCAACCCATTGTCTGGTCCATTTCCCCCACCCACTGGGACTGGCCCCCGTCTCGTCTCTCACACCGTCCAAGGTGTTTAGCATGGCCATATAGGTAGGAAGAGCTTCCTCTGTGATCATGTCACCAACAAGGACGATGAAGTACTCATCTGGGATGTCTTGGGTGCGTTTACGGAGCTCGTGGATTGCATCAGTGAATTCTGGGGATTCTGGATCTGGGAGGTAATCTTGTGGTTGCCAGCACTTGTCGACTGGCTTGAGGAGGGGGAGGATTTCCTTCTCAGCAAAGTCACCCATGCCCTCTAGGAGAGCAACCTGCTCCCGGCTGGCAGAGTGGGAGACTTGGTTGGCCATGATGAGGGGGCTGGGTTTGGATTTGGCGGCTTCAGGAGCGGCGATAGCAGAGGTGCGGAGTGAGGAGGAGCGAGATGGACGGGTCAGTCTGACTGCAGCAGTGCTGCGTTGCAAAGTAATAGTAGTTCCTTTCATTGTTTGTATCTAGAGGTGGTTGTTGTGTATGTACAGGGAGGGTCTGCTTGATCTGTGTGTGTGTGTGTGCGCGAACGAATGGTGAGTTGGGAGGGAAGCGGGTGGTGAGATTGGGAAAGGGAAAGGGCCAAG
>Ga0209986_10004547_pt1 | contig 11726 bp, 7 predicted proteins | sample BlataG_FD_183168 | JGI IMG/M metagenome (GOLD analysis project Ga0209986, IMG submission 183168) | Deep subsurface microbial communities from Black Sea to uncover new lineages of life (NeLLi) - Black_00105 metaG (SPAdes) (version 2) | ecosystem: Environmental > Aquatic > Marine > Oceanic >...
CACCACTGTCTTTATTACATCAAGGCCAGAATTTTACCGTTCATATCGCGTCCTTTGGACCCTTTAAATATGCCCGAGATCTGTTTGAAGAGTTGCTGAAAAAGGGCCACGAGGTCTATATCATACCAGTATATAATACTCAGAGAGGGAAGTTTTTTAGGGTCACCCTAGGAAACTTTAAAAACCGTAAGGAAGCTGAAAATTTTGCAGCTACGATCCTGAAAAAGGGTATCTCTGATTATGCGGAAGTCATACGGCTGGAGATGAGATGACTAAAAATGGGAAAATACCAAATGCCAATTCCTGACCCATTTTATGGACCATGCATATGTTTAAATAATGTTAAAGATAAAATTAACATCAAAATAATTACTTTATCCCTTTTTTAATTGTGGCGGTTGTCATTTCAGCTTTTTTTTAGATTTTCTTATACTTTTATATAAAAGTTTTGTACAATAAAAATATAGTTTCAATTAAATGGTTATGATAGATTTTTTCCACACTCTGGGAGGTAGAAATGAAATGCCCAAAATGCAGGTACATCAGTTTTGATTACAATGAGGTGTGCCCAAAATGTAACAAGGATCTTACATCTGAACGGAAGAAAATGAATTTTCCTGACTACAAACCCAATCCTCCATTTTTTCTGGGTAGCCTGACAGGCGATCTTGGTGACAGCAGATTTGGGATCGAGGTTGGCGCAGTAACCGGCAAAGAAGACGTTGAGATAAAAGACCTGGAAATGCACCTTGACACTGAGACACCACAGGAAGTAACAGAGAAGCCCCAATCAGAGGAAGCCCCTAAGCTTGATTCCATAGAAAGCATAACAGAGATTGAACTTGAAGAACCATCAGAATTGCAATTTGAACAGGAAGATAAAGAAATATTAATGAAACAGGAAGGGGAACCTGATGAAGAAGACATTTCCCTGGATTTGGGTGATCTATCATTAGATGAAGAAATCTCTCCAGCTGAAGCTGCAAAAGATGAGACTCCGTATAGTACATCTGAATTAGTTACCTCAGAAATTGATAAGAAGAAGTTAGGTATTTCTAAAAACCAGGAGGATTCTGAGTTAGAGTTGGATCTGGAAGAATTTGAAGATAAATCTTCATAGGAGGATTTAGTCTGAATTGGGTTGCAACTCTTTTAACTTATCAGCAAGCTGGGCATTTTCTATGGCAACGGCTAAGGAGCCACTTAAAGTGTTGAATAACAAAAGGTCTTCCTTTCGGAATCCATATGGCACCCGAACTGAATCTACGTAGATAGCACCGCTGATTTTTGAATTACTGATAATCGGAACACAAAGGACGGATCTAATTTTTGCGGTGCCCATATCTTCTAAAAGAGTGCTTGGTGGTTCATACGCTGTATCTGACATCCTGATGGCTTTTCCATCCTTACACACCTTGTCCACCACGGGGCTGCTGTAATAGGTAGCTTTAGTGACATGATCTTGTCTTGACCTGCCATTCACCTGAGTTATTTTCTCTTTTTCATGATCATACAGCAGAATGGCTGCCCTATCAATTCTTGGGAGAGTCTCGAAGAGGTACTCTAGAATCTTTTCAAAAATTTCATTGATCTTTAATGATTGCCTTAAGAGTTCTGAGGCCTTGTATATCAAGGCTAAGTCTTTGGGTGACCGTGAGCGTCTATCTTTCTCTGAGTTGTCCTTTTCATTATGGTTTCCATTGGAGGAAGTGGGCAAAAGATCCTTTTTTTCCAAGGCGCTGTGTGAGAAAATTTCACCGAGACGTATCACAGTATTTCCTATAGAGATTGTATCCTCTTCGTCTACCTCAAAGCCTTCACCTGGTTCAATTAGCTCACCGTTAATCATGGTACCATTAGTGCTTTTTAAATCCTCGACAAGGAATTTTTTCCCTATTTTGAATATCTTTATCTGCTTTCTGGAAATTGTTGCATCCTTAATTTGAATGTCATTTCTTGAGGATCTGCCAATAAATACGGTCTCGCCCTCAAGATCGAAGGTTTTATCTTTTAGGGGTCCTTTTATAATGTGAAGCTTTGCCATAATATGCTTTCTATGCCACATATAATGTTTTTAAAGATTCATTTTTGTATAAAGGAAGTATAGGAAAAAGGTAATTGAGTGTCAATGGAAAAGGCACTATATGTAGCGGTTGGATATGATGATACTATTTGAAGACCCAAAAGCGCTCTCGGCGGTTAATTCAACAAAGTGTAACTTGTTTTTTCAATTGGAGGACTGTCCATATTTCTGGGTTTAGGTTCATGCTCTCATATCTTTCCTCAAACGATATAGATGCTTTCATAGATGTTTTTAATGATATCTTCAAAATGTTCCTGGCAATAGTGTACCGCTTCTGGAAGATAGTTCATGATGTCTCCGGCTATTATTCCGTTTTCTCCTATATCTCTCATTGCAAGGTCTCCGGCCAGACCATGAATAAATACACCCATCCTGGTACTCTCTTCAATTGAGAATCCTATGCCAAACATAGCTGCAATAGTGCCGACCAGGACATCCCCACTACCAGCAGTAGCCATACCAGGATTTCCACTCATATTAATAAAGATACGCTCATTAGGATAGCCGATTAGCGTATGGGCGCCCTTTAATATTAAAGTAGCATTCAATTCCTTGCATGTTTTAAATAATATCGATACCTTATTTTTTTGGATTTCTCCTATATCTGTTTTAGTAATCCTTGACATCTCACCAAAATGGGGGGTCAGAATTGTCACCTCTTTCCTTTTTTTTATTATATCTATATCCTTGGAAATGGCAGTAATACCATCACCATCTATTATAAGAGGTTTTTTGATCTCTGGTGTAAGCTCCCTTACTAATTCCTGAGTTTCATCATGTAACGATAATCCCGGTCCCATAACAACCATATCAGCCCTGTCTGAAAATTCTAAAAGCTGATCCTTTGCCTTGATAGATAGGCTTCCTTTATCTGTTTCCTTCTGTGGTGCAAAAACGATCTCACTTCCTTTATTGGCCAAAAAATTGGTTATTGACTCAGGTGAGGCCAGATATGAAAGCCCGCCACCGGCCTTGAGAAAAGAGAGGGCTGAAAAATAGGGAGCACCAAGGTAATTTGATGAACCTGCAATAAAGAGTACCTTTCCATAACTACCCTTGTGGGTGTCCTCTTCCCTTTCTGGAATTGGTAAGGGATCATTTGTTTCTACCTTTATCTTATCAGTATTATATAGGGAAGGAGAGAAAGAGATATGGGTAACATAAAGCTTGCCACATAGATCAAAACCAGGGAAAAGCAAATTTCCCAACTTCGGCAGGCCAAATGTTACAGTATAGTCTGCCCTAACAGCACACCCCATAATTTGGCCGTTATCACCATTTACACCAGAGGGGATATCAACGCTGAATACTGTTGTCTCACTCTTGTTAATCAATTCAATTACCTCTTTATATATACCGCCTACATCCCTTGTAAGGCCAGTTCCAAATATGGCATCCACAATCGCATCGCAGTAAAGGAGAGGGGATGTTAGCTGTTCCACAGAGGCAAGCCTCTCAATCTGGATGGGAAGAGTGGACATCGTGTCAAAATTGTCTTTTGCACACCCTGTTAATTTTTCACTGTCTCCCAGAAGAAATACGGTAACGATTCCACCATTTGATAAAAGCTTTCTCGCAACAACGAATCCATCACCACCATTATTGCCAATGCCACAAAAGATAATGAATCGTTTTCCTGCTATGCCAAATTCATTATGGATTACAAAATATACAGCTTGACCCGCGTTTTCCATAAGAATTGTATCAGGGGTTTTAAATTTTTCAATGGCGTCTTTATCAAGATTTCTCATCTCTTCTACAGAAGATACCTTCATCTTTAACACCTTTCAGCTCTATGTTTTGGTAAAAGCTACCACTTAAGAATTTCCAAATCAATTCATTTATGAAGGAAAAGGTGCACTAAATAATATCCAAAAGCTTCAATGACATCATAAGTATTGCAACCATTAATATTATTCGAATAAACCTTTCCCCTTTTTTCACGGAAAACTTTGCAGACCACCATGCTCCAAGTGCATTTCCGGCTGCCAGGGTAAAACCAAACTTTAAGTCCACATTATGTGTAAGAAAAAAGATAAACAGAGCCGGAATAGTATAAATAAATACGATAAATATCTTGTGCATATTGACATTGACAAGGTCGAGTCTCATCAGATGGTAAAGCGATGCCATGAGCAGGAATCCAACACCAGCTTGGATAAATCCTCCATAAAATCCGACCGCAATCATTGCCGGATAGATGAACCAGTTCTTCTGATAATGTTTGTTGTCTTCGATTTTCTTTTGATTTGGTCTTGGCAGCAGCAGGGAAATGATAATCCCAATCAAGACGTAGGCCAAGATTTTCTGGAAAAGCTTATCACTGATGTTAGTTGCGATGATAGAACCCGCTATGGCTCCTGGTAGAGTGAAAGAAGCCAGTTTTAAACTCATCTTAAATTTGTGATATTTTTCCTGCCTGAAGGATAATATTCCAGAAATATTTTGAATAAGGATTGCAACACGATTGGTTCCGTTGGCAAGAGAACTATCGAGCCCTAAAAATATGAGGGTGGGTAATGTAATTGTGGATCCACCACCAGCCATGACATTGATAAATCCGGCCAAGGAACCGACACAAAAGAGAAGAAATAGCTTTAACAATTCTTCCATTGTTTATTCATTAAAGAAGTTCGCGAGTCAGAATGTTTTACCATGCAGAGGCTAAGATGAGAAATTTATAAAGATTAAAGGGACATAATTAATGAGGAGAGCTATAGCTAAATGTGATTAGGTCATTGGAAGACTTACAAGATAGGGGATTGACCTGTATCTAATTTGCTTTTATTCATCAAATTGGCTTAACTCAAGAAGATTATATCCCTTTTGATTCAGGAATGAAACGATCTCTGCTGGAATCTTTTTATCAGTTGCCAGAATCTTTTTTCCCTCATGATCGTAAAAACTGATTCCAGGAACAGTAAGTGTTATATTTCTTGTCTCCTCCCTGTCTGCTGTCAGAAAGTGATGAGGTTTAGAGTCATATGAAAGCCCAAGGAAATCAAGTATTAATTCAGTTGTCCTGTTTAGATCTTTCTCGCCAGCGAGAGAGAGGGCCAGAAATTGGTGCTTTTTAAGCAGAGATATAATAGCAGGTGATAGACCGGTTGTGTCTATGATACAATCTTTCCCTTGCCTGTTAAAAAATAGATCAGCCTGTATGATTAAATTATATCCAGAGCCCTCTCCTTGATAGACTGGGATCTTTGTCTTGCTGGAGAAAGGCTGTCCAGCAAGGTTTAATAAAAGAGCGGGTAAAGGAAAATCTATATTTTTTTCAATGCTTATTTCCTTTTCACGAGGTACATCATCTGTCATATCTTTCGGGACAGGGAGACCAGGATAATCAATTACCCTTATCCCTAATTTCTTAAGATATGCCCTTATTACTCCTGGTGTCTGTTCAGAAGGATGATTAATGAAGCTGATTGCTGCTATTTTCTCCGTAATATCTTCCTCGCCTCTTTGTGGAATAATCACCCAGTCGCCGGCTATGGAGATACCTATATCCCCACTTTTTATCCTAAATTGTTCCCCAGATTTAAGAATCTTATAATAGTTACTGGCTGCAAGGATTTTATCCATAGCAGTTTTAAGGGTATCGTCTGTGGTCAGATGAACAATTCCGTAATCCTCCCAATTGGTGAGGATTAACTGACTGATGTCTTCCGGGAGCTCATTTTTTAGGTCAATAATCACTCGTATTCCACTACGTAAATTTAACACAGGGAAAGAGTCGGCCTTTAGGTGTATCTGGCCACCTGCTTTCAGGGGAATAAACTGCTTACCAGTATCAATCCATTCCTCGTCCATTTGATTGAAGATATCCCTGAGCTTCTGTCTTAAAGAAATAGTTTGGTCAGTATCTTCAGATGGGGTGATCTCAGTCTTTTTTAAAGCAATCTTTTCCTTTGTAATCCTAATAGGCATCCTGACTATCTCCGGAGAAAAGATAGGAAGTCTGATAACCTGATTTGGATAGATAATATCGAGATTTTTTAAGGTAGGATTAAATTTCTGAACCAGGTTTAGATATTCATAATAAAGATATTTTTGCGGTATTTTATACTTTCCATAGACGACCATTGTTAAGCTATCACCAGATTTAACCACATAATTTTCAAAATTCACATCTTCCAATGAGGAGATACCCATTATTGATTTCTGGAAAAATTTTTCTTTTTCTGCAAGCCCTCTAATTGGTGTTATATTGAGTGGAATTAATATTGTTTGTCCCGGGTGAATAATGTCGAGATTTGTTAAAGATTTATTCATGCTTTTTAATATAGAAATGAGTTCAGGAAGATCTGGTTTTTTGAGTAGCCCTCTCTGGCGCAAAAGTTTCCAGATGTAATCGCCGTCTTTTACCTTATATGCCTCACAAACAACCTCCCTCCCTTCCATTTTTTTGACCTTGGCTTGCTGAACTAAAGAGATAGAAAGTGTATCTTTTTCTTTTCCTTGAACCAAAGGTGCACATAAGCAGGGAAAAGAAATCAGGAATGCAAGGAAAATGGTAATTTGACTCGCTACAGTTTTGATACACATTGAAAAGCTCGTGATGCCACCCCTAATTCTATCACTGATAGAAATAATTGGTAGAGTCCGTTGATAGTTGTTTGTTGTCTAAAATATATAATTCAAGTAATTCCTGTATATAGCAGAAAATAATGTAGGAATCTGGCATCTCGCCTAAGTGTTGAAAATATTGTCACAACTGACCACTGACAACGGACGACTGACATTACCAAATAATTACTGTCATATTAAATAGTTAAATAAAATTATGTCAAGATTTTTTGCCTATTGTATTTATACACAATATGTTGAATAAGTCAACAATAAATATACATTATATAGTATTTTTATCTTTACATTTATTCTAATATCTGCTACTCACTATATTTTAAGTGGTTAGGGAGATAAATAACGATGAAAATAAAAAAGCTTTCTATTCAGGATTTTAAGTCTTTTATGGATAAATTAGACATCCAGATTTCTCCTGGAATCAGCGCATTTGTTGGTCCTAATGGTTGCGGTAAGAGCAATATAGTTGATGCCATAAGGTGGGTTATGGGCGAACAAAGCCCCAAGCAGCTCCGTGGTCGCCAGATGGAAGACCTGATTTTTTCAGGGGCAGGTCCTTTTAAGGCCTCGAGTAGGGCAGAGGTAGCTCTGACATTTGAAGATACTGAGGAATTCCATGATACCAGCGAGATATCCATTTGTAGACGGCTTTATAGGTCTGGTGAAAGTGAGTATCTAATAAATAATTCAACATGCAGACTAAAGGATATCCATGATTTATTTATGGGTACCGGATTGGGGAATAGATCATATGCTATTATTGCCCAAGGAGAGATAGGTTTAATAATAGAGCAAAAACCAGAAGAAACAAGATTTCTTTTGGAGGAGGCAGCTGGCATTACTAAGTACAAGGTTAGGAGAGAAGAATCTTTACGAAAGGTATCATTGACAAAAGAAAATCTTAGGAGGGTAGAAGACCTTCTCGTTGAAATTAAAAGAGAGATGAATTCTCTTAAGAGACAGGCTAGGAAGGCCAGAAGATTCAAAGAGATAAATGCTGACATTCATCGCTTAAAGCTCGTTTTGCACGCCAATAAGTATAGTGAATTGCAAATAGAGAAGGTAAAGAGAGGAAAAATTATTGATGACTTGATAGATAAGGAAAAAGGATTAGAGGCACTTTTTTCTGAATCTGAAAAGGTTATTGAGTCTAAGAATTTGGAGATAATAGAGAAAGAAAGTTCCTTATCTGCTCTCAGGGAATCAGTTTTTTCTCTTAGGGAAGAGCGCAGAAATAATGAGGATACGCTCAGACATTTGTCGGCTGACCAGGAAAGATTTAACCTTACTTCTACCAGATTGAATGAAGAGAAAAAGGAAATCAGTGAAAAATTAATGGAATTTCAATCTGAAGTTGAAAAAATTAACTCCAGGATTAACGAACTGCAAAAATCGATCCAGGAAATCTCAACCCTTCAATTTCAGCATGATTCTGCTTTTAAAGATGAAAGGCAAACATTGAGCAGGTTGAAAGATGAGTTGAAAAAGGAAAAATCTTATTTAATTGAGCTAGTTACTAATGAGGCGAGCCTGAGAGGTGAAAAAAACAATCTCACAGAGATGATTAGCCAGTTAGAGATCAGAAAGAATGTGCTTAAGGAGAACTCCAGAGAGATAGCAAAAAATCTTGAAAAGCCATCTTTTCTGTTAGACGAAAAAAGGGAAAGAAGGGAGAAGGCAGTAATTCAGGTAAGCTCTATCGAGAAAAATATACAAGAACAGAGAATAAAACTAACAAGACTTGAAGAGGTGAGAAGAGAGAAAGAATCTGAATGCTTAGCAACTGAGTTAGAACTAAATCTCTTTCGTTCCCAATTAAAGACCATTAGAGGTCTTATTGAAAACTATGAAGGATATAAATCAGGCGTTCAGACAATTATGAATTCTTATGGACAAAAGAGCATCAAAGAAGGCAATATTTTAGGTGTAGTGGCAGATTTTATTCAAGTTGAACCAGAATTCGAGCTGGCCGTTGAGGCAGTTTTAGCAGAAAGATTGCAATATGTCATTGTTGCTCGGCAGGAGGATGGCAGGGAGGCTGTTGAATATTTAAGATCAAAAGATATGGGCAGAAGCTATTTTCTTCCTATTCAGGAGTTTAAAGAAGAAAAAACCCTTGATAACGTGAGTGTTAATCTTAATGGTTTTAAGCTTTTAAGAAATCATATTTCTGTGGCACAAAAAATTAGGCCGTTGGTAGAATCCTTCTTGGGTAATTCAGCACTGGTAGATAACCTCTCTCAGGCTCTATTGGCCTGGAACAATGGAAAAGGTAAACAAACCCTGGTTACTCCAGAAGGTGATCTCGTGGATAATAGGGGTGTCATAATTGGCGGGAGATTGGGAAAAGATTCTTTAGGCTTGCTTGGGAGAAGGCGAAAGGAGAAAGAATTATCACTTAAGATAAAGAATAAGGAAAAACTGATTTCTGTATTGCAATCAGATCTTGATCAATTGAATCTGCAAGTGGAGGGTATATATAGTCTCATTGGTCGATTAGAAAGAGATAAAGCATCTTATGCCCAACAGATTGAAAAAATGGATAAAGACATATTCCTCCTTGAAAATGAGTCAGAACAACTCATAAAGCAATCTCAATATGTAGTAAGCCAGTTAGTATCTTTACGCAAGGACAGAGATGAGAAAAGGTCTCATCTCGCTAATATTGAAGAAAAACTATCAACATGCTTTAAGGAGAAGGAAAGGGTTCAAGGTATAGTTACAGAGAAGGAGGTTCATGTTGAAGAGTTGGAAAACACCCTTGATGATTCGAAAGAAAATCTCTCCCAATTGCTTCTCAGGTATAACCAATATAAAGAGGAAGAAAGAGGTCTCGCACGGGAAAAAGAGAGGCTTGATCAATTCATAAGTGAGATGGAGGCAAGAATTAGTAAGATAGAAGCAGAGGTAAACTCAAATAGTAATCAATACAAGGATTCTTTAATTAAAGAGGAGAGGTTAAAAGGAGAATTAACCGTTGTTTATCAAAAGCAAAAAGGGCTTGAAAATGAGGTTAATGATTCTGAAAATAGATTTGAGATTTTAAGGGGAGAATTAAGAGAAGAAGAAAAAAAGGCTGCTCTTTCAAGAGAAAGAGTTAGTAAGATAAGGGATGAAATCAACGAGGCGCGAATAAAGGATGCAGAGATAGATTTTAAGCTTAGGAGCATTTTATCTCAGGTTGCTGAAGAGATGGGAATCAACCTCCAAAGGGATTACAAGAGATATTTGGAGGAAGATTTTTCAGAGGCTCAATATGAACTAAAGCTCAAGGATTGTTTACGTATTAAAGAGAGAATTGGAGAGGTGAATCTTCTGGCTATTAATGAATATGAGAAATTAGAAGAGAGGTATGAATTTATAATGGCACAGCAACAGGACCTCCTTTCCTCAATTGATTCTCTTTCTAGGGCTATTAGAAAAATTAACATAATTTCAAAGGAGAAGTTTCTTAGTACATTTGGCAAGGTTGATGAGAAATTGAAAAAAGTTTTTCCAATCCTGTTTAATGGTGGTAAGGCGAGGCTGAGGTTGGTTGATGAAAGTCTTCCATTAGAAAGTGGTGTATTAGTTGAAGTACAGCCTCCAGGAAAGAGACTGGTTCATATGGGACTCTTGTCAGGTGGGGAAAAGGCTCTAGCAGCTATGGCGTTGCTGTTTGCCATCTACCTTATTAAACCAAGTCCATTTATTATAATGGATGAGGTGGATGCCCCCTTGGATGAGGCCAATACAGATCGATTTAATGCTCTTTTGAGGGAGATTGAAAAATCATCCCAAGTAGTAATGGTTACCCATAATCGGAAGACAATGGAAATTGCTGCTCGGTTGTATGGTGTGACCATGGATAAAAATAGCATTTCCAAAATTGTTTCTGTAGATCTGGAAGGTTATCAGTAGCATAGGGAATGTTCACCGTTCACCGTTATCCGCTTTTCGACGGACAACAGTCTTGAATGGAGGCAAATACCTCTTTGGATAAACCAGAACTTGCTCATGGTAGTGCCCCTAATGGAAGACTCTGGAATAAGCTATCTAACACGAGAAGGAAATTAACAGACAGGCTCAACGCATTAGTAACTGGCAAAAATGTAATTGACCCACCCCTGTTAGAAAATCTCGAGGAGATTCTTTTTACCTCTGACATTGGTGTAGAGGTAACACAGCAGTTAATTGAGGGACTAACACAGAGGGTAGAAAAGAAATCTCTAAGCAAACCAGAACAGTTAAAAGCCATTTTAAAAGAAAAAATGGTTTCTTTGTTAGAGGCTGGCCAAGACCTTTCTGCCTTTAATATAAAAGATACACCCCCTAACATTTTACATGTAGTGATGTTTGTAGGTGTTAACGGAGTGGGAAAAACAACTACTATTGCTAAAATGGCTCATTATTTTCAAGCTCGGGAGCAAAGGGTAATACTGGTGGCGGCAGATACCTTCAGGGCTGCTGCCATAGAGCAACTACAGATTTGGGGAGAGCGTATAGGTGCAGAGGTAATCAATCAAAAAAGAGGAGCAGATCCAGCAGCAGTTGTTTTCGATGCCCTTTCTGCTGCTAAGTCCAGAAAAATAGATAGGGTTTTTATTGATACTGCTGGCAGACTTCACACTAAATCAAACTTAATGGAAGAGCTGAAGAAAATTCAAAGGGTCGCTGCTCAGCAGGTTTCTGGAGCTCCCCAACAAGTGACCCTTATCATTGACGCTACTACTGGCCAAAATGCAATTGCCCAGGCCCAGGTATTTGCAGAGTCACTCGGAGTGACAGATATTATCCTGACTAAATTGGATGGAACAGCCAAAGGTGGTGCTGTCATTGGTATTTCTCAGAAGCTCCGCATTCCTATCTCATTTATATGTACTGGCGAAGGGCTTGAGGATTTTGAGATATTTAATCCAAGAGAATTCGTTGAAGCCATCTTTGATTGAATTTTAATATTCAGCCACTAAGTTATTCCGGCAAAAGTCAAGTAAAAATTTGTGGCTATGTCATGCCTCAAATTTTGTTTAACTGTTCTTTGAAAATTCGGTAAAACCTGTACACCTGCTCCTATATC
>Ga0209986_10004548_pt1 | contig 11724 bp, 11 predicted proteins | sample BlataG_FD_183168 | JGI IMG/M metagenome (GOLD analysis project Ga0209986, IMG submission 183168) | Deep subsurface microbial communities from Black Sea to uncover new lineages of life (NeLLi) - Black_00105 metaG (SPAdes) (version 2) | ecosystem: Environmental > Aquatic > Marine > Oceanic >...
TCATTATCTTCTGCAATAAAAATCGTTTTTTTCATTATCTTCATAAACTTCCAATAGGTATTTTGGAATTAATTTTTTACTTCTATATATAGTTTATCTTGAATCCAATATAAAATTGATATGTAATCGACTAAAATGAATAGATTCTCAAGATAATTTACCTTAATTATATAAAATATTGTGATATAAGAATCTCTCAATATAATAAGTTGTCATAATATTATGCTGAATTCCCAATATATGTCCATGTCCTCCAAAATAACCTGGAACTAAAATACATTTACGATTATATTGCTGCATTTTTGATTGAATGGTTATACTTTCCTTATAGGGAACCATTGTGTCTGAAGTTCCATGTAAAAGAATACATGGCGGCGAGTTCTCATTAATTAAATAACTTGGACTGTAATGTAAATATGCCGCTGGGTTGGTTTCAGGTGTACCCGGAATAAATTGATTTATCTCATAATACATTTTATGGACATAATAAAAAAATTCTGAAGCGTTATTAGGGGGATAATATAATACTACACCATTTATTTGTAAATCACTACTAAAAATTCCAGTAAAATATTCATTCTTATAACCAAATCCACAAACTCCTGCCAAATGTGCTCCAGCACTTCCACCCATAAAAAAAACTCGATTTAAGTTGGCACCATAGATATTGTTTGAGTTATTTGCAATAAATTTTGTAAAAGTTCCAATATCAGTAATTTGGTCCGCTAAAGTATAATTTCCAGTGCGATATTCAAGCCCTGTCGTTGGAAGGTTAAAAAGTTCACTTATTATCTCTGAATCTGAATTTTCTTCTAATAAACTTGCATTCAATAGCCTATATTCAATAGCAAATACAATATAACCTTGAGAGGCAAAATATTCCAATGTGCTTGCTTGTTGGTCTTTCTCACCGCCAGTCCATGAACCTCCATGAATATAAATAATTGTTGCATTATTAACAAATCCTGATTCTTTTGGATAATATACATCAAAATATAATTGGTAATCAGTTTCATTCACAAAAATTATGTCTTTATGAACACCAAACTTGTGCTCATTTGAATCAGGAATACCATAATATAATAGATATAATTCAAAAGGTGTTGTATAAAAATTAGTTTGGACCTGTGCCGGGTAAGTATTCCAATTTGGACCATAATTAGAATAGAATTGTGAATTTGTCTGTTGAATCGAAATTGGCACCATGAATAATGGAATTGCATAAATTATGCTTAGAGATAATCCAATAATTATGATAAGAGAGTAAATAATCTTGTGTTTTTCTTTAGGAATTAATTTTGAGAAAAATACTGTAATAATTGGGTATAATATAATTAAATGAGGAGATAAAATTGCATTTGCGAAACCAATTAATATCCCTAAGGGATCTGGACCACCAGTAAATAGTATATAGGAAAAAATAAACCCACCAATAAAAGTCCAAATAAAAATTACAATTAATGAGACTTTCAATATTTTTATATTATCTCCCATTTAAAGATCCCCTCTTTTTTATCAATTATTTTAAGTTCATAATAGCTAATAACTATAGGAAATAGATATATAATTAGAGAAATAATATAATTTTGAATTACTATTGGTCCTGAAATAGAAAATAGTGGCAAAACTCCGAATATTAAAAAAAAAAGATAGCAATATGTTACTCGATTTATAATTTTACCCTTATCACTAGTTTTAATTAAAAATTTAGAATTTATTTGCATAAATAGTAAATTTGCAAATATATTGCATAAAAATAAGACTCCGAAAATGTTACCAAAAATTGGAACTATTATTCCGATTAATAATAATGGGTATAAAATTAAGGAAATACCCAAAACTATAAAATTCAATATTAGGATTAAAACACAATACTTTTTAAAAAATAATTTATTATCTTTAAAGAACTTCATTAACTTCAATTCAAATATTTATTTAAATAATCTAAATAATAATTTCATTTAAAAATTATATATAAAAAAATTAGATTTTTTTAAACGATAAAACATTTTTTTTAAATTTCTTCTTCAGTCCTTACTTTTTTTATTTCTTTAATCAGCTCTGGTATAACTTTTTGAAGTTCACCAACAATTCCATAATGTGCTACTTTAAAAATTGGTGCTTTCGGGTCTTTATTAATTGCTACTATAATCTCTGCCCCTTGTATACCCACTATATGTTGTATTGCACCCGAAATTCCACATGCAATATATAATTTTGGCGAAACTGTTTTGCCAGTTTGTCCAACTTGACGATCTTGTTCAATCCAATTTAATTCAACTGCAACTCTTGATCCTCCTACTTCAGCATTTAGAGAATCTGCTAGTTGTTCAATAAGTTTAAAATTTTCTTTTGAGCCAACTCCTCTTCCTCCCGTAATTATTATTTCCGCTTCTTCAAGATTTATCTTCTTTTTTTCTCTATTAATAATTTTTACAATTTTTGAAACGGAATCTTTTTGATTATAATCATAATCAATTTTTTTTATTATTACCTTTCTCTTACTTTTCTTAAGTGGTTTAAATATACCGGGTCTAACTGTAGCCATTTGTGGTCTGCTGGTGGGAGTTTTAATTGTTGCCATTATATTTCCACCAAATGTAGGGCGTGTTTGTAATAAATTCCTACTTTCAAGATCAATGACTAATCCAGTACAGTCTGCGGTAAGCCCAGCATTAACCCTTTTTGCTACTCTTGGTGCGAAATCCCTTCCCGTAGGTGTTGCACCGATTAATATAATTTCTGGTTTATGTTCAATAATTAATTCAGTTAAAGTTTTTACATATAAATCTGAATAATAATCTTTCAAGATTGGTGATTTAATGTAAATAATTTCATCTGCTCCATATTGACTAAATTCTTCTAAATTATCATTGAAATTACCCCCTAATATAACAAAGGATAAATTTACTTCTAATATATCAGCTAGTTCCCGTCCTTTTCCCAATAATTGAAATGCAACATTATGGATTTTATTTTTATAATGTTCTGCTATAACCCACACTCCCCTATATTGAGTTATATCCATTTTTTCAACTTTTAATTCTTCTCGTTCTAAAATTATTGCTTCAACGGGACATACATCAACACAAGCTCCACATAAATTGCAACCATCTGTTATCTGAGCTTTATCGTCTATCATTTCGATCCCACTATATAGACACACATCAACACAATTTCCGCAGCCGGTACAAAGTTCCTTATCTACTCTTATGCTCATTTTATCCCTCCATTCAAAAGATTTTATCTTCCTTTAAATTTTCACATAAATTTTGGACCATTTCTTCTATTGTACCAGTTAATATGATATGTTCTCCTTTTCTTTCTGGAATAAAAATTTTCCAAACTTGCGTCATAGAACCGTCCAACCCTATTTTTGTTTTATCTGCTTTCAAACTTTCCAAATTTAAATAATGAATTTCTTTTTTTTGATACGCATCCACAATTCCAGACATAGTTGGATCTCGAGGTGTATTTATTTCGCTTAAAACGGAAATTAATACCGGTAAATTAGTAACTATTATTACAACCTCTTCTGTTCTGAATACTCTTTCAACAATAACTTTATCTCCTTTAATTTGGAATTTTTGAACATATGTTATTTGGGGTATTTCTAATTCTTCTGCTAATTCAGGTCCTACTTGGCCTGTATCTCCATCAATAGCTTGGGATCCGCAAATAATAATATATTTTTCATCTTTTTTCAACTCTTTTAATATTTTTTTAATCGCGAGTGATAAAGTATAAGATGTAGCCAACGTGTCTGCACCAGCAAAAGCTTTATCGGTTAAAAGGAAAGCCCTATCAGCACCCATAGCTAGAGCTTCACGCAAAACCTCTTCAGCTTGAGGAGGTCCCATACTAAGTGCTATAACTTCAGCTCCATGTTTTTCCTTTATTGACAAGGCTAATTCAATGGCATTTTTATCATGAGGATTTATGATTGATGGTATTCCTTCTCTTACCAAAGTATTTGTCTTTGGGTCAATTTTTACCTCAGAAACTCCAGGTACTTGCTTAATACAAACGAAAATCTTCATTTAAACACGTCTTCACAAAAGAATATTTTCAAATTATTATTATTCTTGTAATATTGATAATCTTAAAAATTTGATTCTAATACTTTATGAAATTTAACAAAGTCGTAATGACAATAAAAGAAATTTGAAAAAATGAAATTTAATGGAAAAAATAGATAGGTTCTGTACCAAATGGCGCTTATATCATTTTTAATAAAGTGGGATTTTTTTGGGTAATTTTTTAATATTTTTCTTCCTATATTTTAACTCAAAATTTACAAAAAAAAGACAAAAATAAGATAAAACTAGTTAAGTTCATCACCAATTAATATTTCCAATTTATAAGATCCTCGTCTTTAAAATCCTTTCCTTAATAAATGGTTAGCAATTACTAAACGTTGAATTTCAGAAGTTCCTTCATATATTTCACCCATTTTTGCGTCTCTAAAATATCTCTCTACAGGATAAGCCTTCATCAAACCATATCCACCATGAATTTGACAAGCATCATGAGCTGCTTGCATTGCTGCTTCAGATGCGACAAGTTTTGCCATTGAGCTAGCCAAACCATAATCCAATCCTTTATCACACATATATGCAGCTTTATATGTTAATAATCGACCAGATTCGACAGCGCATGCCATATCAGTAATTTTCCATTGGATACCTTGAAACCGCCCTATTTTCTGTCCAAATTGTTCCCTTTCATTTGCGTATTTAACTGCTGCTTCTAATGATGCTTGTCCTAATCCAACACATTGCGCTGCAATGGATATCCGTCCAAAATCCAATATTTTTAAAGCGAGCCGAAAACCATCCCCAATGTTACCTAATATATTTTCTTGAGGCACTCGAACATCTTGAAATACAAGTTCGGAAGTATTTGAAGCGCGAACTCCTAATTTATCTTCTTTTACACCTACTGAATAACCTGGAGTATCTGTATCGACTATAAAAATTGTTAGAGCCTTTCTTGCACTTTCTTCTCCTGTTTTTGCAACAACGAGCAATATTTTTGCTATTCCACCATTTGTATTAAAAATTTTGCTACCATTTAAAATCCATTCATCTCCATCTAATACTGCGCTCAATTGAACTCCTCCTGCATCTGAACCTGCATTAGCTTCAGTTAAAGCAAATGTCCCTAATTTTTCGCCTTTTGCAAGTGGAATTAAAAATTTTTGTTTTTGTTCTTCAGTTCCAAATCTATATATTGGAAATGCAACCACGCTACAGTGGACTCCAGTAGTTATTGACCAAGAAGCATCGACACGTCCGATTTCTTCTGTTATAATACAAAAACTTAATGTATCATCATGTAATCCTGCTCCCCCATATTCTTTTGGAATACAAGTACCAAAAAAATTCATTTCTTTCATCTTTTCGAAAACATCTTGATTTAATTCTTGTTTTTGATCACTTTCTTCTGTGATTGGTGCGATATATTTTTCCGCAAATTCACGTGTTGTTTTTTGAATCATTTTTTGTTTTTCAGTTAGTGAGAAATCCATAATAATCATCTATTTTTTATTCTATTTTCAATAATTCTTATAATTTATACTAGTTTAAACAATTAAATAATTTAATAAATAATTCTAATTAAATTTAGTAGGTTGGTTTTTATGACCAAACTTATATATTCAGAAAATTCCATAATTCATTAATTATGAGTGATGATAAACAGCATTTTAAGGTTTCGAAACATAAAGATTATCTCTATGTAATTAAAGAAAATATCTCTGTTGTTCATCCAGCTTATAGAAATGATCCTCTTAATATGTACTTACTTTTAGGAACTCATACTGCTCTTTTACTTGATACAGGATGTGGATTATATCCTCTAAAACCAGTCGTAGATGAACTGATAGGAGAAAGAAATTTATTAGTTTTCAATACTCATGCCCATTGGGATCATGTTTTAGGAAATGAAGAATTTGGAGAAGTTTACATTCATACAAAAGAAGTTAATTTTATTAATAGACCTTACGATATGTCTTATTTGAAAGATTCTCCATGCGAAATTGTAAAAAAGTATGAGGAAAAAAACTTTTTAATTCCTCCAGCACGAAATATTAATATATTAAAAGATGGAAATGTCTTTGACTTAGGAGAGATAAATGTCAAAATAATTCATACTCCAGGACATTCTCCTGGTTCAATATGTTTGCTTACAAGCACAGGAGAACTTTTTACGAGTGATGTAGCTTATTATGGAGATCAATTTTTACCTAAAAGGAAAGATTTCCCAAAAGTTCTCATAACTCTTTCTAAATTGATAGAATTATGTGAAAAACAAAAAGATCTTGAACTCTATCCATCACATAGAAAATATCCATGTGATAAGACACTTTTAACGGATCTTTACAATGGAATTAAAAATATAAAGAATCTATGGGATACAAAAAAAGCTTTTGATTTTTTTTATGCATGGCAGATTGATGATATTAAATTTAGATATTATATATCTAGATAGGCGTTATGGAAGGAGAAATTCATGATTTGGGGTATTATGTAAAATTAGGACGGCTTATTGAAGAGTTAATAAAGACTAATGCAGATATCCTTGCCATGTCCGCATTAATGACCTCTACAATGGTAAAAATGAAAAAAGTAATCGAAGATGTCCATAAACAGAACCTAGATATAAAAATCATGGTTGGAGGAGGTCCAGTGACTGAAGAAGTCGCCAAGTTGTATGGAGCAGATGGTTGGGCTCGCACTGCACCAGAAGCTGCAAAAAAAGCCTTAGAATTGGTTGGTTAGAGAGAAATAAGAATTATCAGATTTCCAGACGTTTTAAATTTGAATCCATGTGAATCTAGGAAATAAAAGTGTTCTTACATCTTTATCCAGAGATATTTATAGCACATAATTTAAAATCTTACAAAAAAATTATCTATTTTAAAAGATTAAATTTTTTAGTTGTTTATTATAATTATATTTAGTTAGATAAATATTAATTTATAATATAATTTCGTGATTATTTAATGTTTGATGAGAAGTACCTTGAAAAAATTAAAGAAAGGAAGAAAGAATGGGATAAAAAATTTGAAAATACAACAGAACGCGAAATAAAATTTATCACGGATTCAGGAATTCCAATTAAAAATTTATACACTCCATTAGACGTAAAGAGCAATTATTTAGAGGATGTGGGTTTTCCTGGGAACACTCCTTATACCAGAGGAGTATATCCAAACATGTATAGGGGACAATTATGGACTATGAGACTGTTTTCAGGGCATGGGACACCTGAAGAGACTAATAAAAGATGGAAGTTTTTATATTCTCATGGAGAAACTGGATTTAGTGCAGCTGTTGATGCTTTAACATTTAATGGTATCGATCCAACTAATCCTGACGGAGATGCGGAAGTTGGAACATCAGGAGTCCCATTATATTGTATTGACAGTATGTTTGCCCTTACAGAAGGACTACCAATTGATAAAGTTAGTGTTGCATTAATAGTTGAGCCCTTTACTTCAGCACCGGTATGTGCGATGTATTTTAATATGGCGAAAATGCGTGGACTTGATATTAAAGCATTGATGGGAACAACACAAAATGATATCTTAACAATGACGGTTGGATATGTTCCTTATAAAAATGTTAATCCTTATCATATTCTTCGATTAGCTTGTGATTTAATTGAGTGGTGTGTACCACAAAAAAATGTCCCAAGGTGGCATCCTATCAATTTTACGGGATATAATTATAGGGAAGGTGGAATTGATGCAATTCAAGAATTAGGATTTGTATTTGCAAGTGCATGTTCTCATATTGATAATTTAATTGAGAGAGGTTGGAAAGTTGATGATTTTGTTAGTCGTCTTGCATTTCATCTCTCAGCTCATAAGGATTTCTTTGAAGAAATTGCTAAATATAGGGCAGCAAGAAGGATTTGGAGTAAATTAATAAAAGATAGATACGAAGCAAAAAATCCAAGATCTATGGAATTTAGGTTTCATGTTCAAACTGCTGGAAGCTCCTTAACTGCTCAATCCCCTAATGTAAATATAATAAGAACAACAATTCAAGCTTTAGAAGCAGCATTAGGCGGAGTACAATCACTCCACACAAATTCTTATGATGAAGCAATTTGCTTGCCTTCTGAAGAAGCTGTCTTACTTGCTTTAAGAACCCAACAAGTAATACAAGATGAAACAAGAGTTCCAAATACTATTGATCCATTAGCGGGTTCTTATTTTATCGAGTGGTTAACTGATGAGCTCGAAGAAAAAGTGTTGTCTTATATAGATAAAATCGAAAAGGTTGGAAATATTGCTAGAGCATTAGATACAGGCTGGTTATATAAGGAAATGAGAGATGCTTTTATGCTTAGGCAAAATCGTATTGAAAAAGGAGAAGAAATCGTGCTTGGAGTCAATAAATTTCCAGTTCCTTATGATCAAACAACAACTGTATTTAGAACTAATAAAGAAGCAGTAAAAATTGAACAAGAAAGGATTATTAATTTGCGAAAACGAAGAGATAACAAAAAATTAGAAACACTTTTTGATAAATTACGAAAAGTATGTGAAAAAGAAGAGAATGTAATGCCCATTATGATGGAAATAACAAAAGAAGGAGCAACAGTTGGTGAAATATGCGATGTCTATCGCGAAGTTTGGGGAATCTGGGACCCCCCAATTGCTATTTAAATAATGAGGTGTAAAGTATGAGTGAGAGAAAAATAAGAGTTTTAATGTCCAAGCCCGGCATAGATTTATTCTAAAGTTCTTAGGATAAAATGCTCATGGGCATTGGCGAGGTGGCGTGGTTGTTTCAAGAGGCTTAAGAGACGCTGGTATGGAAGTTATATTTGGAGGGTTTCAAAATGTCGAACAGATCGTTGAGTCTGCAATTAGCGAAGATGTTGATGTTATTGGTTTAAGTATGCATTCAGGGGCTCACTTAGTATATACTGAAAGAGTCATAAACCTCCTAAAAGAAAAAGGCGTAAAAGATCACTTTTTAATACTTGTTGGTGGTGTAATTCCGGTGATGGATTTTCCCACATTAAAAAAAATGGGTGTAGCAAATGTCTATGGTCCTGGAACTGTCGTTGCAGATGTTGTTAATTTTATTGTAGAAAATACTAAAAAATAATTATTAATAATTAAGAATAATTAAATCTTACTCTAATTAAAAAAGAATAAACGATATATTTGGTGTTATTTTTATTTGAAACGAAATTATGACATTGATGTTTTAATTGAGAAATTTAAAAAAAAGGATAAAATTGCTTTAGCAAGGCTCATAACTCTTGTTGAAAATAATCCTGAAACCACTACTAACATATTTAATAATTTTGATAGTTCAGAAAACGATTCTTATATTATTGGGATAACTGGGTCTCCAGGCGTAGGAAAAAGCACTTTAGTTAATGCTCTTTCAAAGATTTTATTAGAAAATGGAAAGTCAATCGGAATTATTTCTGTAGATCCAACCTCACCTTTTACTGGAGGAGCTTTTCTAGGAGATAGAGTAAGGATGACGGATATTTCTTTACATTCAAATATATTTATACGGAGCCTTGCATCAAGAGGTTATAAAGGTGGTATTTCACGAGCTGTTTTTGATATAACTTTATTGTATGAAGCTTTTGGAATGGATCTTATTATAATTGAAACAGTAGGAGTAGGTCAATCCGAATTTGATATATATAATTTGGCTTATACTACAGTCGTTATAATGGTTCCAGGGTATGGTGACTCTATACAAATACAAAAAGCCGGAATAATTGAAGTTGGAGATATTTATGTTGTAAATAAAAAAGATTTAGGGGGGGAAGATATTGTTGTGCAAATGGAAATGATGCTTGACGATGCAACTGTCCAAAGCGGTTGGAGGGCACCAGTTGTAATGACAAATTCTATTACTGGGGAAGGAGTTGATACATTAATAGAAAAGATAATGGATCATAAAGAACACCTTGAGCTTTCTGAATTACTGAAAGAAAAGAAAAAGCATAGATTTGCATATAAAATAGAAGAATTACTATCATCCAAAATAGGAAAGGTTCTAGAAAGTCTGATAAGTGAAGATGATCTAAATAAAATTTCTAATTCTGTTTTACAAGGCAAGAAATTTAAAATTTACGATATGGTTCACGATTTATTTAGTAATGTAAAATTTGAAATGAAAAAATCAGATTAGAATATTCTTCATTCTTCTCTTTTATCTCACGATTAACAACTTTAAATTTTTTTTCTCATTGTTATTTGTTACTCTCATCCGCTTACCTTTTTCATCAATATCTAAATATGTTTTATTTATTTTATTAAAAGCAAATATAAAATGTTTAAGAAGTGCACCTTAAAACTTTATAAGGTGAATCAATTTTAGATTATCAAGGAATTTTCATTAAAAAAAAGATGTGATTTAATTGATGGAAGAAAAAGGTAATAAATTAACAAAAATAAAAGATATCTTTTTGAAATTCTCAGGTTATTTTATTCCAATCTTGCAATATGTCCCTAATACTACAATTTGGTTTGGAATCATGAGTTTACCACTAATAGGATATTTGACGTTTTTCTTCATAAATCCTAGTATAGCATGGAAAGATTTTCTCTTTTTTCTTTTTTCACCTGAATCATACTTAACTATCTTAGGTACAGTTGTTTTTCTATATTCTTTGATTCATTTAATTCGAAATAGAAAAAATGGATTAATTATAACGGGACTTTATAAATACATACGACATCCTCAATACCTTGGAATAATAATTATGACATTAGGACTTACTTTATTTTGTCTTCGAACAACATCACCGATTAGTATAGTACCCGGAATCATGGTAGATTATTCAGGGATATTATTTATATGGGTTGTAGAGGTAGTACTTTATATCATATTAGGTAAGATTGAAGATCTATCGTTAAAAGCAAAATTTGAAGGAGAATTTTTAGAATATGCAGAAAAAGTTTCATTTATGCTCCCATTCATAAATGTATTTAAAGCAAGAACAGGAAAGTAAACTCAACTAAACATAAAATATATTAAGATAAATATATTTAAAGTTTTGAAATTTTTTCTCATTGATATTAAAAAAAAAGATATTTCTTTAAAAAGCATGAAAGAATTAAATATAAAGGAAAATTCCCGCAGATTATACATTTTTAAAATTATCGTTATAATATCTATTATAATCCTACTATCTCTCTTATTATCCATTAAAATTATATCAATTATCGATATATTTGGTATTGAAATCACTATTTTTGATTGGTTATTTATTATAGTCTTATTAATTCCAATAATATTCTTAATTTCAATTTCTATCTCAATAACTTTTAATCAATTTAGAGATTATCTTAAAAAGAAAATAGTTCCATTACAACTTAACTATTATCTTTCGTTTAATGATATATTTGAAAATGAAAATCGCAAAAAAATTATAAATCAAATCCTTGAAAAACCAGGTATTCATAATAATGAACTTCTTCGACAATGTAATTTACAAAAAGGACAATTACAATGGCATTTACATGTATTATTGCGATACGGAATAATTAGAAAGGAAAAAATTGGTCAATATGTTGTTTTTTTTCCTAATATTGTAAACCTAAAAGAGAATGATGATTCCCATATATTACTCATAAAATCAAAAACTTCTTTAAAAATTTTGGATATTATCGAAAAGAATCCAGGAATTTTTTCTAGTAAAATTGCTCGTCAATTAAATTTAAAAAGGAGTTCT
>Ga0209986_10004549_pt1 | contig 11723 bp, 8 predicted proteins | sample BlataG_FD_183168 | JGI IMG/M metagenome (GOLD analysis project Ga0209986, IMG submission 183168) | Deep subsurface microbial communities from Black Sea to uncover new lineages of life (NeLLi) - Black_00105 metaG (SPAdes) (version 2) | ecosystem: Environmental > Aquatic > Marine > Oceanic >...
CAAGTTAACAATGCATCGCTCCATTGGAAAATCCAATTTCTTTAACGCAACCTCAATGATGCGCTTATTCGCCTGGTGTGGAATTATTAGCTGGATGTCGTCCATGGATAATTGCGCTTTATTGACAACTTCCTTGGTTGCCTGAGCCATAACGCGCGTTGCAAATCGAAATACCTCACGACCTTTCATCTTGATATTATGTAATCCTTCATTGACTGTATCAATGGTGGTTGGATAACGGCTCCCCCCACCAGGCAAGTAAAGTAAATCCCCACCGGACCCGTCTGATCGCATTACGGCAGATAACAATCCAGCACGTTCCTCACCAGCTTGAAGCACAAAAGCACCAGCTCCATCACCAAAAAGCACACAAGTATCGCGATCTGTCCAGTCAACAAAGCGTGATAGAGTTTCTGCACCGATTACTATGGCGGTCCTGATTGATCCTGTTCGGATGGCTTGGGTGGCGATGTTTAATCCGTAAATAAAACCGGTGCAGGCTGCTAACAAGTCAAAAGCCCCCGCTCTAACGGCACCAAGCCGGTCTTGTACAAGGGAAGCAGTCGCAGGGAATAAATGCTCTGGCGACGAAGTTGCCACAATAATGAGGTCAATTTCTCCGGGATTAATTTTGGCGATCTCAAGGGCACGCCTGGAAGCCTCTGTCGCTAAGGAGGCCGTGGTCTGATCGTCTGAAACGATCCTGCGCTCGCGTATTCCTGTGCGGCTTACGATCCACTCATCGGTCGTTTCCACCATTTGTTCCAACTCAAAATTAGTCAGCACTTTTTCTGGAACAGCCATCCCCCAGCCGGTGATGTGAGCAAATGGACTCATTAATTTTTCTCCATAACCTTCTCTCAAAAGTTCACGAGTTCAGACGAAGAGGTCTTTTGGTCTCGTTGTGATCAACTGGTAGTGTATTATCTCAATGACCAGTCACTCGATTGAAAATAATTGTCGCGTTGTGTCCCCCGAATCCAAACGAATTGGACATAATGTTTCTGATCTTTATAGATCGCGCTTGGTTAGGAACATAATCCAAATCACATTCTGGATCTGGGTTTTCGTAGTTGATAGTCGCAGGAACGATCTCGTCCTGCAACGCTTTTACACAGATCACAGCTTCGATTGCACCAGAGGCGCCTAACAAATGTCCAGTCATCGATTTCGTCGATGACACTGGTATCTGATATGCTCGGTCACCAAAGACCGTTTTTATGGCTGCGGTTTCGCTTCTATCATTCAAGAATGTGCTTGTGCCATGGGCATTGATGTAATCAACGTCATTAATTTCCATTCCGGCATCGTTCAATGCCGCTTCCATACAAAGTGCCGCACCAGCCCCATTTTCAGCAGGGGCAGAAATGTGGAACGCGTCATTGGTCGCTCCATAACCGCTGATTTCGGCCAAGATTTGAGCGCCGCGCGCCTGAGCAAATTCAAGTTCTTCCAACACCATCACAGCCGCACCCTCACCCATCACAAACCCGTCGCGGTTTAAATCAAATGGACGTGATGCCCGTTGAGGGTCATCATTGCGTGAGGAAAGAGCACCCATATTGCTTAATCCAGCCATTGCAATTGGAATTATGACGGCATCGCTGCCTCCAGCGAGAATCACATCCGCACTGCCGCGGCGGATTACCTCTGATGCCTCTCCAACGGCGTTCGTGCCCGTAGCACAAGCCGTGGAAATGGCCATATTCAGCCCTCTCACCCCAAGGTAGATGGCTGTCATTCCGGCGGCTGTATCTGGCAGCATCATGGGAACTAAAAACGGACTGACGCGCGCTGGTCCACGCTCGTAAAAGATAGCCACCTGTTCACTCATGGTCCCCATACCCCCAATTCCAGAACCAATTACTATACCAATCCGGTCACGGTTGTCATCTGTAATTTCAAGTCTGGAACTTTCCACTGCCTGCAATGCTGCTGCCAATGCAAATTGTGTAAAGCGGTCCATTCTCCTCGCATCTTTGCGTCCAAATAGTGTATTGCCGTCAAAACCTTTTACTTCAGCTGCGATCTTGGTGCGATGTTGGCTGGCATCAAAATGTGTAATGTTCCCGGCTCCCGATTTTCCGGCTATGATGTTACTCCACATCATGTCAATATCATTTCCGACCGGGGTTATACAACCCAAACCTGTGACAACAACCCTTTTACGCATCGTTCCTCCTTTGTAGACTTAACTACTAATAATCGTCTTATTTTATCACTACTCTTCTGAAATGGAGTTGTTTTATTCCGGAGCAACAACTTCGAGGGTTTGGTGAATTTGATGTATGTGCAGTCGATCGTGTTGGGCAATAATGTTTACCAACTCAGCCAAATCGGTTCTTCCAAAGAACGCATGCCGGGCTGGACGCCGCCACTCTTCCGTTTTCACAACTTCAAGCATATCCAACATTTCAAGTCGAGCAATAATGAATTGCTGCAGGGCTTCTAGTCCGTTTTGATCAATATAGCCTCTTTCCTGAGCCCAGGGGTCAGTATCCTCTCCGGGAATAAATGGGTCATTCTCGTAAAGTACTTTTTGTAATCGAGGTTTACTGACTTCCCTGTCAACATCACGCAAATGACAAATTATTTCAAGTAGACTCCATTCATCAGGTCGAGGTCGCTTTTTCCACAACTCGAGTGGTAAATGGCGGCAAAATGTATCAAGAGCAGCCGGTGTAGCCCGTAGAATCGCCAACATAGCCGCAGGAGATGAATAATCTGGCAGCAAGTCTTGATGTGGCATCTCCTGCAACCACGGTAAAACATCCCCTAAATCTCCACTGGCGCCAGGTATTTCAAATCCATTTTGCACATCATTCCCATCAATATTCACCCAAAATGTAGGCAAACCAAGCTTGCTAGCCGGCAGGATATCTTTTTCTACATCGTCCCCAATCATGATTACCGAGTCTTCCGGCCAACCGAGTCGAGCCATAACTTCGGCATAGTAATCAAGGGCGGGTTTTGCGAAGTGAAAAGTTTCGTAAGATGAGATCAATTGAAATTTGAATTTATCAGGAGAAAGGTTCGCCCACGATAAGCGCTGCGAGATTGCGGTCATAGGAAAAAGCGGGTTAGTCGCGATCGCGATTGTATATTCTCTTTTTTGGGCATACTCTATAAGCGGGACTGCTTTTGGTTTTTGGTAGGTTAATTTCCTCAATGTCGGAAAAACTTTTGCATAGAATCTTTCGGCTGCAGCTTGAAATTTATCCACATCCAGATTGAGCGCTGGATAAAATGAAGCCTCAAACGCCTCCTGCAGTGTGCGGTCTGGCTGTCGATTATCGAACATGTCCTGTGTGGAGCTTAATAAAGCACGCACGAATTTCTCAGGTTCGACAATAGGCTCAACCGTTTTCGAAAACGATTCTAGATAGTGTGGCAAGAATTCATCGAAATTGTTTCCTAATAAGGTATCATCCAGGTCAATAAGGATTGCCAGGCTCACGTATTTTCTCCAGTGAAAGCAGATGGCAGGCGGTGGCATTCACCACAACCGATATGCGGGTCAAAACCATCACGAAGAGTCTTTGTACAGTACGACCGTACCCGAACACGACGTTTGCCAAATGGAAAGGAGCGCTCTAAACGAGGTTCCAGGACCATGTGAGAACACGCGTTTGCGAGCTGGATATCAGGAACGGGGCAGGTATCACACAATTCGGAATTCCAAGGTAGAGGAGGAGAAGCAGACGAAAGCAACCGGCACTCCTCAAGCTCCCGACCACGGAAATAATCCCCATAGAAGTATCGACATTCTTTTCCAGCAGGTGTGCGCATATTAGTTGTGGGAATCAACAGTCCTTAAAAGGATTGATTCGCCGGGTTGATGACCTTAAACCCTGGTGATATAACTGCCATCAGTAGTATTGACTCGAATGACATCCCCATCTTCAATAAAATTTGGCACCTGGACATGCAATCCCGTTTCTGTAACAACTTTCTTGGTCACTCCGGTGGCAGTATCTCCACGTACAACCACTCCCGCCTCAGTTACTACCAGGTCGACTGTCGTAGGCAGTTCCACATCTATTGGTTCTCCCTGATAAATTGTGAGCTTCACTTCCAGACCCTCTTTCAGGTAATGAGCAGTATCGCCTAAAACAACCGCCGAAACTACCGGCTGCTCATAAGTCTCTAAATCCATGAAATGATAATTTTGATCATCCGGGTAAAGATATTGGACTTTATGAAAATCCATAAGTGCTTCTTGAACCCGGTCACTGGATTGAAACGTCATCTCAAGAACAGTACCGGTGCGCAAATTCACCGTTTTTACCCGGATGGTCGCCTTTCCCCGTCCTGGCTTGTGATGATGGTATTGCAGGACTTTATATAAATTGTCATCAACTTCAAAAGTCACACCTTTGCGAAGCTCATTTACATCGATCATACTACCCTTCCTAAGTTCTCAAATTGAAAACGTGAAACGTGAATGCACGTCTCACGCTGCCTGATAAAAATCGATTGAAAATTATAGCTTGTAGGTGGAGTAGTGGCAAGGGCAAAGTATCGAAGGCAAAGTATAGAAACCGGGTTTTATGTATTATGGTAAACTTTTAACTTGGATAAGGCAGTTAAATCGCGTGTTTCTGGCATATGGGTACATGACTTTTAAGATTTTTCGAAAAACAATTCTAATTTTTCTGGCTCTACTGATCCTTAACCCTTTCACTTGGGGAGTGCACACGGCTTCTGCACAGGAGGAGAACCCAGACGCTCCGGTCTATATTGTCCAGAAGGGGGACTCCCTTTGGGATATTGCACTGCGCTTCGGAGTGACCATGGATGCCCTAGCGCGTGCAAACAGCATCTCTGATACAAACCAACTTTCAGTTGGAGATCAATTGGTAATACCAGGTTTAGAAGGTGTACAGGGTGTCTTAACGACAGTGGCGATTCCCTATGGAGAGACCCTGAACAGTCTCAGCCGGCGCTACAGGGTTTCAGTCGAAACCATTACGAAACTCAACCATCTGACCAGTACAAAAGAACTATACGCCGGCAGATCGCTTATCATTCCAGAACAAAGCACAGATACAGCATTTTCCCACCGCGCATCAATTCCTCCTGATTATTCTTTATTAGAGCTATCGGTGTTGCAAGGATCTAATCCATGGACATTCGTATTGCAGAATGCTCTCCCGGGTACATGGGGCGCTTTACCCGGTGATGTATTACATATCCCAAATGATCTTTCACCAGAGAATGAGACCAATGAAGAAGATCGTCTATCTCCAGGAGCCTTGCCGGAAGCAATCTCAGAAATTATCCTTGATCCGCTTCCCATGGTTCAGGGTAAAGCTGATGTTATAAAGATACTGGGGATTAAAGATCTCTCGATTAGCGGTTCACTTGCCGATTATGAATTGCAGTTCTTCTCAGAAAAAGAAGGGGAATATGTCAGCTTGCAGGGCATCCATGCCATGACCGACCCTGGTCTTTATCCTCTCAACCTGACTATCACACTCCCAGAGGATGCTCCATATTATGGAGCGACCTATTCATTTTCCCAACCCGTCTACATTAAAAGCGGGAGGTATGCTTATGACCCAGTGTTAATCGTCAGTCCCGAGACGATCGATCCAGCAGTTACCAAGCCAGAAGATGCGCAGTGGCAAGCATTAGCCACACCCATTACCACTCAGAAATTATGGGACGGTATCTTTGAAAGCCCTACCCCACCAGAATTCAGCGATTGCTGGCCGTCCTTATTTGGCAACCGCCGCTCTTACAATGAAAGCGCATATGACTATTTCCACAGCGGGTTAGACTTCTGCGGTGGAGTCGGCACTGAGATTTTTGCGCCTGCGGCTGGAAAAGTGGTCTTTGCTGGACCGCTAACAGTACGAGGAAATGCAACAATAATAAATCATGGCTGGGGAATTTATAGCGGTTACATGCACCAATCAGAAATTCTAATTAAGACCGGTGATACTGTCGAAACCGGGCAGTTAATCGGTCTGGTAGGCGGAACCGGACGCGTAACTGGCCCACACCTGCACTGGGAGATCTGGGCAGGTGGTGTGCAGGTAGATCCAATGGATTGGTTGGAGCGATCATTCCCAGATTAATGGGGGGTGTCCGATTTAATAAAAATTAGAGTTTTTCCTGATCTCACCCTACCAAACCATTTTACTCTCCAGACGAAGCCTGGCTCTCAGCCGCTCCGCTGTAATAATCATCGAGGACTTTCTTTGCGCGTTCCAATTGACTGCTTGGTACCAGAATCTGAACATCACCCAATGGTCCGACATTAACAGCAATAACCGATCCCGCTCCCTCTTGAGAGAGTGCGACCCGGATATCCTGAGCTTCCAACATGCCGCGAATTATCTCAGCCTGAAAATGACCCGATACTGTATCCAATACCTCCAACCGATCTTCTGTCATTAGTACACCTCCAAATTTTTGGATTATTAACAAGACTTATAGTTTTTTGTTTATTCAGAATTGCCTTCAAATGATAAAAATAAACATAAATCTCAAATCTCATAGAGTATAATATCAGATGGCTTCCTGCGCAAACCATAATTCTAAGCAAAGGGGCATAAACTTTGAGGATTCCTATGACAACTGTAACACTCTCAATTCGCGATGATTACTGGGAGACTTTCAAACTTGAGGAGCAAGATGTCGAGTTTCTATATAATCATCTCCTCGAATTAGAAACACCCCTAACTACTGAGGAATTAGTTGCAGCTTTAATTGATGAAAGAATCCAGCGCGAAAAAAGTGCAATTGAAGAACAACGTACCTCTGGAGGTGACTTATTTCAACCCAAAGGCACCTACAAAATGAACCAGAACTTGATCTTCCCGGCACTTGGCTGGCAGCATGGTCGTGTTACCGGAATTCGACCAGGCAATAACCCGGATTTAGGCGAATTTCAAGTCATCGAAGTGTCTTTAGAAGATGGCAATCGACGCGAATTCGCGTCTGGTTTCACCGACCACCTCCTAAATGAACCGCCAAAGATCACGGATGATACTGAGGTATTAAATCCCCATATTGTACTGATGAACTATGGCGGTGAATTATTTGACTTACTTGAAGAGTATTTGGTTAATGATCAAGATTTTGTCGGAATTGCTGCTCGCTGGTTTCCCAGGACATTAGTAATTGATATCAACGTCGGGCATCTGAACCTGACTGAAGCAGTATTAGATATGGCTGAAGGTGGACCTTTACCAACTTCAATTTTAGCTGAACAAATCGAACTGGATTCAAATGTCAATCCAAAACTAGTCGAATTTTCATTAGACCATGCATTACAAGAAGACCCACGCTTCGATGAAATTGGTCCAGCCGGAGATGTACTCTGGTATCTGCAGCGTCTTGAACCCCCCCAAGTACTGGAAATACCGGCTTTCTTACAGTATAAGGAGATAGATTACGATCGTTCCGTCTTGACAACTGATATGTTGGCATTGGAACGCGAATTGGACGATGAATTATCTCCAATTGAAGATAGCTTTGAATATCTCAATGAGACAGACATACGTTTGATCCTTCCCCACTGGCTCACAGGTACACTACCATTATCGGCGCGCGTTCGGCACCTGTTTCCAACGGCATACGAAGCGCCTCGCATTCGATTTATTTTAGTAGATGGAGACACCGGCGAAAAATTCCCCGGCTGGGTAGTAAGAAAGCATCGCTATGTATATGGTTTAACAGAATGGTACGATTCGAAAGGTATGATTCCTGGAAGCGTCTTTCGAATACGCAAGGGTGACAACCCTGGTGAGGTTATCGTTCAAACGGACAGCCGCAGGTCAAGCCGCGAATGGATTCGTACAGTCCTGGTTGGTTCTGATAGTGGTATTGTTTTTGCCATGCTGAAGCAAATCGTATATGCACCTTTCGATGACAGAATGGCAATCGCTATTTCGGATAAAGGTGCAATCCCACCCATCTGGGAATCCATGAAAAAAGAGAAGCCGCCATTTGAAAGAGTTGTCGTCAATATGGTAAGCGAGCTCGCTAAACTTAATCCACAAAGCCACGTCCACGCCAGCGAGCTGTATGCAGCTATAAATATCGTGCAGCGATGTCCACCTGGACCGCTTATGGCTTTACTGGCTTCACGCCCTTGGTTCATTCATGTCGGAGATCTACATTACCGCTTAAACGACTCGAACAGCATTCTGAAATAATTGTATCAAATCCCATCAATGATCTCGACGGAGGGTAAAATTGATTGAAATCAAGCGCATAAGTCTGGTCAAACCAACAATCCATACTCCATACCACATCGACTTTAATTGGTGGGGCAATCGTGACCGGGAATGGCGCGTTTACATGCGCAGCCTTCTTTGCCCAGAACATCAGGAGGCATTTTCAAACGTAGATATTGATGAACAGGTTGATTGGGTAGACCCTGATACAGCAGAAGTACTTCGTGTTGATGGTCTGCAGAATATTCTAATTACTCACTGTGCCAAACAGGAAACGTTTATTAACCGCCAAACCACCCTGGTAGATTCCGTGTTCCGGATATTCCTGGCAAACGGCAATTCACCTCTAACGCCTGAAGAGCTGGGAGAGCAATTGGGACGCGATGCAAACAATATTTTGAGAACACTGTCTGGGACACGTGTTTATAAAGGATTACGTCCCTGCCCTGAAAAATAGACGGACTGCCCCCGTAGCTCAACGGACAGAGCAGTAGCCTTCTAAGCTATTGGTTGTGGGTTCGAATCCCGCCGGGGGCGCAGGTTTGATAACAAAGCTCCTGAATAGATCAGGGGCTTTGCGCAATTAAAACCCAAGCCTTTCAATGCGTTAGAAGAAGCTTTGCTTGGTGAGCACGGATAATCGTTGCCGGTTGGTTGTAATCCCGGCGGTATGATAAAATTAACAAAATTGTGAAAGCGGGATCAAAGATGAAGACTTATGCACCGTACAGGAGTTTAACGGATGACAGGAAAAAATTCCAAAGAGGATTCGCGACGCCGAATTGAGCGCCATGTGGAGGATATACAACTCATGGATACCGGAATTTCCCACTGGCACATGACGATACGCACACCGTCTTGGCATCCGCCGACTGATGTATTTGAAACTGAGGATGCAATCATCGTACGCGTCGAAATTGCCGGGATGCAAGAAGATGACTTTTCAATTGATTTGGATGGGCGTTCTCTATCCATCCACGGTGTAAGACCAGATGTGAGCGAACAGCGCGCCTATCACCAGATGGAAATCCGCTTTGGTGATTTTTTAATTGAATTCGAAATTCCAATTCCTGTCGATACAAACAAGATCGAGGCAGTTTATAATAACGGGTTTTTACGAGTTATCCTTCCCAAATCCAGCCCGCGGCAAATAAATATCCGCTGAAAATTTTAAACGTGTGAGATTATTCATGACAGCAACACGATGGAAATCTAATACCCAGGAAATGTTCGACTGGTTCGACGAGGAACCAGAAAACCTGATTATTTCGCTATCAAACCAGACGATACCGATTATTGAAGGTGAGGCAGAAAACCAGGATGAGCAAATCCCTGTAAAAAGTGAAGAGGAGGAAGACCAGATTCCTCAAGTGCTGCCAATCCTTCCGTTAAGAGGACTGGTCGTGTATCCACATACTGCTGTACCATTAACCATTGGACAGGCTCGCTCAATACGCCTCGTGGATGAAGTAATGTCGGGCGATGAGCGTATGATCGCTCTGGTTGCCTCAAGCAACCCCGAATTAGAAATCCCCAAACAGGATGACCTTTACAAGGTTGGCACCGTGGCGATCGTCCATCGCATGTTCCGAACTCCAGATGGGACGATTCGCCTGGTCGTCCAGGGATTAGCACGCTGCCGTATTGAAAAATATATCCAAGAAAAACCTTACTTGAAAGCTGAGATTGAACTGGCTCCTGAGACGGTCGAGGAAGGCTTAGAACTCGAAGCCATGGCACGCAATGCGCGTGACCAATTCGAGCATATTGCCGAACTGATTCCCTCAATCCCCCGTGAACTGATTGCATCGGTTCTGTCTCTTGAAGACCCATTGCAGACCATATACACAATCGCCAACTTCCAACGTATGGAACTGGAAGATGCACAGACTCTTTTGGAATTTGATTCGGCCTCCGAAAAGCTTCACAAGCTCGTCGGTATACTGGCACATGAAGCAGAATTGCTCGAAATGGGGCAAAAGATCCAAAAAGAAGCTCGCTCCGAGATCGAAAAAGTCCAGCACGAATATTACCTGCGGGAGCAGCTCAAAGCTATCCAAAAGGAACTTGGCGAAGGGGACGAACAGACTGTGGAGGTCGAAGAATTCAGAGGTAAAATCGATTCTGCTGGTATGACCGAGGAGGCAGCCAAGCAGGCTCGGCGTGAATTAGACCGCCTCAGCCGCCTGCCAACAGCAGCCGCAGAATACGGTGTAATCCGCACATACCTGGATTGGCTGGTTTCGCTTCCATGGTCGCAGGTAACGACCGACAACCTCGATATTGCTCACGCCCGCCAGGTGCTGGATCACGATCACTATGGACTTGATGACGTCAAAGAACGTATACTCGAATTCTTAGCTGTACGCAAACTTCGCCAAGAGCGGTCTGATGAATTAGAAGAAGAACCGGCAGATGAAATCCACCGCACCCGTGAAGGTGTGATCCTGTGCTTTGTCGGTCCACCCGGTGTGGGTAAGACTTCGCTAGGACGTTCTATTGCACGAGCTTTGGGGCGCAAATTCGTTCGCATTTCCCTGGGTGGGATGCGCGACGAAGCAGAAATTCGTGGTCACCGACGCACATATATTGGCGCCATGCCCGGCAGGATCATCCAGGCTCTACGGCGAATCGAATCACGAAACCCTGTTTTTATGCTCGATGAAGTTGACAAGTTGGTTTTCGATTTTCACGGAGACCCAGCCTCAGCCCTGTTAGAGGTGCTCGATCCGGAACAAAATAACGAATTCCGCGACCATTATTTGGAGGTCTCTTTCGACCTCTCCCAGACGATGTTTATCACCACTGCAAACTTATTGGAACCCATTCCTGGACCGCTGCGTGATAGAATGGAGATTATCTTTCTCTCAGGCTACACAGAGCGCGAGAAAATTGCTATTGCCAAAGGTTATTTAATCCCTCGCCAACTACGCGAGAACGGTCTGCGCCCGGATGAAATTGCATTTACTGATGATGGTCTTCAGAAAATCATCCGCTCGTACACTCGCGAAGCCGGTGTTCGTAACTTGGAGCGCGAGATTGGATCCATCTGCAGAAAAGTTGTGACCCAAATCGCGGAGGGCAAATCAGCAGTCATTGAAATAGCCCCTGAGCAGGCTAAAGAGCTTCTGAGGCGGCCGAGATTCTTCAGCGATGAAGAAATCGCTAATCGCACATCCGTCCCGGGAGTCGCAACCGGATTGGCATGGACGCCTTTTGGAGGAGATGTTTTATTTATCGAGGCGACGCGCATGCCGGGCAGCAAGGGGTTCCAGATAACAGGTTCAATCGGCAACGTTATGCAGGAATCGGCTCAAGCTGCTCTCTCCTATGTCAGGTCAAAAGCCAAATCTCTTGGGCTGCAGAGTGACTTCTTTAAAAAATCGGACATTCATCTGCACATACCAGCTGGAGCGCAACCCAAGGATGGACCGTCTGCGGGCGTCGCTATCGCCACTTCTCTGGTCTCGTTGATCTCCGGTCGCTCCGTCCGTCCAGACGTTGGAATGACTGGCGAAATCACCCTGCGGGGAC
>Ga0209986_10004550_pt1 | contig 11721 bp, 9 predicted proteins | sample BlataG_FD_183168 | JGI IMG/M metagenome (GOLD analysis project Ga0209986, IMG submission 183168) | Deep subsurface microbial communities from Black Sea to uncover new lineages of life (NeLLi) - Black_00105 metaG (SPAdes) (version 2) | ecosystem: Environmental > Aquatic > Marine > Oceanic >...
CGGCCAAAATGGCCTCGTTCATGGTCATCCCCTGGTGAACAGCGGTCCTCTCCTCCTCTGGATCAGGGACAAGGTCTGCCCCGGGGCCCCCACAATCGTCTTGAACGGACTCCCAACCTGCGGAGAACCCCGCAAAGGTGTCACCGCGCCCCCCCTTAACCGACCGTGTGCCAACCACCTTGGTCACTCGAATCTTGGAGGTCACGTCAGAAACGATTTTACGAATGTTGTTTGGATCATCAGACATGACTTATTTCCTGTGTGTCTTTAGCACCCGACAAGAGTGATACGCCAAATCAGTCGCCTTTGAACGCCGCTTGGATTCGCTCAGGGAACAGAGTGTTCCGGGCATCCGCATTTGCATTCTCTATCGCAGTTTTGAGGGCAGAGGTGTGGCCCACAACGATGACCTTCTTCCGAGCCCGGGTAATTGCCGTGTAGATCAAGTTTCGCTGCAACTGCCTACGGAAGGAGTTTACCCACGGAATGACAATAACGTCGTACTCTTGCCCTTGTGAGTTCCAGCCGCAAAAGCCATTTTGAAGAAAGTGGTGCCCTTCAGGCACCTCCACACAATAGGACTCTCCCTCAACTTCCGAAATGCTTGTTACGGGGCTATGGTGGTAACTCAACTGGTCTCTCACCCATTCGGAGTCCACGCCCTCAAAGGGAGCCACCAACTTCGCTTGGTGCCTTGAAATACGGGACCGATTCACCCCATTTTGGTATGCGGAAGTAGAAAATCCCTGGCCAAGTGCTTTACGAATACGCTTAACTCGCTCCGGGGAAATCGGAATCACATACCGGGTTTCCTTGCCACAAGGGAGGCTTACTCGTCTCTGCTTCTCAGGAGAGATGAACCCCACTTCTTGGCCAAACAAGGTCGCGTTCGCACCATAGATCTGTAGAGCCTTTCCACCATCCCCAGATAATCCCCCACACACCACACCTATACGCAGAAGCATGGTTCGGACCAATTGAACCACATCAGGATCCCGATTCGACCACTCCACGTGATCAAGTAAATCCGGGTGTGGTGTCCTCACATGAACAGACCCGTCTTCAAATAGCCCTCGAAGAAAACGTTTCTGGAAGGGGGTGGGGGATTGAAGGATACAGGCAGGGACATGTTTTTTGTTGGGAAGAAGTCCCTCAAATTGTTGAAGCCATGAAGCCAACTGTGTGGAGCATACCTCCACATGATGGGCATTATTGGTAAAGAACCTTTTGGGAGTCGCTTCAAAAAGAATTCGAGATATTTCCTCAAATCGGTCCGCTACCTCAACATGACGTTTGGCCAGACGAAACCCCCTCGAATACAAAGTCCCATCCCCGACCATAAGACCAAGGAACTCGGCAAGCTCCAAGGACATTTGCGTCGGAATTCGGTGAGCCTTTGCTCTAATGTCCTTGGTCGGAGGTGGCGGAAGGCTTGGGGTTGCTTTCGGCTCGACGCCGACCCCAAGCTTCAGGCGCAAGAAGTCGCCAAGGGTAACCTCTTTCGCTTCTTTGCGAAGATATTCCCCCGAGTGCGAGTCCCACACATCAATCCCATGTTCAGGGGTAACCGTGATTTGGTAACCATCCCTGGTACGGATTTCCAACATCTTTGACGGGGGGTTGTGTACTCTGTTGCAAAACTCCCTTGGCCCTTCTCGGGTACCAATCAGGCCCGACTCTGGGATGTCACGGATCCTTTGGAGACCCTCTCCGGTCTCGACCCAAGTGTCTCCATGCAAACACTTATGGCACGTAATGCAGTAGGCCATTCGAAGATGGGCCGGGGCTTCCTTGAAAGGAAGGTTGACTTGCACTACAGGAGGCCCGTGGATCTTGATTGTCACTTCCTTCAACTTGGGGTTCAAGTTCACAACTTTCCCCACGTCCCCGTTGAAGATCTCATATCGGTAGTTGTTTTTCGCTACCATGACTCGATCTCCCTCTCGGATAGTCTCGGGCCCTAGCCGCATTTCTTTGAGCCCAGGAGACTTCGGGTTGAGAAGCTCTCGGATATGTAAGTTGAGATTGGTGACTCCCAGCTCCCCGGAGTGTCGGGGGGAGAGAACCTGGAAATTGATCCGACGATCATAAAGCGTCTTCACTGTCGCCAGGATGGTGTCTCTAATTCTCCCCTCATCTTGAATCTCCACAAAGGTAAAATCCTTGGAGGGGGTGCTGAACTCTGGAACCTTCCCGGCATGGATCGCATGAGCTGCGATCACAATGTCGCTAGTGTCTTTTTGACGGAAAATCTCATGCAAAGAGGTTGTAGGGAACATCCCTGAGCCGATCAGATCTCGAAGCACGTTTCCCGGGCCCACGCTGGGCAACTGTGCGGCGTCTCCCACGAAGACCAAACGAGTGTTGTCTGCCGTACAGGAGAGCAGTCGAAACAGCAAGTGCTGATCGACCATAGAAGACTCATCGACAATCACAACCTTAGCGGGGTGTGGCTTGGCTTCAGAGAAGGACCAAAACTCTGTTGAGCCATCAGCACCTACCTGGTCCGTAGAGTCTCCAACCACACCCGCATAAGTGGCCTCCCGCTCCTCTTCAGTCGCCCCCTTTGCCCCAAAAGCCCGATGGATAGTCGATGCTTCAGCACCAGTGACGGATTGAAGACGTTTTGCAGCGATACCTGTCGGAGCCACAAGGAGGAACGGGATCCCCGCATCTTGCAGCACTTTCACGACCACACGAAGGGTGGTCGTTTTGCCCGTGCCCGGAAGGCCCGTCAATACAGACACCGGGCATGTCAGTGCATTCACTGCCCCCTTTCGTTGCTGTTCCGAAAGTTGCACCTTACTGGTTTCTGCCCACTCATCGAGGGCAATTCCCGCTACCACCTCCAGCGGCTTGCCTTCCTTTACCGCCTCCTCAGTGTGAACCCCAACGGTCGCCAACAAGGTCATGTATTCTTTGAGGGCCTCCCCTTCCAACGCGGCCGTTTGGTACCTCTGCCGCAAGCGCACTGCTGCATCACACTCAATGCGGTGATACCAAGGCTCATAAATTGCTACCGTCCCTGGTTTGGTCTTTCTGTCTAGAACTAGGAGCTTCTCATCATGACTCTCTTTGAGAGCTTGAGCGATGGCTTGGTTACTCACCCCCGGGACAAGCCGTTTGACTCCAGCAGTCATATCCTCTGGCGAGAGATACAGGTGCCCCATTCCGCGTTGGGACTTGGAGACGTAAAGAACGGCTCCCCGCACTCGTAAGGGTGACCCAAGATCTAGGTTTAGCTTCCTGGCTACTTCATCGGCTTGCTCAAATGTGATCCCATCAATCTGAACTAGAGCCCATGGGTTATCCGACAAGATAACCTCCGCTTCGTCCCCAAAGGTCGCCCAAATCTGGTCTACCTTTACCTTCGGAAGATCGAAGGCCGACAGAAAGTCCAAGGTCTGAAACATGACCTTGGAGGCTTTCCAACGAGATACGATATGGAGGGCCGTGAATTCAGTGATACCCGACACATCTTGGAGCTTCTCCGCATCCCCAAGCGCTTCGATCATCTCCGACCCGTATAACAAATGAATCCGACCAAGGATAGATTCGGACACCCCTTGCGACGACAACACACGCATCGCCGTTTCAGGTGTCCACCCTCCCCGCATGACGGGGGCCTTGTCGATCCGTAACTGCATCCCGTATTGGGAATGCTTCTCCCAGGTTCCGTCAAAGCCAAACCAGGTGCCGATTTTAACCCCAATCCCTGGAACGTTGCCTCGAACCGTTACGAGCTTGCCATCTTCATCCATCATCATCCGCATGATGAAGAAGTTTTGGGCATCGTTTTGGAACACGATGCTATGAACACGTCCTGAGAAATAACTAGACATCTACATCCTTGGCTGCGGACTGCAACTCGACCAGAAAATCCCGCAGGTCTGAGGCTTTGCGGATAAGATCCTCAACGGAATCCCCCTCCATGTTACCGGGGTCAAACCCCTTTACCTTGGCCTCAATGTCAGCAAGATCGGGCATGTTGATCAGCGTGATCTGGGACCGATGCCCCACCAACTGAGAAAGGTCAAGCTCCTTTTGCCCCTTCTCAGTATGGACTACCCACCCTGAATCCGAAAAAGTCAAGAGACCCACCGCACTGAAGGTGTAGAGGTAGTGGGGGTCAGCATGGTGCCCAGCAGGGCATCTCCCGCTACCCTCGAACAAACAACACCCACCCCCCCATCGATCCTTCAAGACCGGTTCGCGGGGTCGGTGGTGGGCCAAGACCCGTAACGTCTGTCCTGCGAAGGGGGCCAGGCGATCTTGGACACTTTGGGTCCCGTCGAACTCGTCCGCGACCATAAATGCGCCCTCTGCGCCTTCTTGGTAGAACACCCCCAGGAGGTCAAGAATTTTGAGCTTTTCAAGCTGGGGCATAATTATGTTACGCCACCCGGAAGAAAATCAGGACCGTTTCTGTTTAGGAGGCATGGCAGTGACCAAGTGGAACAACTCAGATCCCTCCGTTCGGACCGTCTCTTACGAGGGTCGCGTGCTCAACACGGGATCTCGTGAGAGGAAGTACATGTCCGACGTGTACGCCATCGAATACTACGCGGTTGTCTGGGACGACAAGACGCAGGCTCCCATGAGCATCCCGGTATCAAGCAACTTCGAGCTGGTCCGCGAGAATGGGACCGCGGTCGTAGACGCCGACGAAGCAACCCTCGCCGCCTACCGGGCTTGGCAAGCTGAGAAGCAAGCTGCTGAGGAGAAGCTGCTCAGGGAGCTGCTCAGGGAGCGTACCGTGAAGGGGCTTATCCAGCAGCACAACAAAGCAGATATCGGCAAGAAGGTCGTTGTCCTCCGCGGTCGAAAAGTCCCCAAGGGGACTGTTGGGATCGTGTTCTGGCTCCGCGACGGCCGAGCCGGGGTGCGCACTTCCGATCGCAAGGAAGGGAGAAACTGGGCGGACGTGGTGTGGGTCGATGTCGACTACCTCGGGAACATCGACGGGTTCAACCTTCGAGATCACATGGATCCCTCAGAACCTCATTTCCAGGAGATGGAAGCCTACGCTCAGTCCCTCATCTCTTGACCGACAACCTCGCTGTCTTAGGTTCCCACAATGCCTACGCCTCAACTCCAGTTGCCTTTGACGGTTCCTTTACCGCCTCCCTCAAAGCCCCCAAAGAAAAATCCACGGAAGGAGGCAAAAGACCCTTCCGTGGATTTCAGCTTAGACTTCTACGTCTAAGCTGGAGATGGGAGTTCTTCCCTGGGCGGGAATACCCAGTGGAGGAACTTCTCAGTTTTGATTTCAACGCCCCGCAGGAAGTTTTGGAGCATGGTCACGGGAAACACGTGAATCACCGACCCTTCCTGGGTCAATGCCGAAAAGACAAACATGCCCTCTCTCGGGGGTTGAGCCCCGATCCACTTTTCCGAGATGCTGAAAAGGAAGATCACGTTCTCAGCCGTGAACTCCGCTTGGTCGCCCCGAACTTGGGTGATTTTCCCCCTCAGCCGCATTTTGAACTCCCACACGCTGTGCAAGTCACACAGCCTTCGGTGTAGATCATCGTACCCTCGGCCCCACAATCCGGGCAAGTGCGCCCGGCTTGTGTCCCGTCCTCAATGTACTTCTTGAGGACCCGACACATCACCTTGGCGAAGCTGAACATGTCGGCCTCTCGGTCCCGCTGAAGCTGCTCCACGACATGGTGGACAGCGGCCCCATGACGCAAACTAAGGCTCAGCATCCGGGTGAAGCTCCCCTGGTTTGGGTTATCGAAGGTTCGGACGATGTCCAGAATCTTCGAGGGATCCTCTGCCTCCCCGTAACAGAAATCGTACTTGCCTCCAGACTTGAAGGACCGCTTCACGATCCAACCCGAAGTGACCTTCTTGGGAAGCTCGATGTTCTCCGAGTGCCCTCCAAAAATCTCATAGGGTTTTCCGTCCAGCAAGCCTACAAAGATCGTCCAATCAACGTAGTCATCCCCCTGCTTCATACGACTACGGTGAACATCGCACGTCAACGACTCGGGTCGTTTAGGGGCGTCGTGGCCCGAGAATGTGATCTGGTGGTCGTCGTTGGAGACGAGCACGCCAGAGCGACACCCGTCTCGATAGACCGTGATCCCCTTGAGCCCCTTCTTCCAGGATCTCTCGTAGATGGTTTTGACCGTCTCATACGAAACGTCCGCAGGAAGATTGATCGTCGAGCTAATAGAATGGTCTACCCAAATCCCCGCGGCAGCTTGGACATCGACCCGTGCTTCCCAGTCGATCTCTTCTGCCTGTGCCCCGGCATAAGGCGACTTGTCAAAGTCCTCATCCATGTGCCCGGTCACCCGCATCCACTCAGCAAGGCCGTGATGGTTGACGTAGAACTCAGACCACTTGTCCCCGTTCGCGTCCACATAATCCACAGTTGCCTGCTCGTCCGTAGGGTTGATCTTCTTACGACGCTTGTACTGCGCCATGAAAACAGGCTCAATCCCTCCCGTGGTTTGAGTCAGGATAGAGACAGATCCCGTAGGAGCGGTTGTCAAGTTCGCAATCTGGCGTCGACCGTATTTCTCATAGTCTCCACGGATCCCCGCCGCATCAATGACACGGTTTAGATAGGAGTGGTCTTTCTCCTTCGAGAGATCGAATACCGGAAAAGACCCCCGCTCCTTGGCAAGGTTGACTGATTCGGTATAGCTCGCCACTGCCAAGTGTCGGTAAAACTCCCCGACCATCTCCACGGATTCCGGAGACCCGTACTTAATGCCTAACATCGCTAAGACATCCCCTACGGCGGTAACCCCCAATCCAGTTCGACGGCCGTTCTGGCAAGCCTTGCGGATGTTTTCCCATAGGTCCTGCTCCACCCTTTTGACTTCAATCGGCTCCGGGTCACGGTCGATTTTGCTCAAGACCTTGTCAATCTGCTCAAGCTCCAGGTCTACAAGATCGTCCATTAAACGTTGCGCCGACCTCGACGCTTCACGAAAAAGGTCGAAATCAAACTTTGCCTTGTCAGTAAAAGGGTTCTTTACAAACTTAGAAAGGTTTACCAGCAACAGTCTGCACGAATCCCCTACAGACAAGGGCAGTTCTGCACAAGGATTTGTACATACCGTTCTAAATCCATTCTCAGCATAGCAATCCGCGGGAGATCCTTGCAAGATGTTGTCCCAGAACAGGAGCCCTGGTTCTGCCGAATCACGGGCATGCTTAACACACTCTTCCCACAGACTGGAAGCATCTACCATTTGTGACACTTCGGGCGTTGTCGAGTCTACAGGCCAGCGAAGTTCCACCTGCTCGTTTTTCTCGACGGCTTCCAAAAACTCATTGGTCAGCCGGATGGAGACGTTCGCCCCGGTAACTTTAGTTCGTTCACCATGGGCATTCAGCTCGTTTTTGATCCGCATGAAGGTGTAAATGTCAGGGTGGTGAACACTCACCGTCAGCATCAAAGCCCCCCGGCGACCACTGTTATGCGCGTACAACCCATTTGCAAAGAACAAATGGACATCATCCAAAACAAGATCATAGGTGTCTTCAACCTCATAAGGCTCAAGGGTAAGGACTTCATCATGGACCAATCGTCCCGAGGACGGGGGGAGTGGAACCCCCTCCGCGATCAACCGGTCCACGGTATTTCGAGACATGAGATGCGAAGGATCAGGGCAAAAAGCAAACTTGTTGTATTTCACTCCCAGGTCTTTCGAGGTGAAAATTGACAACAGGCTATCTCGCTTGGCCACAAAGCCTAACGACGAGACCTTCACGCTCTCACCTCCCAGGAACTCAATAAATCGACGTTGACTCGACGTACCTACAACCGACAAGGAATACAGGTCTTGCCACCCTTTGTTAGAACGGTCTTCCCGATATAGCGAAGTGGCAATCCCGTGAGCTGCAAGAACGGTCTTAAGAACCTGAAGGAAGGAAGAGGACGCCGAACTGAACACGTAGCCCTTTTTCGGACCTGACGCATAACCGTCCGCATCGAAGTACCCCGCAATGAAAGACCGCACGATTTCTTGCGAAGCCTGTAAAAGACGGCTCGGGAAGCGGAGGTCCCCAGACTTTTCTTTACTGAATCCGTTGATCTTGAGGAACTGCACAACCTGCTCAGATTGGATACGCAACCGCTCGCAGTTACCGTCTCCAGGGGAGACTCGTGGCTCCATCCCCCCAAAAGACGACCGTACGCATGCCTTCACTTTTTCTGTGATTTGTGGCCAATCGTTTGATAGAGCAATCGACCACGCATGGTTCACGGTTGAAGCTTTAGGGATCTCGCAAATCGAGCCGTCCCCGTAGCTTTGACCGATAAGGTATGCAAGATCCTCAGTAAGGACCGTTGGAAGATCATAAGCCTTTAGTCTATTTCCAGCGCCTTCCATATCTGGAATTTCCAATGAAACAGGGCTTCCTTCCCAACCCTCTCCCAACACATTTGTGATCGCGGTTCCTACAGAGAACTGGCTAACAGGAATTTCACCGTGAATCGTGTGAAACACATGATCGGCTGAAGCGCGGATTTCCCAACCTTTTCGAGTTGTAATTTTTTGAGTGAGCTTTGTGCTTTTGAGCACATCCCGTACCGTTCGCCAACCCTCGGCTGTCCAAACTCGGGCCCCCGCTCTAATCTTTTCGATCGGAAAAATCCCTCTGTCCGACAACACAAGAGTGTCGGCCGCTAAGCATTGAGCCACCTCACGGGTGGTGTTTGAAAAGCGCTCCATAAACACGCCAATGCCGTCCGTGGTCTTAGCAGCGTTGGCGGTTGGTAGTCCCCGAGGACGCAGCGTGGAGAGGTCCACACCGACGCCACCACGGCGCTTCATAATCTGCGTAAGTTGTTGGTCTGTTCGAAGGATTCCACCATAACTATCATATGGAGATTTCACAACGTAACAGTTTGAAAAAGTTTGAACACGATAGGGGTTGCCAACTCCTGACATAGGAGACCCTTGGGGAACAACGCTCCAATCAGAGAGCATGTCAAAGATCTCACCCTCCGTTAGAGGGTTGGGATACCTCGCTTCAATGCGTGCAAACTCCCGAGCAAGGCGTCGGTGCATGTCTACCGGAGTAGATTCCAAGTACCGGCCTTCCTCATCCTGAAGGGCGTACTTGGTCACAAACACATTGGCCGCAAGAGCATCCCCTTGGAAGTATTCCAAGGAGGCTTCAATTGCTTCGTCAAAGGAGTATGTCACCGATGCAGCATCATTCAAAGAGGGGGTAATGGATGCTTTGGAGAAAGAAGAGTTGTCTGTCATTTGTGCCTCAATCAAACGAGTGCGTTCGTGTCGGGCAGACACGCGCACAGGAGGGATCCCTATAAGATCCCTAACGCCCATCCTGCTAAGGATCTACCTTACCGCTTCGAAAAGCGTTGCTTCAAACACGGACCAAGAGTCTACCCAGCCGGAGCGGATCCCACGTTCGATCCGGGACAACCCGGACAAAAGGGAGACAAGGCTCCCTTGATCCCACTTCCGCACGACCGGCAGGATGTTTTTCTTCAGCACGTACTCATTCAAACCAGTTTGAATTGCGACCCCCGAGGGGTTTTCTCCTTGGTCCAGCAGCGCCTTCACCTCAAGCCACTTGACAACGTTGAAATTGACCAACGCCATCGTTTTGAGCACAGCGCCGCTCTTAGGCCCTCCAGTGGTCTGCCGCACTCGATAAAGCGCAGAAGAGAGCCTGTTCAACTGCTTCTCCCCCAAGGCGTCTACCACCGGTAGAACACTCGCCTCCGAAAAAGAGGTCAACGTGCGCCTTACCAAGTCCGGGGTGACTTCCTTCACCCCCTCGGACTCAGCGAGCAAGGCAATTTTCTCTACCTCAAAAGAGAGAATGCCAAGATCGGTTCCGGCGGTGGTCACGATCCCATTAGCAATGGAGATATCGATGGAGAACCCCTTGTCTCGAACCCAATCCAGCACGTACTTTGCCGCCCAAGCGTCTCGCTCCCAAGGCTTTGGGGAAGAGAACTTGGCCACCAAGTTCTGCGGCAAGAATTTGGCAATCTTCCCAGGAGCAGATTTAGCCTTGATCTCCCCATCTACGTGGATAACCAGCGCCAAAGAAGAGTCGCCTCGTTCGTAGTGGTCCTGGACTACCTGAACGTCCATCTTCTCCGGGTCGTCTACAATGACCAGATACTTTTCATCGAAGAGCACGCCGGTGGTAGACATCAAGTCTACGAGCCCCTCTTTGTCGGTACCCGAAATACGCTCTACAATACGCCCAGTTGCTTCTGCCCCCTGGATTGCTTTCGCAATCTCATTACGGACCAAGTAATCCTCGGCTCCCGAAAGCATACATACAGGAGGCGGCTTTTTCCACATGCTCATAGAAACATCACCAGCATTTCGTACTTGGTCGGATTGGAGTGCGTCAACCCCTCTCTAACCCTCTCCCACAGTTTAGAGGTCTCCTTGTCTAAGGGGAGTCGGCTCTCCAACACCTTCGCAACGGCAGTAAGGACTTGACCATGATCAAGATCCTTCCAAACCGAAATCACTTTAGCCCGGTCACCTGCCAAGGAAGCGTCAATCAAATCCCTCGCCTCGTCGAGAACATGATCTTCGTAGGGCTCCTCACCGGGACACCATACCTGTCGACATCGAGAGCGGATGGTCGGGCTTACGTCTCCGGCATCCACAGCCCAGAGCACGGGACGAAACACTGCCGAATCGAACTCCTCAATGGTCTTTAGCAACGCGTCGGTAGCCGCTTGACGGGCTCGATCAAGAGGGCCGATGACCAGGGTGTTGATCCCATCTCCCACGGACACCTGACCGGATAGCTCCACGATCTTACGGGCGTCGTCAATCTTGAGCCCATCATCCCCGATGGGGTCTTCAATCATACGACCCAGATCCCGCGCCTTCTGTAGCGCCTTATCGCGGGCCCCGGGCCCATGATAGAGATATGCAGTTGTGTATCTCACGCAGCGTACCTTACAGGGAGACACCGTCACATCACCTTCGTTCTTTGGAGTCGAACTGTAGTCACTTATACCCACGTCGGGAATAGAGGGATCTTCGTCACAGGGAGACACCAAAGCCTTTGCCACAAGTCAGACATTTGTATTTGAGGTAGGTCCCTCCCATGGGGAGCTTCCGCTTCATCTCTACCTTCGCCATCTTGCCAGGGCATCCTTGGGTGGCTCGGCACGAAACCCACACTTCCTCATTCTCAGGGAACTCAAACCCCGGTGTGGTTTGATTAGGGTTCGGAGGCTTCACATTGCTCGGCATCGTTGGACTCTACCTACGAGGGTAGGGGACCGTACCCAGCCTCATGAAAACTCAGGGCCAGGGCCTCTCCAATGATCCTCGCCAGTTCTGGGGCGTTACCCTTCCAGAGTAACAAGAACCCCTCATTCGGGGTGGAGGGGTCCCATCGAGGATCTTCCAAGACCGGACGGACTGCTCTCTCCCACTGCCTCCCATTCACCGTCACAGGAAACCCCGGGACCGTTACGGCAGGCAGGATGTTAGGAGTGAACCCCGGTAGGGGTCGGATGTCTACCAGGGAAGACCAGGCTGCTCTGCTGGTCCCTCTGTAGATAGGGACTGCCAACCTCAACAGGATAAAGAGCACAGGGACTGCCAATTTATCCCTGGCTTCCGTAGGAGTCAGGTTTTGACCTACTCCAAACCTTCTCCTTGCTAACCCTACGCCCATCACTCTCGTGAATTGATAACAGGATTACCACTGGATGTCTATAGGCACACCTTACCCACT
>Ga0209986_10004551_pt1 | contig 11720 bp, 9 predicted proteins | sample BlataG_FD_183168 | JGI IMG/M metagenome (GOLD analysis project Ga0209986, IMG submission 183168) | Deep subsurface microbial communities from Black Sea to uncover new lineages of life (NeLLi) - Black_00105 metaG (SPAdes) (version 2) | ecosystem: Environmental > Aquatic > Marine > Oceanic >...
AGGAGGCAGTAAGAAATTCATCGAGAATTGGGTGCCGCTTCGCAAATAAGGGAACACGTGCCCGTGTTGAAAGAACTCCAGCAAAAATATACGATCTCTTATTTTTTGCCTTTGAAAAATAGTGGGACACAATACTTTTTCTTTATTTATTCCAGTTCCCGTATCCAGATATTCCCATAGCCAACACGACAATAGCTAATATGCGCCAAGCTGACCGGATTTGTGCCGAATGTGAGAACAAGAATTTCGGTTTAGATTGAAATAAAAAAGAATCAAAGTCATGAGCGAAACAAAAACCGATAAGAAAACAAAATTATTGGATATTTTAATATATTCAAGAAAAGGAATAATAAAGGTAGATCCTCCTGAAGAAGCTAAGAAACTTCCTTTTGTCAAACATATTCCAAGGGATGGTAGAGCAATTTCTAATTATTCGTTTTATGACCACAAAAATAAAGACTGGATTAGGTATATTCCCATTGGACAAGGGAAGCTCGCCCGCATTGATGGAGGGAAAGTAGTATTTGGCGGCTATCTCGCATCTAAACCTGAAAATCCTGATCAGGACCTGACATTTCCTCTGGGGACATTCATCATTCAACATTTATCTTTTCGTGAAATGATAAATGTCATTCATGGGCTTGAAAGCGACTTCCATAATTGTAGTTCTATCCTTGAGAAGTATTTATTGCTTTCGTCATTACCTAAAGCGCAACGAGAAGGGGCATGGCAACTACAAACGGTAGAGTTAGAATCTCTCATAGTTATTATCAGATCCATATATGATCTTCTTCAGAAAATCTCAAAACTAGCAGCCGCCCAAATTAGAAATTTACATGAACCTCATGATCGTATTGTAATGGATCTTCCAGATAGTTTTGCCACAATAGTCATGCATGGCTCACGTAGACGATCTAAGGATGAATTAATTGAACGCTATCGACTACCATCTCCTCTTGCAGAATTTTATTTTACAGAGTCAGAACATTTTCAGTGGCTTCGTGATCTCAGAGATGCGGTCGAACATCATGGCAAATCGCCTGGTATGATTTTTGACATTGAAGACGGAATGGCTATTAAGGCCGATGAGGAACCTTGGTCTTTTTTGCCTATATGGAAACCAGAACTGCTAAGGCCAAATGGATTGGGATCATTAAGAGCGATATTTTTATATCTCGTTTCTCAAGCTTTAGAATTGACCACTCGATATGTAAGAGCATATTCGTCTTGCATTGCTGTTCCTCTTGCAATTGGCCCAGGATATAGGTTTTATATTCGAGATTTTTTCAGTCATCATTTAGTAAATCTTAGATCATCACTTGAAAGTCCTTGGGAGCGAGTCGCTAAATCCAAAACGCCTTAGAGTGCGCCAGCACTGGCGAAAAAGGCTGTTTTTCAGGGATTCAGGCCATTCTTAAAATTGCAGCGCCTCGTCAATCCGCATAATATCAGACATCCACATCCGTGCTGTCATATTTTCTAATTTTATCGGGCCTGATCTAAAATAAGATTTTGAGGTATCAGGTAAGACATAATAATAGAATTTTTCTTCAAAAGGTTTTGAATCAACTTCTCGTCTGTATTTTATTTTCAGTCCAATGAAGACAATCGTTTTAATTATAGGATCTAAAATTGGACTTATCACCCGAGGACCTTCAGGCAATATAGATTTATTGAGTATGATCTTAAAAGGCATTTCTTTGCCAGCCTTAAGAACTCCATCTAAATCATCCGACACATGTTGGTGTTCTATGTATTTCGAATCCTTGTCTCTGCTCAAAACGACATATTCATAATAAATCTCGTTTATATCGACTTTTCCTAAATTGCTAATCGTAAAGTAAAACTCTTTAGTTGTCTTCTTATTCACTCCAACAATGTCAATATGTGGTTCCATCTCAAGTATGTTGGAAATCTTTGATTGTCTTAATTCAAAAATAGCAATAACCAATGCAGCGCAGGCAACAACTAAAGCGAATATGGTAATAATCCAATTTGTTATGTCCATGGTTTCTTTAGATGGCATTTTGAATCACTCCCATCATATAGATTTTATAAAATAATATTTCTTATTGCAATTTATTCGCGCTCGTTATCGTCCAGAGCAGAGGTTTTTCAACTGATTTGGTGACAAAATTTAATCATAACATTCAATAGAGAGGACAAACATATGCCACCTGTGGCACCAAAAAAAGGGGGGGGGTTGATGATGGGAACCAAAAGATGGGAACTCTCTCCAGCCGGCTCTTTGGCTTCCTGGGGTGTGTCAGTAATTCCAAGAGACTTTATAGCGTTTTATACTCCGGTATCCTGTGTCCTGATCTATGTGCATCCTGTACATCTTTCCATCTTTAAAGAGAAAAGGAAGTACTGGGGTCCAAACCTTTGCATAATAAAAACCATCTGAATCAAAAATATCATAAGCAGTCAGAGTTTTATCCTCTTCTTCTATTATCTCATTGGTTCTAATCCATAAGTTACTTTCATCATCGACGTGCATCCTTGAAACAACATTTTTAACTTTCGGCATCTTCATATCCTTTACTGCTTTCTTAATCGCGTTACTTCCTCCTCTATAATCATATCTTGCCCTGTACACCTCTGCATCTTTTTTTGTAAATGGGACTGGCTTATATGGACGATCGATTTTCCTAAATAGTCTTCCAGAACTGTCGTAAACCTCAATGATATATTTATTATTTAAGCAGTGGTAAAACAAATCTTTAACCTTGTCTCCGGCAAATATAGAGCGAGGAGCAACTGGCAAACCCGTATAATGTGTACCACCTCCATCCCGAATTATTAGAGACTCCGGCATCTTAAATTCGCCAAAGGATCGAATTTCATTTCCATCAAAATCGATTTCTTTTACATAGAAAAACCCGAATCGTCTGGTCCCGGAATAGGCTCTTTCACCTAAGATATATGATGAGTTTTTGATCAGAATAAAATTGAAATAATCCTTCTGCCACTTAAAGCTTCTTAAAAATTTGCTCGAAGAATCAAACAAACTCGTCCTTTTTGTTATTCTATCAGTAACTACGAGTTTTCCATCTTTGGTAAATGCTAAAGATGTTATCGTCTGAAATTCACCCGGACCGCTCCCTTTTGCTCCGATTGTCTTAACGTACTTCCCATCAGTACTAAAAACCTTGATTACTTGATCCTGTTGTTCACTGATGTAAATATTTTCATTGTCATCGACAACGAACCTTAAAGGCATAAAAAGAATGATATTTCTATCCTCACCTTCTCCGCCTATAGAGAGGTCTTCCACAAAAGTAACTGTTTTATCTGGATACATGGGAGTCTCAGTATTATGGATACATTCCACGCCATCAATAACTTCAACAATGGCATTTGAGTCCGATTTCTGAATTCTGTCGCCTGCCGACCAAGATACACCTAACAATATAAGCATTATTATTAAGAATCTTTTCATCAATATTCCCCTGTGATGAACATTTAGCTCTAAAACTATCATATGATAATCTAACAGTAAACTGCTACTCCCTAGGCTCTTCCGCTTCCTTGTGAAGGAGGTCAGTTAATTCCTGTCTTTATCTGGTCCCAGTTATCAATTCTGAATCTTATTATTTTTAAGGATAGGAATTTCGTTTTTCTGTTGATGTCGACCGGCTCTCATTTTTTACCTATTTTGTCCCTCTGAACTATCTGGATATACTTATCATAAAAAAAATACTGATGTCAAAGCACACAAAATCAAAAATAATCCACAATATTTGAGATCCTGAAATAAAGCCTAAAAAAAAGCCAAAAATACTATAGACTTTCCCCCCGCAACAATTTCCAATCTTTAGAAATATTCTCCCATCTCCTCAGCTGCCATCAGCAGCTCCTGCTGGACAATTTGAGGAGGGGGAGGTCGTTCAGCCATGAAGCTGAGTTTGAGGTGGCTGATAATCTTGTCAATGACTTTATGATCATCGATAAAGGAGATGATGTGCATCTGCCCACGGCACTTTGGACACAGCAGGGGGTCAACTTCATATACTTTTTTTATCATCTCCGCCCATCCTCTAGAAGGTTTAAATGAGGCTTCATCTTCAATGATTGGTGGATGGGAGGGATCATTTCCTTCTTTCCGCATCTTTCCCCGGTGTGCATTGGAATATAAGCCGTAGTATCGAATCATCACCTGTCCTTTATCAGGAATATGAGATGTGACTCTGGCGATAAACTCCAGATAATGCATCCGCTCAAGCTCTGTGCTGTGCTTTCCGTATTGATAGATTACCTGGCCTTGTGCCTCATCCAGGGAAAGCCGTCTGAGGGACAGAATCGGCCTTATCGCATACTTGCCCACCCTTTCAGCTTCTGCTTTATTTAAAGCTCTTACCTGGCTGTGAACATGGAACCCTGTGTGTCTCCAGCGCAATATTTTCTGTACAAGTGTAAGGTTGATCAACTGCTTGTGAAGAAGCAGAGAAAATACCTCCCGGGTGAAGATCTCTTGTAAAAGATCATCGTTAAAACGGGAAACACTGTGGAAACACCCCTTTTGGTCCGAACCGCCCTCGGAAATAAGAAAATGCAGGTGGGGGTGTGCATTGATCCTTGATCCGAAAGTCTGTATTATGGCAATGATGCCGGGAATAATTTCACTGCCGGTTACAGCCTTGAAGTATTTGACAAGCGCCTTCTTGCCACAGAGGCAGAGACCACTGAGAAGCGAACGGTTGTACTTGAAGAATATCCGCAGCATCTTTGGGATAGTCAATACCACCTGGCGGTGTGGTACATCCAATACAAGCTCTTCCCGCATCCACTCTGCCTGTGCGTGACCGCACGCAGACAGGTCGCCCCACTCCTCACGTCTTTTGGAATGACATGAGGGACAAAATCCCCGGCCATGACAAGAAAACATCAGTAACCTCTCAATACCGCAATCTTTACACTTGATCCGTGCAAACCCGTTCTTAGGATTCCCACAATCCAAATACTTCTCCACCACTTCCTGCACGATAGGCCGTAAATACCCATACTCTTTCTCAAAGCGGTTTTCATACTCCTCTAAAAACCTCTCAAAATAATGGAATAGCACCCGGTACAATACCGTCCGTTCCGGATGCCTGTCTGCGTGCCCCGCACAGGCAGGCCGTTGACGATATACCCCTGCCATAACAAGGGTGTTGATTCAAAAATCAGGCCAAAATCCGGTAAAGACAGAAATATGTTTTGCTTTCCCCTGTAAGAGGCCAACATCAATTTTAAGCTAAAACAAAATGAGGCAAACAATTGTTTACTTCTATGGAAAAAAAAGACAACTTTTCTTTACAGAAAACAAATGCTGGAAAACCAGTACAAATTTGAAGCCGGGCTGTTATAAGAGTCTGTTGCGCTATGCATAGACTCTCCCCATGTGCCACATGTGTGACAAAACCGACTGAAAATTACTGAAAATATGGTACTAGAATTGAAAGGAGGATTAAACGTAAGTCGCTGTTATTATTGATATTTCCTGTGATTTCAGAGGTTTAATGATCCCGGGAGTCGTCTTTTTGCGAACGCTGCGCTCTCCCAACTGAGCTAACCGCCCACTGTCAAATAAGCTGTAAAGGATGAACCTAAAGAATTTACCATTTTTAGGGACTTTTTTCTACACTCTTATCTATTTTATCTAAAGGAAAAGCCTATTCTTACTTCCTGATGAAGATTCAAATGGAAAAATTTGAAATATACACCAAAGCCGGCTGGGCTATGGCATGGGCTCATTTGTGTTATCACATTCATCATCAGTCTGTTTTCCAAGAGTGTGGCGATGTACGAAGTGAGTAACAGTGGTGGGTGGTACAATTTTGGATTTTTACTCGGAGCTGCAATAGCTTTAGGAGGAAGCGGTGGTTCTTCGTGTAAAATGAGAAGGAAAAAGAGCGCTCGAGAAAAAGAGTGGGGTGAGATCGCTGAAAAAGTGGAGGAAAAGGACCGTAAAGGTATCAAAAACTGGGCTGACGAAGAGGATATAAAACGGGACGACTGGGAAGAAATTGGGAAGAATATCGAGGAGAAGATAAAACGTGAGCTCCGCAAGTGGGCAGAAAAGTAAGCCGTAATTACTGACATATCCACAATAATCCCAGGCAACAGTGATGAACTGCTACCATGAGAGATTGTCATTAATATATCCCTTCAGGGAGCGGGCAATACCAAAATCCACTCTCCGAACATTGCCTTCCCGGTCTATCATGATGTTGTTTGGCTTCAAGTCTCGATGGTCTTCGTGATTGAAGGTTGGGCGCCCTTGGCTCCAGTCAAGGGTGAGGCACACTCACCACAGAACTTCTGTGTATCAGGATTTTCAGTTTGACACTTCGGGCACTTCATATGCCGGTTTCCCCTTGCCGTGCGGGAATAGGATATAAATTCTTGGTGGGAGCTGTCAATCAGAAAGGAGTGTCAAATAGATTAATCAGGCTTTCTATGGGAGAACCGTATGATCTTCTTCAACAACAGGGATAATCCGTTGTTTGTCCTACGAATCCACGAATGGGGAGATAGGATTGTCGAAGTCAAATCCAAAGTATTTCGGATTTTCGCCGATCACTGCCGCCGAGAATATCCGGAGCACATAATCATATGTATTCTGTGGTATCTGATCGACATGATTACTGATCAGGCGCGAAAAATTCCGGTCCGAGGGATTGTCGGGCATTTTTCTGATTAGGTTTAACGCGGTCGTTTCTCCCAGATTATAGGCTGCGAGGACTAAAAGACCCGAAGCCTGGGCATCTGTTTCATATATATCTCGGAAATACCTGGCGACAGCCTGGGTTGATTTTCTGAAATCATGCCGTTCATCCAGAGGATCATACTTGGGAAGATGCGCCTCAGGTCCGATTTTCAGGTTATAGTTTTTGGCTGTCTGCGGCATCAACTGCCACATCCCTTTCGCATAACCGAGTGCAGTAGAAGGACCACAGATTTCCGTATCAAATCTGCTTTCCTGAAGCGCAAGATAAATAAACTGAGGGGCGAGGTGTTGTCTCTCCAGCTCATCGATGATGTATTCGATATAATTATTATTCTGGGCTCGTTTTATGGTGGTTAAAAAAATATCATCTGACTGCCATTTTTTTATATAGCTTTTCACTTCCAGAATAAAGTCCTCTGAAAGTTCCACCTCAGATTCACCAAAAATCCGAGCCATACGGAAGATCAGCTTATCTTCCAGACTTTTTTTACCGAGCCCCAACTCAGCAATCATCCGGTCATACTCGCTTCTGTTCTCAGCCAGCAGTCGGATCGTATCCTCAGCATTCTCCAGCTCTGAAATGCGAAGCTCCTGTTCCTTAATGGTGGCAAAGAGCTCGACAGCCATCTGTTTTTGACTCTGAATCGTCAAATGCTGATACACTGCATAAACGCCGGACAGTATCAGCAGCAAAACAACTGAGGCGAACACAACCAGATATTTAGTCTTTGGTTTCTTTGGTGCATGCCCGGCAGCGGCGGCTGAAAGAAGAGACGGCTTTAATTCTTCAAGAAAATCCTGGCTGCTTTGATTCCGTAAAGCAGCATCCTTGGCAAGCGCCTTTAAGATAACCTTCTCGATGTATTCGGGAATCTCCGGACGCAGAGAGACTAAGCTGGTAGGATCTTTATGCAGGATCGAATAAATGATCACATGATCCTGATCCCCTTGGAAGGGCCGCTTGTTGCTGAGCATCTCATAAAGCATGGCGCCCATAGACCAGATGTCTGAACGATGGTCTACCTCTTCCCCACGCACATGTTCGGGTGACATGTAAGACACGGTCCCTATGATCGAGGCAACTTGCGTCAGATCCGGCCCCCAAGACAGTTTGGCTAGGCCAAAATCCGTTATCTTGGCTACTCCTGTTTCTGTCAGCATGATGTTGGAAGGTTTGATGTCTCTATGGATTATTCCTTTTTTATGGGCTTCGCTCAGACCTATGGCAACCTGGGCCGCAATATCCAGGGCCTCGTCCATATCCAGCGGACCGGCTTGCAGTTTGTCTTTTACGCTCTTCCCCTCTATAAACTCCATGGCAATATAAGCCTGGCCATCATCTTCGTTGACTTCATAGATGGTGGTTATGTGAGGGTGATTGAGCGCGGCTGCGGCTTTGGCCTCCTGAATGAGTCTTTTTTGGGCTGTTTCATTGCGGATTAGACTGGGAGATAGAAACTTCAGTGCAACTGTGCGGTCTAGCTTTGTATCTACCGCTTTGTATACAACTCCCATCCCCCCTCGTCCAATTTCTTCGAGAATCTTATATTTTCCGGAGATGATTTTTCCTGATGGGATAACGGGCAATTGTATGGTCTTAGTTCGGGAGACTGACGGGTCAGCTAAATCCTTTAAGGGCGTCCCACACTTAGAGCAGAAATGGGAGTCTTCAGAGATATCGGCCTTACATTTGGAGCACTTCATATCCCAGGTTCCCTTAGCTGAGTATAAGAATAGTAAACCTTATCAGTATGTGTCAAATTTATAAGAATTTGGTTTTTGCGATTGCCACGGTCTATTATCATTTTTGAGCTATTTCCACCCTCTAATATCCATTATTACCTATATCATAGAGAAATCTTGTAGTCAAACACATAGAAATCGAGTGTCAAGGCAAAGTGAAAATGTCCTGTTTTGTGCAAAGTAAAAGTGTCCGGTTTTTCCCTCATCTAAATCCTCTCTAAGTAACAGTTATGGTGAAGCGATGGGGTATGGCGTCTCCACGGATGATTTGCTGGGGGGATGTATTTAGCTTTTCTCTTCTTTAGTTCACCCGCATCTTTCTTTACCTTTTGCTTTTCAAGAGGCTTTTGGTCCCTTACCTCTTTGTTCTTTAAATATCTTCCATTAAATTTCATAGTTATCTTACCATCAAAATGTTCTCTGACCTCTACCTTGCGCCTTCTTATCGCTATCGAAGGAGTCTCTATTAAATATCTTCCTCCTCCCCACCGAACTGTATAGTCATTGGTTATCGTCCGTATTCCCTTGATACAGAATATATCTTTTAATTTAATTCCTCGTGGTAAAGGTCTATGCAGATCAGCTTGTTTTAGTGGTTGTTTCCCAAATCGCTTATTGTGAATGGGCAAGTATCTCTTGAGAAACTCATTGGCCTCTTGCATTGTTCGAATACCATCTAGACGCATCTCTTTGATCAAGCGGTCTTGGAATGTTCCAAAGCTTCTCTCGATTCGTCCTTTGGCTTGAGGAGAAAGGGCATAAATAATCTTGACTCCAAGCTCCTTACAGGCCCTTGAGAAATGCGTCTGTGGATCCTCTCCTCTCAAGAGTTCTTCGGTCGAAGGCTGCCGGGTTGTTTTATAGGTTGTGTGTTTATCCAGATAGAGACTCACAGGAAGCCCATAGCGGCGGATATATCGCTCAAGAGAGTCCATGGCAGGAATAAACTCCTTCGTAATCATAAAACCGGCCGTAGACTCGCCCTGTGGCGTCATCAATGTATCCCATGAAGACCATCTCAGGACCTCGTCCTTCTAGCCAATCATGTTCAGATCCGTCCATCTGAATCATTTCCCCATAATAATGCTTTCTCTCTCTCCATTGATGTACTCTCTTCTTCTTACGCCTCACACGCCAGATGCCTCTAGAGATCATGATTTGCCGCAACTTCTCCCGGCTGACCTTTATCCCATGGCGTTCCTCAAGCTTCTCAGAAGCAAGCGTCGGTCCAAAATCATGGTATCTCTCCTCTATGATCACCCCTATCCGATCCTCGCGCTCTTTGGGCATCTTATGGGGCGAAGGCCGACCTCTATTCCTGTGAACCAATCCTTCCGCTCCTTGCTCTCTTAATCTCTTTACCAGTCTCCTGACCTGCCGATCTGATATGCCTAATACTTCTCCAGCCTTTACCTGTGTCAATTGCCTCTCTAATACCTTGGGCACGATATTTAATCGTTTAATCTCTTCTGTGCTCATCGTAATAATGTCCTCTCGCATCAAGGCCCTCCTTTAATATTTTCTTTAAAGAGAACCTTAACTCATTTTTTAAAAACCGGACATTTTTACTTTGCACATTTAGGACATTATCACATTGCTGTGACAACACAAAGAAATCGAGAAAAAAGATATATTCACAGAGAATATTATGAAAAAAGCTAAAAATGATATAGATTCCCCCCTTCAATTATGGATCAGGCAATATCAATTTTCAGAAATACTCTCCCTCCTCGGCTGCCATCAGAAGTTCCTGCTGGAGGAGCCGGGGCGGAGGAGGACGCTCGGCATGAAAGGTGATCTTAAGGTGTGCGATGATTTTGTCTATGACTTTATGATCCTCGATAAATGCGATGATTGACATTTGTCCTCCACATCGAGCACACAGCAGGGGGTCAACTTCATATACTTTTTTTATCATCTCCGCCCAGCCTCTAGAAGGTTTAAATGAGGCTTCATCTTCAATGATTGGTGGATGGGAGGGATCATTTCCTTCTTTCCGCATCTTTCCCCGGTGTGCATTGGAATATAAGCCGTACTATGCTGAGTTTGACGAAATGTAACTAGTTTAAAATCAGGGACCTACTCAAATAACTCAGCATAATTTTGAACTCAGCATAGTACGGCTTATGCAAAGCTTTGCATAACCCGTAGTAACGAATCATCACCTGGCCCTTATCGGGAATATGCGAGGTCACTCTGGCGATAAACTCCAGGCTTGCCCCTGATTTAATCAGGGGTAATCCATCCGTTCAAGCTCTGAGCTGTCTTTGCCATATTGATAGCAAATTTTACCTTCAGCCTTATCAATGGAGAGCCGCTTGAGCGAAAGCAGAGGTCTTATCATGTATTTGCCGACTCTTTCTGCTTCTCTCTTTGTTGTGGTTCTGACTTTGGTGTGCACATTGAAACCTGTGTGGCGCCACCGCAGGATCTTTTGCACGAGTTCCAGGTTGATGAGTTCTTCATGTAGTAACATGGAAAAGAGCTCCCGCGAGAAAAACTTTGCTATTAGGCTCTCATCAAAGAAGGATAATTTATGGAACTGCATAAACTCAGAGTCCTAATGAAGAAGAGAATTTGTCGAGGTTATAGCTAGAGAATAAATTGATTTTGGTCTTGAATACCTCATGGGTAAAGAAAGAGACGTTGATTTCCAGAAAACGCAGATAGATCCTAATTGGGCATCTGCCATGGCTGGCACATACAACATGAAGATTGTTGTTCCCAATGTCTCTGTCGACCGAGGAACAGCTGCGGCACTCCAGGAAGTCCAATTTCCACCCTCTGACCTACTCCAATGTTAATAATATATAGAAAAAAGATATGTAGTCAATGCAAAATTACATTTATGGCTGATTGCTCGTGGCTCATATTGAAATTGCAGATGAAAAAGCTCACAACTTTTTCACGTAAAACGTAAAACGGCAAACGCAAGGCGATTATTTAATTTAAATTACATTCCTTTTGCGTTTTACGTTTGACGTCTTGCGTAATCATATTTGGCATTTGGATTTTGGCATTTGGATTTTTATGACTCTGTGAGAATTCTTTATTCAATTAGGAATCTATTACCTACACAATTCGGATAGGAACCGAAATAATTATTGTTTCCCCATATTTCCCTTGATCCCTAATCCGTAATCCCTAATCCCTACTTTCTCTTTATTTTTATTCCAGTTCCCGTATCCAGATATTCCGGTAGCGGACGGGATTTCCGTGGTCCTGCAGCGAAATAGGCAGCTTATTCGGATGCGCCTTGTAGGGA